>Ga0247841_10002786_pt1 | contig 33886 bp, 15 predicted proteins | sample LaCruzMarch2015__2_FD_192410 | JGI IMG/M metagenome (GOLD analysis project Ga0247841, IMG submission 192410) | Freshwater microbial communities from meromictic Lake La Cruz, Castile-La Mancha, Spain - LaCruzMarch2015_18m | ecosystem: Environmental > Aquatic > Freshwater > Lake | place: Spain...
TAATTTGTCTGTGCTCCGACGGGTGAATCCGTCGGTTAATTTGTCTGTGCTCCGACGGGTGAATCCGTCGGTTAATTTGTCTGTGCTCCGACGGGTGAATCCGTCGGTTCAGGCTTAAAGCCATATTGTACCATTAAAAAAAAGAAAGAGGGAAGGAACAACCTAACCCTCTTTCTCAGGATGACTGATTAAAGGAAATTTATTTTTTTACCTCGTAAAAGCTCAGCACTTCAGCAGGGGTAATAACCCTGTTAAATAGATGCAGTTCATCAAGCATACTCAAATCGGAAAAATGATCCCAATAAATTACATTCGGCTGACCTGACATTAATGATATCGAAGGGCAGTCGGTCCAGTCTATTGGTCCCTCATAATCGGCTTCGATGGCAATTTCACCGTTAATATAGATTATTACATGGGTTTCAGAAACCGTTATTGCTATATGCATCCATTCGCCGGTGACTTCAAATGAAGGTGGATTGATCCAGGTATCTACTGTTCCATTTCCTATATTCATCCAGAATTTTTGCTTGGGGCCCCCTCCGTCAAGTTCACGGGCAAATCTCAATCCCTTGATACGATCTTCGGCACTTGTAGCCGGGTGGCTGATCATAAATATACCGGCACGGGCAGGATCGGCATTAAGCTTATACCAGAATGCAGCGCTTAAATTGTCACCTGCAATTCCTTCACTGGGATAAGTCAGGTAAGAATCCGTGGCCCCCACATAGGCATCATTGACTTTACCTGCTGCGAAACCCGGGGTTCCGACAGGGGTAGCCGCATTGGTCGAAATGAGATCAAGATAAAAACCATCTAAGGGAAAGTATGCTACCTCTCCGTCAATGGGAGTGTATGTTGGAGCTGTTATCTTACTGAAATTGACCGATCCGGAAACACTCTTATCCGTAAGGTCGGTAACAGTGACATCCAAAGTATAATCTCCACTCGCCATTTCGAAAGCATAATGTAAATCAAGCCTCCTGTAATCTTTGAATTCAGTGAAAGAAGCTATTTCTGTCCCATTCAGCTTAAGGATAACGGATTTAAGCTCGACATCATCCACTGCCAGCAGCACAAAAGTCACCGGTGATAATTCATCGGGTGAAACAAAGGGTTTACCTTCAACAGGATAAGTGATCTCAAGTGTGGGCACCGATACATCAGGATCTGGCGAGACCCCGTTTATAGGATCGAGACCCTTTTCGCACGATACTGCCAGCACCGTTAAAAGAGAACAAATAAATATATATTTTATAATTTTCATCTTTTTAAATTTTAATTGTTCATATATGCTGTTATTGATCCAGGACAGGTAACTGGTCCACCTGGTTCTGAGGATAGGGGAGGAAAGCTTTATCTTCTGAATAAGTTCTTCCGTCATAGCTTAACTCGTTTATCTTTCCAAGCCTTAACATGTCATAAAAGCGGGTACCCCATTCCATAGCGAGTTCGGCGTACTTTTCAGCCATCACCTGGTCATTGGTCACGCCTGACAAGGAATTCAAACCAGCCCTGTCCCTGACGAGATTCACAGCATTATCTGCTGTACCTGCGTTACCGGATGCTCCCTGAGTTAGGGCTTCGGCATACATTAACAGAATTTCGGCATAACGGATACAGGTGAAGTTCTTATTTGTGCCATAATTGGTTCTGCCGGGTGTCAGCTGGCTGGATGGAAGATAATGTTTTCCGCTGGCGAACAGGGCGCGGGCATAATCATTGATTACATCCCCAGAGCGCGTGGTATTAGATATCCATGAAGGCAGCACCGCATAATTTGGATCTGCTTTGATCTCGGCGATACCCCTGTCAGTAAACAATACACTGGTTTCCAGGCGTATTGTTTCACCCCTGTCGAGCATGAATTTGATATATTTCATGCTTGGTTCCCAGAATCCCCATCCATCAGCAGAACCAGCTACTGCAGGTGTCCATCCCTGCGGACCAAAAAAAGCATACAAATAGAAATAGTTGTCACCTGAAGGTTGTCCCAGGTCGGAGTACTGCATCTCCAGGAGATTTTCATTATTCAACTTGCCTTTGATCTTGAAAAGTTCATAAAAATCAGGCTCGAGCTCGTATTTACCTGAACTGATGATCTCACCGGTAGCATCAGCCACGGCCTGGTATTCTTTCAGTTCAAGATTTGCCAGGCCTTTAATGGCCAGGGCAGTGTATTTTGTAATACCGCCTGGTATATCTGTACGCACATTGGGCCTGACTGCCGGCAGGTACGGGATTGCCTCATTCATCCAGCCGGAGATCATCTGCATAATTTCATCCTTGCTTGATAAGGATACGGTAAACAGTTCCGACGGGTCTGAACTTGGCGGAACCGGCAGGGCACCCCAGACGCGACTTAGCTGGAATAACCACCATGATTTCAGCACCTTGGCCTCTGCAATATACTGATTAGCAAGTGCTTGATCGGCGCCAGCTTCCGCGTATAATGCAACCTGCTCCATAGCCGAATTGGCGATGAACATGTTTTGATAGTAATTCTGCCAGAGTGAATTGTACATCCAGTAATCCTTGTTGTAAAGGTAAAAGTCGGTATTGGCAAAATCCTGCTGGTCACCAAGTCCCCCGGCATTAACATCGTCACCGCGAACTGCGATAAGCGGAAAATTTTCCCAGCCGAAATCGACAAGATTTAATCTTTGATAGGCACCAATCAGGGGCAGTATCATATCACTGCTCTTACTGTAATCAGTTCCTTCGGTAAAGGTCGTATTTTCAGGGGGTTCATCAAGATACTTCTGGCAGCCGGTATTGCTGAACAGTAACATTAATGCTATCGTAACTGAAATGAGAAATTTATATGGTTTCATAATTTATAAGTTTTAAAATTAGAACTTAACATTCAAGCCAAGGGTATATATTGCTGCCACAGGATACGTTTGTGAATCCCAGCCGTTGGCAACTTCAGGAGTAAAACCGTTGTATTTGAACAAGGTCAGAGGACGCTCAGCTGTGAAACAAACCCTTATCTCCGGGAAGTTACCCTTCGCCCACTTGCTGTTTTTCAAAGTATAACCCAGTTGAATGTTCTGGATACGGAAGAATGACCCGTCTTCCACAAAATAATCGCTCATTTTCTGGTTCCAGCCCCTGCGCAATCCGGAGGATGACGGATACTTGTCGGATGTTCCCTCGCCATGCCAGCGATTTTCCGCCAGGTCTGCATCAAGGTTTCCGTCTGAAGTCCAGATGATCTCACCACGTTTACGGTTAAGGACTTTATTGCCTTCCTGCCCATAAACACTAACAGAAAAGTCGATATTCATGAAACTGAGGCTGATATTTCCACCATATATAAAATTAGGGAAGTAGGAGCCCAGAATGACGCGGTCATCATCGTCAATTATTCCATCATTATTTTGGTCTACATATTTAAAATCACCCGGAACCAGTGAGTTTTCAACAGCAACCGGATCGGCTTCAATTTCTGCCTGGTTTTGATATATCCCGGCAACTTCGCGGCCGTAGAATGCCATCAAAGGTTCACCAACGTAAGTGCGTTGACGGAATTCGGCTGTTCCCCCGTCAATGTATTCCTGGCCGTAAAGATCGGTAGCCTGATTTTTCAGAGTGGAGAAGTTAAACCCGACGCTGTAGGTAAGCCTGTCATTTACAGCCTGGTTGGTCCAGTCGAGGGCAAGTTCAATACCGGAGTTACGGATAGTCCCTACCGGTTTCAGAACGCTTCCTCCAACTGATGGAATAGAAACCGGAATGGCAGCATTCTTTGTATCCCGGTTATAATAATCGAAATCGGCCGAGAGCTTGTTTTTAAGAAGTTTTGACGTAAAACCAATATTAAACTCTTCCGTCAATTCCCATTTGAGCTCCGAGTAATCACTGGAAACAACCGTACCGGAATAGACAATTCCATCGAGCGTGGTTTTTATAACGGTTGTTGTGTATGCACCGTAACTGGCCTGGATCCGGTCGTTTCCAAGTTGTCCCCAGCTTGCCCTGATTTTAAAATAGGGTAAAATATCGTTGCCGCTCAGGAAATTCTCTTCAGTTATAACCCAAGCCACACCTACAGTTGGAAAAGTTCCCCAGGTTTGCTGATATTTGTTGCTGCCGTCTGCTCTTAAGGTGGCATAGAGCAAATACTTTTCCTTAAAATTATAGGCAACCCTGCCAAAATAGGACATGCCATATTGACGCAAACCACCATCCGATACTTCATCAGAAGGGATATTCAACGACTGTTCGATGTACCAGGATTGTTCCATATCGGTCGGAAAATTCTTTCCCTGGGCGGAAAGCATCTGGAAACCCTCATCCTTGAATGAAGTACCTGCCATAACAGTAAGGTTATGGTTGGAAAAACTTTTACTAAAGGTTAGGATATTATCCCATATATGGTTGTTGTAAGCGGATAAATTCCTGGTGATCGTTGCATCCGGGTTCTGGAAACTGTTCCCGATGAACCAGGGCAGGTTGACAATTCTCTGATCGATATTGGTATAGGCGTAATTATAGGTAGATTTAAAAGTCAGTGTTTTGGGGATAAGATTGAACTCCACGTAGAAATTGGTGAGCAGCTTTTTGATTTTCATCAGGTCGATGTTAAAATCTATGGCTGGAAATGGATTCTGGCCGCTCCTGTAGCCCAGATCCTGGGCATTTGAATAATTAACCGGGTCCGCAGCAGTGTTTGTCGCATCGTAAACAGGCATGATAGGGACGGCAAAATAAGCATCATTCCAGGCACTTGACTGATCATTATATTTTAAAGCATTGCTAAAAATAAGATTACCTCCGATGGTAAGCCAATTGGTAGCTTTGAAATCCAATTTGGTGCGCAGGTTCATTCGCTCATACTTATTTTCCATGTCCATAATACCATCCTGAAGGAAATAATTTGCTCCGATCGAATATCTGGCTTTTTCATTTCCTCCTGAAAAATCCAGGCTGTGGTTAGTGATTGCCGCAGGGCGGAGAATTTCATTGTACCAATCTGTATTGGGTTCTGGTATGTTTGGATCCACCCTGCTTCTTCCATAACGCTGCATGGCATTCAGGATGTATAGCTGATCCGCTTCACCTTCAGGGTCGGCTTCCCTTGCCATCGTGGAATACTGTTGTGAATTGGCCATTTTTACCACATTTTGAGCAATCTGGTAACCGTAGTATCCGTTGTAGTTGATTTCGGCTTTCTGGTTGTAAGCACCTGATTTGGTCTCAATCAATACAACACCATTTGCAGCCCTGACTCCATAAATAGCTGCTGCAGAGGCATCTTTCAACACAGATATGGAAGCTATATCCGTTGGATTCAGGAAGTCAATGTTGTCAAAGAACATACCATCAACAACATAAAGCGGCGATTCGTTATCTCTTCCGGGGAAAGAGCCGACACCACGTATCCTGATGGTAGGTGAATCACCGGGACCACCATTGGTCACCACCTGCAATCCCGCAACTTTTCCCTGCAAAGATTGCATAGGCATTGAAGAAGGTGTTGCAATAATGTCCTCGGATCTGACAGTTGTTATTGATGAGGTCAGGTCCTTGACTTTTGTGCTGCCATACCCGACTACAACAACTTCCTGCAGGGAAGTTTTTGAAGGTACTAACTGGATGTTGAAACTACTCAGAATTCCAACGGGTATTTCCGTTGTTTCATACCCTATATAGCTCACAACAAGTATGCTTTCCGTTGAAGGCGCCATGAGGGTGAATTTACCATCGATATCAGTAATTGAGCCAATGGTTGTACCCTTGACCAATACCGATGCACCCGGTAATGATTCATTTGTCGATCGGTCAGAAACGGAACCGGTGATGCTCCTTTCCTGCCCGAATACGACAGTGCCAGCAATAGCCAGTAAAAGCAAAAGCATGCTTTTTAGCCAGCCAATTACTTCTTTAAGTGGTAAATAGTTCTTCATAACATTTTTTTGGTTTAAAGATTATTTCGTAATTACTTGGATGTTTCTGCATTCATCATTTTATATTCATACCTAATTGAATTTTAATAATATATGATTTATCCTGTATCTGTGAAACTTATTTTCAACTTAATCCTGAATTTCATTTATTGAAAAAGTTTTTCATTATAAAAATAATCACAATTTCATTTGCTACAAGAAAAAAAAATATAGATTATTTTTGTTTAAGGGAAGTTTTAAATAAAGCTCCCCACCGCAAGCAGCGGGGTACCTTTATAACCGACGGGTTAACCCGCTGGATCTACCGCTATTGATTTGCATTCTTTTTTACTATTTTTACTTAGTTATTCAATTAATAAATATTTCTATGAAGATCAGCAAATTATTGATACTACCGGTACTTCTTTTTACGGTCTGCCAGCAGCCTCAAACCCAGACCCGGCAACTGGCCTTCAATTCCCTGGGAAAGGTCAATTATCCTTTAACAAAAGATGATGAGCTCATGCTCGATTCCATTCAGCAAAAGACTTTCCTTTTCTTTTTAAATGAACATCATCCTGAATGGGGAATTGTGAAAGACCGCGCCGCCGGCTGGGCTCCATCCAGCATCGCAGCAACAGGCTTTGGAATTCCATCGCTGGCAATCGGGGTTGAAAGAAATTGGATCACCCGTGAGCAGGCTGCACAAATCACGCTGAACATGCTTAATTTCTTTATGAATTCGGATCAAAGTGGTGATAAAAATGGCATAGGGTATAAAGGTTTCTATTATCATTTCCTGAGAATGGATACCGGTAAGCGTGAATGGAATTGCGAACTTTCTTCCATTGATACCGGCATACTCATGATGGGAATCATCTTCGCCCGGAACTACTATAGCTCAGGCAATGAAATAGAAAAACAAATCCGTTTACTTGCCGGTAAATTGATTGACAGAATTGACTGGGATTTCATGCAAATGCCCGCTACGGGTAAGTTTGCCAGCACCATCTCAATGGGCTGGACTCCTGAAAAAGGATTGCATGATTTTGGCTGGAGCGGTTATAATGAGGCGCTGTTGCTTTATGTTCTGGCTGCCGGCAGCGGAATGGAAAATGCTGAACAAAGCTACCAATCCTGGTTAAGTACCTATAAGTGGGACACGCCTTACAAAGGACTCTCCCACGCGGCTTTTCCTCCCCTGTTCGGGCACCAGTTCACTCAGGCATTTATCGATTGTCGCAGCCTGGTTGATCCCTATATGAAGGAAAAAGGGATTGATTACTTTGAAAACTCCCGTCGTGCAACTTATGTTCAGCGACAATACGCAATGGATAATCCGCATGGTTGGGTCGGTTATGATTCGCTGTGCTGGGGTGTAACTGCAAGCGACGGGCCTACGGAGAAGTATAATTATGATGATAAGAAGTTTCTGGGTTATGCCGGAAGGGGAACGAGCGGTCCGGATTTCAATTATTTTGATGACGGAACGATTGCTCCTTACGGACCTCTTTCATCCCTGCCATTTGCTCCGGAGATCGTTTTACCCACGACTAAATCTTTAATATATAAGTATGGGGGAAAACTCTGGGGAAAATATGGATTTTACGACTCTTTCAACCTGACGGCACAATGGGTGGATGATGATTATATCGGTATTGACCAGGGTCCGATGCTGATCATGATAGAGAATTTCCGGACAGGCCTGGTATGGAATTACATGATGAAAGATCCGGTAATACAGAAAGGGCTGAACAGGCTGGGATTTGAATATTTGAAATAATTATATAAGAGATTCACCACTAAGGCACTAAGGGCACTTAGATGCACTAAGAAGTTACTGGTAATAAATCACAATTTAGGATCATTAGTTTAAACTTATCAATTTGAATTGAAATTCTTAGTGTTCCTAAGTGTCCTTAGTGCCTCAGTGGTTTAAAAATTCCTGAAATGAAGATGACATTTTTAATTATTTTACTACTGTCGTGTATGACAACATACGCCCAGGTAAATACCCTCGATGGATTTGAAACCAAAGAAGGCTGGAGCTTCAATAAATCAGATGGTGTCAACGTCAACCTTATCAATGAGCCAGGCATTGCAGGCAAGGCTGTCCGCTTCGATTATGATTTCACAAAGGGCACTGGATATGGTGGAATACAAAAACTGTTCCCCATCGACCTCCCTGATAATTATGAATTTACATTTTATATCAAGGCAGAATCCCCAGCCAATAATTTCGAGATAAAATTTATCGACAGCACGGGAAACAATGTCTGGTGGGTAAATAACCGCAACTACGATTTTCCGGTAGAATGGAAAAAGATCCGTATAAAAAAAAGACATATCAATTTTGCCTGGGGACCGGCAAATGATCAAAGCTTAAAACGCATTGACAGGATTGAATTCACCATTGCTTCGTATGTTGGCGGCAAAGGAACGATCTGGCTGGATGACATGAAGTTTGAACCGCTTCCGCCAGAGGTGCAATCGTACCCGTTACCGGCGATCTCGGTTAATTCATCATTAAAAAAACATCCCCCGGAATTAATGATCGATAATTCAGATGAAACATACTGGCAAAGCAGCGGAAAAGAAGCCCGGGAAATTTTTATTGATTTTACTGCACGCCGGGAATTTGGCGGTCTGCAGATTAACTGGCTAAAAGATCATTACGCAAAAAGTATTAAAGTCATGTTATCAGATGATGGTAATGACTGGGAAATAGCTTATACCATCCAGTCAAATGTCGGTGATGTCAACTTTATCCGGATGCCCGAAGCAGAAGCTAAGTATGTGAAGATAAATCTAACAAATAGTAATTCTGAAAAAGGGTTTGGTATCTCAGAAATCAAATTCCTGGATATAAAAAATTCCCTCACACCCAATGATTTCCTGATTTATGCAGCAAAACATTCCCCGGTTGGAAATTATCCCCGATCTTTCCTGGAGCAGGCTTCATACTGGACCATTACCGGTGTTAATAATGATGTGAAAGAGGCGATGATAAATGAAGACGGCATGGTGGAAGTGGATAAAGGATTGTTTTCCATCGAGCCAATGATAAAAATAGGGGATTCCCTCTATAACTGGAGTAATGTGAAATCAAATCAATACCTGGGTTTTTTTGAAGATGACTGTGAATTTAACTTTATCCCCTCTGTAACCTGGCAATGTGATGACCTGAAATTTGTAACCAGTGTAACTTCAAGCGGAGAGGCGAATGTAAGTTCAAGGCTTGATATCAGTTATTCATTCGAAAATCTTTCTAAACAATCCAAAGATTTTGAGTTCTATTTGCTGATCAGGCCATTCCAGGTCAATCCTTACTACCAGTGGCTGAACCTGACCGGCGGCGTGGGTAAGATAAAATCGATCAAACAAGGACAAGGAGCCGTTCATGTCGATGATAAGGCAGTGATCACATTCATTGGGTTTGATACATTAGGATTTGAATCCTTTGGGGCAGCCAAATTTGATGACGGAAATATTGTTAATCTGCTTCGGAAAGGACAAATGCCGGCAGAAAATTCTGTTGTTGATCCGGGCGGAATGGCAAATGGCGTGATTAAATATTTAATGCACCTGGAGCCTGGTCAAAAGAAAGTACTTTTTGCAGTGACCCCGAATTATAATAGTACTGGTTTAATTTTCCAGAGAATTGGCAGTAAAGGCGCTTCCGAAGTATTCGATTATTCAGCTGACTTCTGGAAAACGAAAGTTGACCACATTAAATTCAACCTTCCCGAATCAGCAGACAAGATCATCAATACTTACAAGTCAAATCTCGTTTACATCCTGATCAACCGCGACAAAGCCGGCATCCAGCCCGGCTCGCGTTCGTATGAACGAAGCTGGATACGAGACGGTGCGCTGACTTCATCGGCTCTCCTGAAATCCGGCATAGTAACTGAAGTTCGGGATTTCATTGACTGGTACGCAGATCATCAATTCGAAAACGGCAAAGTTCCGTGCGTGGTCGATTCCAGGGGACCCGACCCGGTTCCCGAAAACGACAGCCACGGGGAATTTATTTACCTGGTCCGCGAATATTTTAACTTCACTCAGGATACGGTTTTCCTCAGGTCAAAAAATACGAATGTCCTGAAGGCAGTGAATTACATTGAATCGCTGATCGCCGAGCGGTCAACTGATTATTACAAGTACGGGAACGACAGCGTGAGAGCCCATTACGGGCTGGTTCCTGAATCCATCAGCCATGAAGGGTATTCTGCAAAACCGATGCACTCATACTGGGATGATTTCTTTACAATGAAAGGCCTGAAGGATGCCGTGGAGATCCAAAAAATACTGGGTGAAACAGAGAATTATGAAAGAATTAAAAAAGTTCGGGATACATTCCGGGAAAATCTTTATAACTCACTGGATCTGGCCATGAAGAGGAAAAATATCGATTACATTCCCGGATGCGTGGAGCTCGGTGATTTCGACGCTACCTCCACAACCATCGCCTTAACGCCTTGCAATGAGCTGAAAAATCTTCCAAAACCCCATGTTTACTACACTTTCGATAAATATTATGAATTTTTTAAGAACAGGAGAGACGGAAAACTTGACTGGGTCAATTACACGCCGTATGAAAATCGGTTGATCGGTTCGTTTATCATTTTAGACCAACCGAAAAGGGCCCATGAGCTTATTGAGTTTTTCTTAAATGACCAACGCCCGCAGGGATGGAACCATTGGGCCGAAGTGGTCTGGAAAGATTACCGCAAGCCTGCGTATATCGGCGATATGCCGCATACCTGGGTTGGCAGCGATTTTATCAATGCGATACGGGCTATGTTTGTTTATGAAAATGAATATGATCTATCGCTTGTCATAGCGTCTGCGCTTTACCAGGATTGGATCGATTCGCCCGAAGGAATGTCGGTCGAAAATCTTCCGACTTATTATGGTGAGCTATCATATTCAATAAAAAAAGATAACGAAAAATATCTCTTTTCAATTTATGGTGATGTAGAGCTCCCATCCAACGGGATTAAAATAAAGAACTTTAATGGCTCGAAACTCCCGGTTAAAGTAACTGTCAACGAAAATGAGATACATGAATTTAATGAAAAGGAAATTTCGGTCAGAGAGTTTCCGGCAGACGTAATAATATTCTATTGATTTGAAAATATCTTTGCGAAACTTTGCGCGAACTTTGCGAAACTCTGCGTAACAGCCTGGAAGTTATTTCGCAGAGTTACACAGAGGAAACGCAAAGTTACGCAGAGTATGTAAAAATTCACATTTGAGAAGGTGCAAAACAAAAAGAATCAAAATGGCAGAATTGGAAAAAATAATAGACCGGAAAACAAAGCCGGAGGATAAAATTCGCTTTTCCCAGATGGCCGCTTATGGCTCAGGAGGGATCATTCCCATTGCACTTTATAATGCCACGGGGATCCTGATCGGGATGATGGGTAATATCAGCCTGGGACTGAGTGCCTTCTGGCTCGGGTTCATCCTGATCATCCCCAGGCTGTGGGAGGCATTTTCCGATCCCATCATCGGCCATATGTCCGACAATACACGAACACGCTGGGGTCGGCGCCGGCCCTTCCTGCTGATCGGCGGGATACTTGTAGCTGTATTTTTCGTGCTCATCTGGTGGATCCCCAAAGGGGACATGGTGCGCCTGTGGTTTCCTTCAGACGCAGGTTTCCAAGTGTTTCAGCTTGTCTATATACTTATCACCATTATCTTGTTCTTTACCGCGGTGAATATTTTTGAAATACCTCACGGCGCCCTCGGTATGGAGCTTACAACGGATTACCATGAACGCACCCGCCTGTTCAGCGCCAAGAGTTTCATTGGAAATATCTTTGCCATTTGCACCCCCTGGATGATAAAACTTGCCAGTATGGATATTTTCAGCGGTGTCGGGGGAAATGAAGCCGACGGAATGCGCTATTTATCCATCATTGTCGCACTGATCATCATCCCGCTTACAATCTGGATGTTTGTAACCCTGCGTGAACCAGGATTTGTGAAAGCCGCCAAGCATGAAAAGACCCCCTTCTGGCAGGATATGAAAGTTGCGGGTACAAACAGGAACTTTATCATGCTGACCCTGACCATTTTTACATTGGCCATGGGTTTCAATTTTGTACAGCTTCTCGGATCATATATCCCGGTATTTTATGTGTTCGGGGGCGATAAGGACCTGGGCTTTACCCTTCTGAGCATTAATGGGACAATCTGGGGTATAACCGCCATCCTTGCAGTTTTTCCCCTTAACTGGATCAGCCCTAAATTGGGTAAGCGAAATACATTGACCATTGCCATCCTGCTGATGTGCCTTGCCCAGTTATCCAAGATAGTCTGTTATAATCCCACTTATCCTTTCCTGATCATCATCCCTACAGCCCTGCTCGCTGCAGGTATGCTGTTTTTCTTCACCCTCGGGTCTTCCATGGTCGGTGACATATGCGACGAAGATGAATTAAAGAGAGGATACCGCTCCGAAGGAAGCTTTTATTCAATCTTCTGGTGGTTCATCAAAATGGGGAGTGCTTTTGCAGGATTTATCGGCGGGGCATTGATCGTTTTCACCATGTTCGATGAGTCGCAGGTCACCAAAGTTGATGCTTTGCAGGGGAGCGTCAAAGAGCTCCGGAGTGAAGTCAGTTACTGGAGAGAAGCCGACAGCCTGCAGAGAGTTAAAAGCCTCGACATTGCCACTGCCAACGCGGAGTGGATTGGTAACCTGAAGACCAAGGACATAGGAGCGCTGGATGAATCTAAAGAATATGCTAAACACCTGGAAAAAGAACTCCTAAAGATTCAGGCGCTGGAGGACCAGTCTGACACAGCTTACCTTAACCGGAAAAAGGCTATGATACTAAATGCTTTATCCCTGACTAAATCTACAATAAATGACCTTGAACAACTTCAGGTAAAACTTGAAGATCCCGGACTTCAATCCAATGATTCCCTGGCTAAAGCCATCATATCCAAGGCGATACCGCTGACCTACAGTACCAAGATCGAAAAAGCCAGGATGAATTCATTTGAGCTCAAATGGCACTTGGAATACAAATCCCGTGAAGTCAACAGAAATCAGGGGCATTATCAGCAGATCAGCCAGAATATGGGAATTGTAAATCAGGGCATTTCCGAATTATCAACATCAACAGATCTTAATTTACTGAACAAGGAGCTGTCTAAAATTATGAGTGAGTTTGTGCAACTTACCCAGCAGACACCATTTACACTGCTGATGATGCGGGTGGTAGAGATTGGCCTGCCCTTGCTGCTAAGTATTTTCTCCATATTCTTCCTGCTTCGTTATTCACTTACTGAAAAAAGATCTCTTGAAATAAAAGACCTGTTGAAGAAAAGAAATGAAGAAAAATATCACTCCAACGACTAAAGCCGTTGGTTTCGACAAAGATTGACAAGAATCGTGCTCCAACGACTAAAGCCGTTGGTTCCGTCTAGGAAGTATTATAACCGACGGATTTACCCGTCGGAGCATGGACATGAAAAAAAGAACCGACGGATTTACCCGTCGGAGCATGGACATGAAAAAAAGAACCGACGGATTTACCCGTCGGAGCATGGACATGAAAAAAAGAACCGACGGATTTACCCGTCGGAGCACAGACATGAAATAATGAACCGACGGATTTACCCGTCGGAGCACAGACATGAAATAATGAACCGACGGATTTACCCGTCGGAGCACAGACATGAAATAATGAACCGACGGATTTACCCGTCGGAGCACAGACAAGAAAAAATGAACCGACGGATTTACCCGTCGGAGCACAGACATGAAAAAATGAACCGACGGCTTTAGTCGTCGGAGCAGAAACAAAAGAACCGACGGATTTACCCGTCGGAGCACAGACATAAAAAAAAGAACCGACGGATTTACCCGTCGGAGCATGGACATGAAAAAAAGAACCGACGGCTTTAGTCGTCGGAAGAAAAACCAAATAAAAAATGGGAATGACATTCAGCATTAAAGAAAACAACTTCTACTTCAACGATAAAAAAGTCTTCCTCAACTCCGGGGAGATCCATTATTTCAGAATTAAGCGTGAACTTTGGGACAAGCACCTGGAAGCAGCCAAAGAAGCCGGTTTAACTGCTATAAGTACTTATGTTCCATGGGCATGGCACGAACCGGAGGAGGGACTTTTCGATTTTAATGGCGCCGTTTGCCCGGAACGCGACCTTAAAGGTTGGCTTCAGCGATGTCAGGCTCATGGATTATATTGCATCTTAAAACCGGGCCCATTTATCCTGGCGGAGACCCGTGGAGCAGGACTGCCGGATTGGTTTTTGAATCAATTTGGTGACGAAGTCAGGATGCGCAACAGCAAAGGTGAAATCGTTCAAAGTGACGGTGTCAGCCTGTTTGATCAGAAATACCTGGAAAAAGTGGCGCTGTGGTATGATCAGATCATGCCATTCATCAATGAACATGAAATTTCAGCAGGTGGCCCGGTCATCATGATGCAGATCTGCAATGAGATCGGCGTATTCTCCTGGCTGGCGCACCAGGGAGACTACGGGCATGCCGTGAAGGATCGTTTTATTTCATTCTTATCAGATAAATTCAGCAGCATTGCTGAATTGAACAGTCTTTGGGGTACAGCTTACCCGGATTTTGCCCAGGTAGAACTTCCTCCTGACGGCAACCTTGCTTATACTTCAAAAGGCGATCGCGGTCGTGATTATGAATGGCATTGTTTCTGGAGAACCTACTATGGCGACTATTTGAGAATGCTGACCGGGATGGCCAGAAACAGGGGTGTTACCGTTCCGTTTTATCACAACCTTCCCGGCTGGATTTATGGGCACGGCTACGAATTTCCGGTCAATATCACCATGTATGAAGATTTATTCGGGGAAAGGAGCGAACTCTATTTCGGGGTCGATCATATTCCGGAATTTTTATCCTATCGTAATATGCATGATGACCGGATCATTAATGACATCACTCACGCGATGCAGGGGAACAAGCCGTTGTTTGCTGCTGAGTTCCAGTGCGGCTCCCGCGAATATCACGTGGTGACGAATCCGCGTGAGATGGAGCTCTTTTACAAAGCCAGCATTGCCAATGGACTGACCGGCTGGAACTACTATATGTTCTCGCAGGGGCGCAATCCAAGGCACAGCGGCTATTCCGGAGAAACATTTTACTGGTTCACCCCTCTGACACCCGAAGGTAAGCGCACCAGTGCTTTCCCGCTGGTCAAACGGATGAGTAAAATTGTAAAAACCTCTGAAAGCCTTATCGTTGATGCAAAACGTAAAGCCGGGGTATGCGTTCTTTTTTATCCTCCCTATTATGCAACGGAGCTGGAAAGGCCTGAGGAAGGTGCGTCTGAACTACGGTTTTCGTATACTGCCATCCGCAGGCCGGCCTATTTCGACGGATTGCTGAAAGTGCTCCAGGTCCTTAATATCGATTATGATATGGCTGATCTTTGCCAGGTTTCTGCAGATGCATTAAGTAGTTTCGAGCAGGTGTGGGCGTTCAGCACTGATGAGATGAATGCCAGGGATCAGCAGACCCTTGTTGATTATGCCAAATCCGGCGGAAACATTGTCCTTTTCCCCTGTCTGCCTGACCGTGAAATGTCGCAGAAACCATGCACCATTCTGAGAGACTCCATCTCAATTATTCCTTCCGGAATGGAGATCATTGATTCGCCACTTATCGATATTTTTGAACTGAAAGATATCAAGTGCGCCAATCCGCAGATCACTTATTCTGAAGAATCGCTCTCCGGTGCAGAAGTCATTGCCCGGACTATTCGTGGCTCTGCATGTGGATTCCAAAAAGCTCTTGGAAAAGGATCACTTATACACCTGGGAACCTGGATCGGGTTCGATACCGAAGGACATAAACCGGTGTATGAAACCATACTGAAGAGATCAGGCGCAAAGCTCAGGCAGGCAACGACCAGCAATGATAATATCACCGTAAGAGAGCGCTTCACGGATAAAAATTCCGCAGTTCTTTTCATAGGAAATTACTACAACGAAGAACAGACAGGTAAAGTTAGCTATACGCATCCTGAAAGTCGTGAAACTATTACCATTCCTTACTCTCAGGATGAGATGCTATGGCCGGCATTGTACGGTATGCTAACCCCGGTATGCCTTGAGGTTGTTGAGGGATTGAATATCCTGCACTGCACTTCTGATATTCTCGGTATGGCAGAGATTGATGGTCAAATTGAGATTACCCTTTACGGAGATCGTGACCTGGCCGGGGAAATCGTTTTTGAGGGGAAGGAAGTTTATAGGATAAAATCTGGAACAATAGATGGTCATGTAGTGAGGGTATTAATTGAAAATGGGAGGGATGTAATCCAATACAATCATCTGCATAAGAAAGAGATTAAATTGATTTTAAACCACATGGGCACTTAGGATGCACTAAGGATTTTCGGTTTACAATTTACGGCCTTAATATAAGATCATAATTTGTAAATCAACAGTTTCATATAAAACATGGAATATAAATGGAAAATAATCCCGAAGGGATTCAATTCGAATAACGAAAATGATGGTAAACAGCATCCACGACCCTGAAGGGGTCGAACTCAATAATAAGGCAGGCCTAACTTTCGAATTCCTCGAAAATGGCGCCATTAAAACTATAAACGCCGATCCGATCCGAATAAGCCTCAAGGCGGCAACGCCTTTTTCAAAATCAGGGGCAAACCTCTATTTAAGGAAAAGGACAAAACCCTTTGAATTTACCGCTCTTTTGGGTCCGGAAAGTAATAGTAGCTTTCAAATTGGAGAAGATGCGTTTATAGCTAATGGAAGCTGGTTAGGTATAGATTATGTATGTAGATTGAAACTATCAGGGAAAAGCTTGAGCTGGCAGTGGCGTGTTGACATTAAAAACATTTCCGGTCACCCTGTTGAACTCGATTTGATTTATTTGCAGGATGCAGGGTTGAAGCCGGTGAATTCAGGGCTGATCAATGAATATTATGTGAGCCAGTACCTTGAACGGCGTATCCTGGAAGATAAAAACTTTGGTTCAGTTATTTGTTGCCGTCAGAACATGAAAGAATCCACCGGCAATCCCTGGTTAATGATGGCTTGCAAAAACGGGGCTATTGCGGGAAGTACCGACGGGATGCAGTTTTATGGCAAGACATTCCGGGAAACCGGGATACCGGAAGGTCTGCCGGCAGACAAACTTGGTGGAGAATATTCCGGGGAATCGTCTGTTCTTGCTTTGCAGGAAAAACCATTTAAACTGGCCGCCGGGGAGGAGCATAAAAGTGTTTTTGCTGCGACCTATATGCCGGATCATCCGAAAGCCACATCAAATGAGGATTTGAAGATATTGCCAGGTTTGTTTACTGAGATGAAGTCCTGCCAAAAAGGGACTCCAGCCCTTGGGACTCCAGCCCGAAATCTATTCTCCTCCTCGCCTCTATTCCCGGTCGATGACCTGGGTGATGATGAGCTGAATCGTCTCTTTGGAAAAGATAAACGCCATATTGAAGAAGAAAATGGCCGGTTATTGTCATTTTTCAGCAAACAAAACAACCATGTTGTGTTACGGGCTAAAGAGATCGTTGTTGACCGCCCTCATGGACATATTATGCAAGCTAAAGCATGGTTTGCGCCTGATGAAAATATTGTGTCCACAACCTCTTTTGCATTCGGTGTTTTCAATTCACATCTCAGCCAGGGTAATACTAATTTTAATATCCTGCTTTCTGTTTGTTCCAGCCAGTTTAACCTGGCAATGGAGACAGGGCAAAGAATCTTTGTTGAGATTGACGGCCTGCAATATTTGCTTGGCGTTCCCTCTGCTTTTGAGATCGGCTTAAATCATTGCCGGTGGATTTACAAACATGGCGGTCATTGCTTCCAAGTCCGTACCTGGACATCAAAATCATCGCCACAGGTCAATATGGACTTTAAAGTGATTAAATGTGATATGGTGGTAAAGTGTGAAAAGGTGAAATTGGTTATCACCCATGATTTTGACCCTTTGAACAACTGGAAAATATTGCCCGGTAATTCGGTAAATGAATTTATTGCATTACCGAAGGCCGACAGCATGATCAAAGGCAAATTTCCGGATGCGCAATTTCGGATTGTAATTCACGGCAATCATGATTTCAAGGCTTGCGGCGATGAAGTAATTTACAGCGACAATAAAAATCACGGAAGCTCTTTATTTGTCCTCGAAGTTGGGGAAACCTCTGATTTCTGCATGAGTTTTATTGGTGAAGTTTGCTCCAATTTAGAAACAATTCAAAGGAATGAACGCCCCTGCGAGCCCTGCACTATAATTCCGGGGCAAGTCCAGCGAAATTTATCCTTTTTACCCCTCCCCCTTCCCCTCCACTGCGAGCAGGGGAGGGGTGCAGGGGTGGGGTACATTAAAATTGATGATGCCGATAAGCAGTGGATTTCAGATTGCCTGGATGCCCAATCTGCCTGGCGTGACCTGAGCTTGAATCTGTCCCTGAAAGGAAACCAGGAAGACATCGCTGCCATCAGGGAAATCCTTCCGTGGTATGGCATGAATGCACTTACTCATTTTCTTACACCTTTCGGATTGGAACAATTCAGCGGGGCTGCCTGGGGTACGCGCGATGTCTGCCAGGGACCGCTCGATTTGCTGTTGTGCATGGAGAAATATGATGCTGCCAGGCAGGTATTGTGCATCATATTCTCGAACCAGAATCCGGATGGCGGATGGCCGCAATGGTGGATGTTCGACAGTTACTCAGATATCAGGGCCGATAGCGCTCATGGTGATGTTTATTACTGGTGTATCATCGCCCTTAGCAAGTATATCAAAATCACCGGCGACTTGAAATTCCTGGATGAGATTTTATCTTATTACCATGAAAACGGGGTTGCCGATGCTGAAAAAGCGCCGCTCAGCGAACATATAAGCAGGCTTATTAATTTGATAATCAATTCATTTATCCCGGGCACTGCACTGGTACCCTTTGGTGGCGGCGACTGGAATGATTCCCTCCAACCGGTCAGCAAGGAATTAGCGCAACGCATGATCTCAAGCTGGACGGTTGAAATGAACTACCAGGCTTTTGCGGAATACCAGTTGGTGTATGAACAAACCGGCGATAAAGGAAAAGCTGAAGAATTGAAAAAAATCTGTAAAAAGATCAAAGCGGATTTCAATAAATACCTGGTTAAGGATGGGGTAGTTGCAGGCTATGGCCTGGTTGAAGCAGACCGCAGTATCAGTCTGCTGCTTCACCCTGGCGACGATAAAACCAATATCCGGTACAGTATTTTACCTATGAACCGTGGTATCATCAGCGGAATATTTACAAAAGCACAGGCCCGACGTCACCAGGAGCTTATTGAGCGGCACCTGAAAGGCCCTGATGGCGCTCGTTTGATGGACCGTCCCCTCAAATACCGGGGTGGTGTTCAGACTATTTTTCAGAGAGCCGAAAGCAGCACCTTCTTTGGACGGGAGATAGGTTTGATGTATGTGCATGAACATATCCGCTATGCGGAATCCCTGTCCCTGACGGGTAAGGCAGATGCTTTTATAAAAGCGCTTCGACAGGCTATTCCAGTTGGATACAGGGATATTGTGCCCTGCGGGGATATAAGGCAGGCAAATTGTTATTATAGCAGTTCAGATGTCACATTTAAGAGCCGTTATGAAGCTGATGAGCGCTATGATGAAATAAAAACGGGCAATATCACCCTTAAAGGTGGATGGCGGGTTTATTCCAGCGGGCCGGGCATCTATATCGGCCTGATAATGAACAGGCTGCTTGGGATAAGGATCGAATCTGGAAATGTGATCATCGATCCGGTAATGCCATACTCATTCGATGGTTTATCGGTTTCCATGGATTTTATGGGTCGTTCGGTGACATTCAGGTATGCCGTTAAGGAAAGTAATTTCAGCCCCGGGAACATCATCATAAATGGCGTGGAAATTCAATTCAAACATGAAAATAATTTTTACCGGTCAGGCGGGGCCGTCATCCCGGTCAGTGTCTTTTCTAAATTAACTGACCTGGAAAAAAACCTGGTCGAAATCTTGTTATAGTGGATTGAGCCCGACGTAATACTTTTCCATATTCTCAATTCAGTGATTTAAGGTTTTGCAGGGCAAACGGGGCGAATTTATGGATCTGGCTGACAATTTCACAAATATCAAGCTTTTCGCAATCAGCGCATGTCCGGTAACCTCGTGATATGACGCATTTTCTCACCTGGCATTCTGCGCAGTGCGACAGTTTGACCCCGGGTTCCATACACCCGGTGCAATTAATGGATTCAATAGAAATGTCAGCGGCGCCGTACTGGGCCTTCCATTTTTCGGCTGTCTCTGCACGCAGTTTGTCATCGTTCGCGAGCGTTGCGATCCTGGCCTCGCATTCGACGCAGTTAAGTCCGCAACAGGCAATCAGTTTTTCCATGGTTATTAATGTTTTAGCGGTTAAAATCTTTTATTGAATATTATTTTACATTCGAAAATTATACTGAAACTTAAGGCAAATGCGAAGCATGGAAATCCTCTTCGTGCTGCGTTGACTATTTTAATCAAAAATACTAATCTGAACTGAAAAATCAACCATGATCTGCTTAAAAGTAATAAATTTTTATTGAACCAATACAAATTATACTGAAACTTAAGGCAAATGCTTCGTATTTGCCTTTTAGTTTCAGTTATGCCGAGAGGAACAGCGGCTGTAAATTCGCAAATACCGAAAAATCGGTACAGGCTCTGTTCCGACTCGGTATACACTGCTTCGCCTGCCTGCATTTTACATTTCTTCCCATGTATTTAAAAACTTGAGCGTGGTTCATTCAGCCAACAGATTTCCATTTGCTTTTCATGGCTAATTGTCAATCTATTTATTAAATTTGATATTTGAATATTCAAAAATGAAGAAACTAATAAAATACCTTCTGACAGGTCTGCTTCTGGTAATTGCATTGTGCGCCGTGGCGCAGCAAAAAACATATTGCAATCCTGTAAACATCGACTATGGTTACACACCGATTCCCAATTTTAGTGAATGGGGACGACACCGGGCAACGGCCGACCCCTTAATAGTCAATTATAAGGGAGACTATTTTTTGTTTTCGACCAATCAATGGGGATATTGGTGGAGCAGCGATATGGTAAATTGGAATTTCGTTCCCAGGAAATTTCTGCGCCCCTGGAATGAAGGTTACGATGAACTTTGTGCCCCGGCCGCAGGAATAATCGGCGATACCATGCTGGTGTTCGGATCTACTTACACAAGCAGTTTTACGATCTGGATGAGTACCAATCCAAAAACAGATGATTGGTATCCCCTGGTGGATTCCTTCGCCATAGGCGGTTGGGACCCGGCTTTCTTCACCGATGACGATGGCCGGTTTTACATGTACAATGGCAGCAGTAATCAGTATCCGGTTTATGGAGTCGAGTTGAACAGGAAAACCATGCAACCGCTGTCAACCCGGACGGAGATGTACCTCCTTGAACCCTGGCGGTATGGCTGGCAGCGTTTTGGTGAATATATGGACGATACTTTCCTCGATCCGTTTATTGAAGGAGCCTGGATGACGAAAAACAATGGGAAATATTATCTCCAGTATGGCGCTCCCGGAACGGAATTCAGTGGTTATGCCGATGGTGTGGTGGTTGGGAACAGTCCCCTCGGGCCTTTTATTCCGCAATCGATGCCCTTCAGCTATAAAGCCGGTGGATTTGTCCGTGGTGCCGGGCACGGGGCCACTTTTCAGGATAACTGGAACAATTACTGGCACGTTTCAACTATCGGGGTATGTGTCAAAAACAATTTTGAGCGGCGGATCGGTATCTGGCCCGCAGGTTTCGACGCTGAGGGGGTGATGTATTGTAATACAGCATTCGGTGATTATCCAACCTATCTGCCAGACGGAAAAGAAGACCATCTGAAAAGCCGCTTTACCGGTTGGATGTTACTGAATTACCAGAAACCGGTTACCGTTTCGTCAACTTATGGCCAGTATGCCGCCAACTTTGCCGTGGATGAAAGCATCAAAACTTACTGGTCCGCCTCCACCAGCAATGAAAATGAATGGATCCAGTCTGACCTGGGCGCTCTTTCAACTGTAATGGCAATCCAGATCAATTATGCCGATCAGGATGCGGAATTTCTCGGCAAATCGCTCGGTGTGTATCATAAATACAAGATTTTCGAATCATTCGATGGGAATAAATGGAACCTGCTGGTCGACAAAAGCCAGAATAATACTGATGTACCGCACGACTACATTGAATTGACCAAACCTGTCAAAACACGTTACCTCAAGCTGGTGAACATCCAAATGCCTACCGGAAAATTCGCCATCAGCGGATTTCGTGTCTTCGGTCATGGTTCGGGCGATAAACCGAAGGCTGTCAAAGAATTTATCGTTCTTAAAAATGAAAAAGATAAACGTAACGCATGGCTGAAATGGAGTCCGGTCGACAATGCCTATGCCTATAATATTTATATGGGAACCGAACCCGGTAAATGGTACAATACCATTATGGTTTACAATGCCAATGAATACTGGCTCAAAACTTTGGACAGGGAAAAAACGTATTACTTTACAATTGAAGCGATTAACGAAAACGGGATAAGTCTTACCACCCCATTCATAAAATCAGAATAACCTGAATGAATCAATGAAAATATAATATCATGAAATCTAAATTTTTTTTACTGACAGCCTTCATTGCGTTTAACCTCCTGGTCGCATGTAATCAAAAACAGGAGCAGTCAGCCAACCGGGAGATGACTGTTTTTATTGATGAATTGATGAAAAAGATGACCCTGGAAGAAAAAATCGGACAGTTAAACCTTTTAGTTCCTGAAGGGGAGGTCACCGGACCTGGCGGATTGGATAGCAATTACAGGAAGCTGATCAGAGAAGGTAAAGCCGGCGCTGTTTTCAATGCTTATACCGTTGAAAATGTCAGGGAATTGCAAAGAATAGCAGTAGAAGAATCGAGATTGAAGATACCACTGATATTCGGCCTGGATGTGATCCATGGCCACCGGACGATCTTTCCAATCCCGCTCGGGCAGGCCTGTAGCTGGGACCTGGAAGCCATCCGGAGATCAGACCGTATCGCGGCCTCTGAAGCTACTGCTGAAGGTTTGAACTGGACTTTCGCCCCAATGGTGGATATTGCCCGCGATCCCCGCTGGGGAAGGGTCACAGAAGGCGCGGGAGAAGATACGTGGCTGGGCTGCCGCATTGCGGAAGCCAGGGTCAGGGGCTTCCAGGGCCAGGATTTGACCGACGTGACTACCATGATGGCCTGTGTCAAGCACTTTGCCGCTTATGGTGCAGTGGATATGTCCGATGTTTCACTTCTCGAATGGTACCTCCCTCCTTACAAGGCGGCAGTGGATGCCGGCGCTGGTTCCGTTATGACTTCCTTCAACGAAATAGCCGGTGTTCCTTCAACAGGTAATCACTGGCTGCTTACCGACCTGCTGAAAAATGAATGGGGCTTTAAAGGATTCGTGGTCACTGACTGGACAGCCATTGATGAGATGGTAAACCACGGGGTGGTTGCTGATACTATAGAAGCAGCAGCCCTTGCGCTGAATTCCGGTGTGGATATGGATATGATGAGCGGCACTTACCACGATTATCTCAAACAACTTGTCGAAGAAAAGAAAGTATCCCTTACATCTATCGATGATGCTGTGCGTCGCGTGCTGAAAGCAAAGGAAAAACTGGGACTTTTCTCCACACCTTACAGGTATTGCGACCCGGATAGGCAGGCAAAAGAGCTGATGACACCTGAAAATCTTCAGTTTGCCAGGGAATTCACGGCAAAATGCTGTGTACTTCTGAAAAACGATAATAAGACACTTCCTATCCCTTCTTCCGTTAAAACCATCGCAGTAATTGGTCCTTTAGCTGATTCTCAGCAGGATATGCTTGGGGCCTGGTCGGCGGCGGGACAAAGGGAAAAATGCATCACATTGCTGCAGGGAATCAAAAATAAGGTTGGAGATAAAGTATCAGTCACATACATCAAAGGGTGCAATACCAATGATGACGACCGTTCGGGCTTTAGTACAGCGCTTCAGGCCGCTAAAAAAGCAGACTATGTGATCCTGGCCCTCGGTGAAAACGGGTGGATGAGCGGCGAGGCTTCCAGCCGGGCTGATATTGACCTGCCAGGTGTGCAGAACGAACTGGCAAAGGAAATTATGAAGATTGGAAAGCCAACAGCGGTAGTCCTTTTCAACGGACGCCCGCTGGCGATCAGCACACTGGCTGAAACTGCACCGGCAATCCTTGAAACCTGGTTTGGAGGCACCGAAGCGGGCAACGGGATTGCAGATGTGCTCTTTGGCGACTATAACCCTTCAGGTAAATTGACCATGACTTTTCCCAGAAGCGTTGGCCAGGTTCCAATACATTACAATATGAAAAATACCGGTCGCCCGATTAAACCCGATGATCCGAACGAAAAATATGTTTCCCGTTATCTTGATCTTCCAAATACTCCCCTGTTCCCATTCGGATTCGGCCTGAGTTATACCCGTTTTGAATATTCAAACCTGGTTGTCGGTATGAACGGAGATGAAATAAATATTAATGTAGATGTGAAAAATGCAGGCGCAATCGATGGGGAAGAAGTCGTCCAGCTTTATATCCAGGATAAAGTCGCTACGCTCACAAGGCCGGTTAAAGAATTGAAAGGCTTTGCAAAAGTGCTTATTCCGGCAGGAGAATCAATAACAGTTTCGATCAACCTGACCGTCGACGACCTTGCTTTTTACCATTCAGATTTACAGAAATACCGGGAACCTGGTGAATTTGTCGCATATGTGGGCACTAATTCAGCGGAGACGATATCACAATCTTTCCGGCTGGAGAAATAGGCAGCTGGACGAATTGATAACCCATCGTTGAAAAAAAATAGTGCTTATTGTTAAATTTTTGTTAAGTACCTGCCTGATTTAGTTCATACTATTTATAATTGGTCTTTTTAACTTATTTTTGTTTTTTATATAGATACATTCTAAATAAGAAATAAAAAATAATTTAAACAGACATGAAAAAGCATTATAAAGATTTGTATTTAATTAAACTCCTTGCGATCATCGCAATCATTATTGTTTTTAGTCTCGACAGCTTTTCACAGGGAAATGTTGGCATTGGAACAAATACGCCTACACAGAAACTTGATGTGAATGGAAATATCCGCATCCGTGGAGGGGAGCCGGCAGATGGGAATATCCTTAAAACAGATGCCAGCGGAAATGCCGACTGGGATATCCTAAAAGGTTCTGATTTCATAACGCAATCCGGGTTCCCGGAGCCTATGGCGCCACTTTTTGTAGGTGGTTTACCTATCGGGTCAACTCCACAAAAAATTGTAATTCAGGGAAGCTATGCTTATGTTATTGATAGTGGGTCTGATGACCTAAAGATCATTAATATCAGTAACCCTGCTTCAATATCGGTTACGGGCAGCGTTGCAATCGGAACAAATCCCTTAGCCATCGCCGTGCACGGTGATTATGTTTATGTCGTCGACAACGGCTCAGATGACATGAAAATCATCGATATCAGCAACCCCACATCGCCTGCATTGATTTCATCTACTCCAATTGGTGCTTCACCGACAGGCATTGCTGTCAAAGATACAAGGGCCTTTATTATAGACAATAGTTCCGATGATCTGAAAATCATCAAGATCAGCAACCCGGTATCACCTCAGGATGAGACCAGCTTAGCTATTGGTTCCTCACCACGTGATATCGTTATACAGGGAGATTATGCCTATATTGTAGATAATTCTTCTGATGACCTGAAAGTGATAAATATCAGCAACACCTCAAATCCTATCCTGGCCGGGACACTTTTAATAGGTCCAAGTCCCGGTAGTTTAGCAGTTTCCGGAAACTTTGCTTACGTAATTGATTTTGCATCACTTGATCTTAAAGTAATCAATATCGGTAATCCCGCTGCCCCTGCACTCAATGGCTCATTGGCCATTTTCTTATATCCAACAGCCGTTGCAATACAGGGAAATTATGCATATGTTCTGGATGACAGTTTTGGGTCAATCTATTCTATAGATATAACCAATCCTTCCTCACCTGTGCTGAAGCAAACCGGAGGCAGTTTCGGGCAACCTTTTGCTTTGGCTATCAGCGGAAGCTACGGATTCATTCTTGATATTGATTTTGATTACCTGGAAGTCAGGCAACTCACTTATCCGGTAACCATGACCATGGATGCTAATGGTAACCTTGCCAGTGAATCTGCTGCATGGAGGGTTGAAGGGAATAAGCTCCTGAATAACAATTCCGGGAATATCGGAATTGGGACAACTAATCCGACAAATAAACTTGCCGTGGTCACAACATCAGAAGCAAGCGCAATCAAAGCTATTAACATGTCCTCAGGATCCGGTAAAACTGGCATCTGGGGGTCGGCTTCAAGTAATACAGGGACAGGTGTTTATGGAGAAGCCACTTCATCAACCGGCCAAACAACCGGCATCAAAGGATTCGTGTCCAGCGCCGATGGATTTGCCGGATATTTCGAAGGTGGTAAAAACTACTTTCAGGGTAAAACCGGAATTGGCACTGAATCCCCTGCCACAAAGCTTGAAATCAGCGGTTCGGGTACACAGGATGCAAGAATAACCAGCACCAGCGGTGGTGAAGTTCGGCTTGATTTCAAACGGAATGGAGCTGGGTCCAATGACTATAGAATTAAAGTCGCAAGTGGAAATTTGGTGATTAGTTATAGTGCTGATGACATGGAAACCGTTACCGACTTTTTCCAGTTTAATACACTCCGGTTCAGCCCGGCTATTGATAACCAGCACAGCCTTGGAACAGCAGGCAGCCGGTGGACCACGGTCTTTGCCGCCAATGGCACGATTAACACCAGCGATGCGCGCCAGAAAACAAATATCAACGATATCTCTTATGGTCTTGATGAAATCCTGAGAATGAGGCCTGTAAGCTTTCAGTGGAAGAATAATTCAGATTATGGCACCAGGCTTGGCCTGATCGCCCAGGACCTGCAACAGATCGTGCCTGAGGTGGTGCAGGACTGGGAATACCGGGAAACTGAAGCAGGTGGCCGAACGAAAGTCGAGTCTGACGTACTTGGTGTTTACTATAGCGAACTGATCCCTGTGCTGGTCAAAGGGATTCAGGAGCAGCAGGCACTGATCGATGCCCAGCAAACCACCATTACCAGCCAGCAGCAAGCTATTGACCAACTCGGGAAAGAAATGGAAACCATGAGCAAACTTCTTCAGCAATTATCAAATTGAGCGGATTTTAACCTACCTTTGGTTGATTAATGTTGGATGCTGAATTATTTTACCAATTGATATTCAATGCCCGCATTCAACATTCAACATTCAACATTCAACATGTCAATGGATAACCGTCTCTTCCTCCTCGATGCCATGGCCCTGATCTACCGGGCCTATTTCGCCTTAAATAAAAATCCGAGAATTAATTCAAAAGGGCTGAATACATCAGCTATTTTAGGATTTGCCAATACGCTTTACGATATTCTTAAAAATGAAAAGCCTCAATATATCGGTGTGGCTTTCGACAGCTTCGCTCCTACCCTTCGTGCTGTTGAATACGCAGAGTATAAGGCACAAAGGGAAAAAATGCCCGAAGATATTGTCACATCTTTACCCTATATCCGCCGGTTACTGGAAGGCTTCCATATTCCAATCCTTGAAATGGAAGGCTATGAGGCCGATGATATCATCGGTACCCTTGCCATGAAGGCGGCGCAAAAGGAATTCACTACCTACATGGTGACTTCCGATAAGGACTTCGGACAATTGGTCAGTGATAAGATTTTCATTTACAAGCCGCCCCGGATGGGGAACCAGGCAGAGATACTTGGGGTGGAGGAGGTCTGCCGCCGTTACCAGATCGAAAGACCGGAACAGTTGATAGATATACTGGGCCTTTGGGGCGATGCTTCCGATAATATACCGGGAATCCCGGGTATCGGTGAGAAAAGGGCCATCGAGTTTATCCAGCAATATGGAAGTGTGGAAAACCTTCTGGCAAACACCGACAAGCTGCAGGGAAAAATGAAAGAAAATGTTGAAGCTTTTGCCGAACAGGGGCTTCTTTCCAAGAAACTGGCCACGATCATCCTGGATGTACCCGTGGAATTCAAGGAAGACAGGCTGATCCTCGAAAAGCCCGATACAGAGGCACTCAAAACGCTGTTCGATGAGCTGGAATTTCGCACTTTTGCCAAAAGGGTGTTTACCGATCTTTCCTTACAGCAGCAGTTTCAAGATACCGTTTCAAAGGCGGACCGGCCGGCACAGGATGACCTCTTCAGCAGCTTATCTTCTGTTGAAAATGGGACTCCAGCCCAAGGGCTGGAGTCCCTTCGAGAATATCACCTGGTGGACACTCCCGAAAAGCGCGGTGCACTTATCGAACGCCTTCAACATGAAAAATCTTTCTGTTTCGATACGGAAACCACTGGCCTGGACCCTAATAATGCCGAACTCGTCGGGATTTCTTTCGCCTTTAAACCAAAGGAAGCCTTCTTTGTCATTATGCCTGAAAACTACCAGTCGACCCTCGAGATTGTCAGGCAGTTCAAACCTTTTTTCGAGGATTCAACTATCTCTAAAACCGGGCAAAACCTGAAGTATGATCTGGCGATCCTGAAATGGTATGAGGTAGATGTGAAAGGGAGGCTCTTCGATACGATGCTGGCCCATTACCTGCTTGAGCCCGATATGCGCCATAATATGGATTACCTTGCTGAGACTTATTTGAATTACAAAACCATCCACATCGATGAACTGATCGGCAAAAAGGGCAAGAATCAACTCACCATGCGGTCGGTAATGCCTGATGTGCTTTCTGAATATGCCTGTGAAGATGCCGATGTTACCCTTCAGCTCAGACAAATATTCGAACCTTTGCTCGACAGGATAGGATTGCGGAAACTCTTTGAAGAGATCGAGATACCGCTGGTCCCGGTCCTTGCCTCCATGGAAGCCGAAGGGGTCATGCTCGATACCGAAGCGTTGAAGGAATACTCTATCCAGTTAGGAAAAGAGGTCGTCGAGGTGGAGAAACAAATATTCGAACTGGCAGGGCAGACCTTCAATATATCCTCGCCCAAACAACTTGGTGAGATTTTGTTCGAGAAACTGAGGGTGACCGATAAACCTTCAAGAACCGCAACCAAACAATATTCAACCGGTGAGGAAATACTGGTCAAATTGCTTTTCCGCCATCCCATCATCCAGCTGATCCTTGACTACCGTTCCCTCACCAAGCTGAAATCGACCTATGTCGATACCCTTCCGCTTCTGATCAGTCCGCGTGACAGAAGGATACACACTTCTTACAACCAGGCCGTGGCTGCTACCGGCAGGCTGAGTTCCAACAACCCGAACCTGCAGAACATACCGATCCGGACTGAAAGAGGCCGTGAGATCCGCAAAGCTTTTGTGCCGCGAAATAAAGATTATATCCTGCTTTCAGTCGACTACTCCCAGATCGAACTGAGGATCATCGCCGAACTTAGCGAAGATCCGAACATGCTTGAAGCTTTCCGGAATGGATTGGATATTCATACCGCTACTGCTTCAAGGGTTTATGGTCTGCCGCTTGCCGAAGTGACTTCTGAAATGAGAAGGCATGCTAAAATGGTCAACTTCGGGATAATATACGGCATTTCAGCATTTGGCCTGTCGGAAAGATTGAACATTCCCCGCCGGGAAGCTGCCGATATCATCGAGGCTTATTTCAGACAATATCCTGGCATCAAACAATATATGGAAAAGACCATCGAATTTGCACGGGAACATGGTTATGTAGAAACCATCATGGGCCGGCGACGTCACTTGCGTGATATTAATTCCGGAAACGCCGTCGTGCGCGGATTTGCCGAACGTAACGCTATCAACGCCCCGATCCAGGGCTCCTCAGCCGATATGATCAAAATCGCCATGATCAGGATTTATGACGAATTCAACCGGCTTAAGCTGAAAAGCAGGATGATCCTCCAGGTGCATGATGAATTGGTTTTCGATGTACACCGGTCGGAAGTGGAAATCGTTCAGCCCATTATTCGTGAAATGATGATAAATGCTATCCCGCTAACTGTTCCGGTTGAAGTGGATATGAATGTGGGAGAGAATTGGCTTGAAGCACATTGAAGCATAGGGCGCAGGGCAGTACAATAATTTTCCTAAATTTGCTCTAAATTAACCAACCATGGACCTCAAAGCCGACCATCGCATCGTAATGACCCTCGACGCAGGGGGAACGAATTTCGTTTTCAACGCCGTTCGCGGCGGGGAGGAATTATTTGAACCACACCGGATCAAAGCAAAAGGAGCTACCCTCGAAGATGTGCTGAATAAGATCATCACCGGGTTTAGCAGCGTGAAAGGGGCGCTGGATGAAAAACCTGTGGCCATCAGTTTCTGTTTCCCGGGTCCTGCCGATTATCCGCGCGGGATCATTGGCGACCTGGAAAACCTGCCGACTTTTCGGGGCGGTGTAGCGTTGAAAGATATGCTTGAAGAAAAATTCGGCATACCGGTTTTCATCAATAACGATGGTGACCTTTTTGCCTTTGGTGAAGCGATCTGTGGTATTCTTCCCGAGATGAATGAGAAACTGGCGGCTGCCGGAAATCCTAAAAGATACCATAACCTTTTCGGTGTCACTTTCGGAACCGGTTTCGGCGGTGGAATTGTAAACAACGGGCAGTTGTTTATCGGTGACAACTCTGCCGGAGGCGAAGTGAACCGCATGCGCAACAAACTTTACCCCGGAACCAGCGCGGAAGACAGCACCGCTATCCGTGGCGTCCGTCGTGTTTATGCCCGTGAAGCCGGGATACCTTTCGATGACGCGCCAAATCCGAAGGAGATCCAGGATATAGTGATGGGAACCTATAAAGGGGACCGCCTTGCAGCCCTTAAAGCATGGGAAGAAATGGCAGTAGTAGCCGGCGATACCCTCGCCGATTCGATCACACTGATCGATGGGATAATCGTAATCGGTGGCGGGCTGGCAGGGGCTTACCAGGTATTTCTGCAACAATTGGTGGATGAAATGAATGCGAATTACCGTTCACTCGATGAGCATAATTTTCCGCGCCTTGAGATAACGGCGCTTAACCTGGAAAATCCGGTCGAAATGGCAAAATTCCTTGAAAACCGATCACGCGAAATAAAGGTTCCTTTCAGCAAGCGTCTTGTTAACTATAATCCAAGCCGCTACATCGGCGTTGGTATAACCAGGCTCGGTACTTCCAGGGCTGTTTCTATCGGATCTTATGCTTATGCACTTGCCGAACTGGAAAAATCCTCCGCGTAACTCTGCGAGTCCTCTGCGTAACTCTGCGAAACTTTTATTAGCTATGACGCAGAGTTTCGCAAAGTATTCGCAGAGTTTCGCAAAGAAAACAATCAAGCAATTTAACAATAGAACAATTGAGCAATTTAGTTGTTACTTGTACTGAAATCATTTATAAGTATTTATGAAACTTCACAGCATAGAAACCGGCAACCTAAAACTCGACGGCGGCGCCATGTTCGGCGTTGTGCCTAAAACATTATGGTCGAAAGTTTATCCCGCCGATGAAAACAATCTTTGCAACTGGGCTATGAGGTGTCTGCTCGTGGTAGATGGCGACCGGAAAATACTGATCGACAATGGAATCGGCGATAAGCAGGACTGGAATTTTCTCCGCCATTATTACCTAAATGGCGAAGACACACTTGAAGGTTCCCTGGCCAATGCCGGATATAAAAAAGAAGACATTACTGACGTGATCCTGACCCATCTGCATTTCGACCACTGCGGGGGAAGCATTGCCTGGAACCATAAAAGAACCGGCTATACCCTTGCCTTCCCTAATGCCACCTATTGGGCAAGCCGGCAGCAGTACGAATGGGCCAAAGAGCCCAATCACCGTGAAACCGCTTCTTACCTTAAAGAAAATATTTTGCCTATCGAAGAAAGCGGGCATTTGAAACTCATTGAGGAAGAAGGGGAGATCCTCCCGAATATCACTATTAAATTATACAACGGCCATACGGAGGGACAAGCAATACCACATATTAATTATCACGGAAAAACCATCGTCTTCATGGCCGATCTGCTCCCTTCCGCAGCACATGTCCCAATGCCCTGGATCATGGCCTATGATACCAGGCCTCTCGTCACTTTAGAAGATAAGGAAAGGTTTTATAAAGAAGCGGTGGAAAACGACTATATCCTTTTCCTGGAGCACGATCTTTACAACGAATGTTGTACGCTTCAGCGAACGGATAAAGGAATTAAAGTGAAAGAGACTTTTAAACTTGAAGCAATCACAAGTTGATCAGGAATTCTTCTTCGCGTAACTCTGCGTGCACTCTGCGTAACTCTGCGATACTTATGAAAGGCTATTTCGCAAAGTTTCGCAAAGTTTCGCGGAGGATTATTAAATACCCGAACTTAAACCTTAAACCTCAACACTTAAACCTTCAAATGTTCCCGAACTAAGACCTAAAACCTTAAACCTAAACACTCCGAAGGTTAATCTTCTTCTTTCAAATTCTCTTCGTATTCCTTCAGCAGCTTATCCTGGATATCGCTTGGCACCGGTCCGTATTCTGCGAATTTCATAGTGTAGCTGGCACGGCCGCTGGTAAGTGAGCTAAGCGCGGTAGAGTAACGGTTCAGTTCTGCAAGGGGAACCCTGGCCTTGATAGTACCGCCATCCATGCCCATGATAATGGCACGGCGACCCTGTAAATCGGTCATGACGCCACCCATCTTATCTGCCGGAACGAAAACTTCCACATCGTAAATCGGTTCAAGGATCTTTGGATTGGCTTCCTTGAAAGCCATGCTGAATGCGGTACGGCCGGCAAGTCTGAATGAAATTTCATTGGAGTCTACCGGGTGCATCTTGCCGTCATATACGTAAACCCTTATGTCGCGGGCATAGGAGCCTGTCAACGGGCCCTGCTCCATGCGTTCATTGATCCCTTTCATGATGGCCGGCAGGAAGCGTGCGTCGATGGAACCTCCGACAATACAATTGTACAATATAAGCTTACCGCCCCATTCCATTTCGATTTCATCTTTTCCCCTGACGGAAACGGAAATCTCCGATTCGCCCTTTGAGATCGTCAGCGGAGTGACCGACGACTGCCGCATGGTTTGTTTCAGCTTAAATCCGGTAGCATCAGGTTTTCCTTCTTCATGCGGTTCAATGACCAGGTGGACCTCACCGAACTGGCCGGCGCCACCCGACTGCTTTTTATGCTGGTAGGTAGCCTGGGCAACACGGGTGATGGTTTCACGGTAAGGGATGCGCGGTGGCAGGTAATTCACCTGGATCTTGATGTTGTTTTCAAGATGCCATTTTGCAATGTTGAGGTGCAATTCGCCCTGTCCTTCTAGGATCAGCTGACGCAATTCTTTTTTATATCCTGAAATGATCGTTTGGTCCATCTTATGTAACTCGTTCAGCGCCATACCCAGCTTCTCATCGTCAGCCTGGTTGACAGCCTTGACTGCTACCCTGAACTTGGAGTCGGGATACTCGATGTGAGGGATCTTTTCGTCCGAAGATTTCGGCATGTTAAGCGTATGGTTTGTCAGTGTGTTTTTCAGTTTGATAGTAGCGCCGATATCACCTGCGACCATCTTGTCGACCTTCTCACGGTTCTTTCCGGCAAAGGCATAAACCTGTGAAATTCTCTCCTTGGTAGCATTGGTGCCGTTGATCATATCCTCGGCCTCTTTTATCTCACCGCCAAAGATCTTAAAGAAGCTCACTTCGCCAAGATGCGGTTCAATAGAGGTTTTGAAAATGAAGGCGGTGGTTGGGTCAGATGTTTTGCAGGATAATTCCTTTCCGGAAAGGGTTTTTATAGCCGGCATTTCGTTCGGGGCTGAAACGTTGTTGATCACGAATTCCATCAGTCTTCCGACACCCATATTCAGCTTGGCGTTAATACA
>Ga0247841_10002787_pt1 | contig 33870 bp, 27 predicted proteins | sample LaCruzMarch2015__2_FD_192410 | JGI IMG/M metagenome (GOLD analysis project Ga0247841, IMG submission 192410) | Freshwater microbial communities from meromictic Lake La Cruz, Castile-La Mancha, Spain - LaCruzMarch2015_18m | ecosystem: Environmental > Aquatic > Freshwater > Lake | place: Spain...
TCGGCAGGCATAATGTGCAGAATATTCAAGGCGCATGGAAAGTATGCCGGCAGATGGGAGTAGATGATGAAACCTTCCTGAATGCAATCAGTTCTTTCAGTGGCGCTTCAAAGCGGTTGCAACTGTTGAAGAAAAACGCTGATTCATCTGTTTATAAAGACTTTGCACATAGCCCTTCAAAGTTGAAAGCGACTATTGAGGCGCTCAAAGAATTAAATCCCCAAAGGGAACTCATTGCCTGCCTGGAACTTCACACATACAGCAGCCTGAATAAGGCATTTCTGCCCCAATACAGGGGATGTATGGATTCAGCCGATAGACCCATTGTTTACTTCAGCCACCATGCCCTTGCTCTGAAGCGTCTTCCTGAATTGACAACAGAAGATATCAGGACAGCATTTTCCGATGAAAGATTGACAATTTATAATGATCCCGGTAAAATGCAGGAGGATATACTGAACATGAACTTTCATGATAAAAATCTTCTCCTGATGAGTTCGGGAAATTTTGATGGGCTGAACCTGGAGGCGTTAGCGGAGAAATTGATTAGAAAATAGTTCCAGAGTTCCAAAGTTCCAGTGTTCCAAAGTTCCAAAGTTCCAAAGTTCCAAAGTTCCAAAGTTCCAATGTTCCAATATCTTAATTCCTACTTTTGGAACCCTGGAACTTTGAAACCCTGGAACAATCATTAAGAATTCATCGATATCAGAAACTCTTCATTACTCTTTGTATATTTCATCCGGTCTTTCAGGAATTCCATAGCTTCAAGCGGATTCATATCGGCTAAGTGGTTCCTGAGTATCCATATCCTCTGCAGTGATTCCTTATCAACAAGGAGTTCTTCGCGGCGTGTACTTGAGGCTACTATATCGATGGCAGGGTAAATGCGTTTATTGGATAGTTTCCTGTCGAGTTGCAATTCCATGTTGCCGGTGCCTTTGAATTCCTCAAAGATCACTTCATCCATTTTGGAGCCTGTGTCAATAAGAGCGGTAGCAATAATTGTCAGAGAACCGCCATTTTCGATCTGTCGGGCTGCACCGAAAAACCTTTTTGGTTTTTGAAGAGCGTTAGATTCAACACCACCTGAAAGAACCTTCCCCGAAGCAGGCGAAACAGTATTATATGCCCTGGCAAGTCGTGTTATGGAGTCCAGCAGGATGACCACATCATGTCCGCATTCAACAAGTCTTTTGGCTTTTTCAAGAACAATGTTCGCAATTTTTGCGTGCCTTTCAGCAGGTTCGTCGAAAGTCGAAGAAATCACTTCTGCATTTACGTGCCTTTGCATATCAGTCACCTCTTCAGGCCTTTCGTCGATTAATAATACGATTAGAAAGACTTCAGGGTGGTTATAGGCAATCGCGTTGGCAATTTCCTGCAGGATAACGGTCTTACCGGTTTTCGGCTGAGAAACGATAAGACCCCTCTGGCCTTTGCCGATAGGGGAAAACATGTCAATGACCCTTGTAGTGATGCTGGCATTAGGGTAATCGGTAATCTTGAATTTCGTTTGCGGAAATAGCGGGGTCAGAAAGTCGAATGGGATCCGGTCGCGAACCTCTTCCGGTTTTCGTCCATTGATCATTTCAACCTTGATAAGGGGAAAATACTTTTCTCCTTCTTTTGGCGGGCGTATGCTGCCCTCAACAGTATCTCCTGTTTTTAATCCAAATAATTTTATCTGAGACTGCGATACATAAATGTCATCAGGCGAATTGAGGTAATTGTAATCGGAAGATCTCAGGAATCCATAACCATCAGGCATAATTTCGAGAACACCTTCAGAATTTATAAAACCCTCATATTCAAAAGGAAACTCATCTCTTTTCTTGGTAACTCTCGGTCTGAAACCAGGATCGCGCAAAGGTGGCTGGAAATCGTCATCTGTTGAGGGAATGAAAGTTTCTATTTCAGACTTCTCAACTGGAGGTGTAATTTCTATTCCGGCTTCTGACTCTGATTCTGGACTTACAACAATATCATCATCCAGGTCACCATTCACTATTTCAGGCAATAAAAGATCATTATCTTTTTCCCGTTCGTTTATGAAGGGTTTGTTTTCTTCAAAAGGTATGTCCGTTTTTCTTTCTATCTTTTTAACCAGCTTAGGTCGTTTTTCTTCTGTTGGCCTAATCTCATCCCTTAATGGTTCAACCGGTTCGGGAACAATCTGATGCCTTTGTTTGAACCTGGGATTTACCTTGCGTTCTTCTTTTGGTTTATCTTCAACTAAAGGTTTTGGTTCATCAATGATAACTTTTTTCTTCCGGCCCCTTTTAGATTTATTCAAATCTGGTAAAAACCCGGGTCTCTCATCTCTTGTTGGAATGAGCGCCTGCTGATCAAGAATTTGATATACAAGATCCTGTTTCATGAGTTTTTCAAACTTAGGAACATTTAATTCCTTGGCTATCTCTTGTAATTCAGGCAACGACTTGCCGTTTAATTCAATAATATCGTACATTTTGTTTTTTTATAAATGATCAATGATGAAACTTCTACCAGGGAAATAAGTCTTTAAAACGAAAACACCCAAGCGTAAAAGCTGTAAATTTTCTAATTCCGATTAAAATTGGGTTTATGAGAAATAAATGGAATTCTAACGAATGAGCGTGCAAATATATAACAATTATCTTACATAACAAAATATCTATTGATTATCTTCCATCGGATTGCAGGTACATATCAAGTTTCTGTCGCCATAAGCATCATCAATTCGTGTTACGGGAGGAAAATATTTGTCCTGAAGCAAGTTTACAACAGGGAAAGCAGCTTTTTGTCTTGAATATGGATATTTCCATTCGTCTGAAGTGACCATTCCGGCTGTATGGGGAGCATGTTTGATAACATTGTCAGTTTTATCAGCTAGTCCTGTTTCTATTTCCCTGATTTCTTCACGAATAGCAATCATTGCGTCGCAGAATCGGTCAAGTTCAGAGAGCGGCTCGCTTTCAGTTGGTTCGACCATGAGGGTACCGTGAACAGGAAATGCCACTGTTGGCGCATGAAATCCATAATCCATCATTCTCTTTGCAATATCCACTACAGTAATATCAGCGGTTTTATGGAACTCATTACAGTCGAGGATCATTTCATGTGCTGCCCAACCATTCTTACCGGTATATAATATCTTGTAATGCCCTTGCAGCCTGGATTTTATATAATTGGCATTGAGGATAGCATAAGCAGTTGATTCTTTTAATCCAATTTTGCCAAGCATTTTAATATAGCCGTATGAAATAGGTAAAATTAATGCGCTACCATAGGGTGCGGCCGAAACGGCGGTTATTGCTTTTTCACCACCTGTTTTAACAATGGGATGCGAAGGAAGGAATGGTTTCAAGTGGCTTGCAACACCTATCGGACCCACACCGGGGCCTCCTCCTCCATGAGGAATGGCAAAAGTTTTATGCAAGTTAAGGTGGCAAACATCAGCTCCAATTGTGCCGGGATTGGTATAGCCCACCTGCGCATTCATATTGGCACCATCCATATATACCTGTCCGCCATGCTGGTGGACTACTTCAATGACTTCCCGGATGTTTTCTTCGAATACGCCATGCGTTGATGGATAGGTGATCATCATGGCGGCCAGGTTCTGACTATACGCTGAGGCTTTTTCCCTGAGGTCATTCAAATCAATATTGCCTTCCTGATCGGTTTTAGTAACCACAACCTGCATTCCAGCCATGACGGCACTGGCAGGATTTGTGCCGTGCGCCGATGCCGGTATAAGGCAGACATTCCGGTGGCTATCACCACGGCTCAGGTGGTATTGACGGATCACCAGAAGTCCGGTATATTCGCCTGAAGCTCCGGAATTAGGCTGCAATGAAATACCTTCAAAACCCGTGATCTTGCATAAGTCATTCTCCAGGTCCCGGATTATTTCATAATAACCGGCAGCCTGATCGGCCGGCACAAACGGATGGACAGATCCGAATTCAGGCCAGCTTAACGAAAACATTTCGGCCGCAGCGTTGAGTTTCATGGTGCATGAACCCAGTGGAATCATGGTGCGGTTCAGCGCCAGATCCCTGTTTTCCAGCTTTTTAAGGTAACGCATCATTTCTGTTTCCGAATGATAGCAGTTGAAGCATGGGGCTAGTAGTACAGGGCTTTTCCGGATCAATGTTCCGGGCCAATCTGGTATATGTTCAGTATTGATGTCAGAAAATACTTCCTCAGGTTGCTTTTTTTCGGCTGCTTCTGCAAAGACATTAAGGATGTGCTTAACATCACCGTCTGTAGTGGTTTCATCAAGGCTTATTCCAATCGTGTTATCACTGATGAGCCTGAAATTCATCATATTCCGCAAGGAGATTGTCTCAATATTTTTTTGAGTAACTCCTGGTGGAAGTGTAATCCTTAATGTATCAAAGAAGACTTCATTCGTCTGGTCATAGCCCAGTTTTTCAAGTTCTCTGGATAAAACTGTTGCAAGTCCATGGATTTTGCCTGCAATTTGTCTGAGTCCCTGCGGGCCGTGATAGGCGGCATAAACACCGGCCATGATGGCAAGTAATGCTTGTGATGTACAAATATTTGAGGTCGCTCTTTCCCGTTTTATATGTTGTTCGCGGGTTTGAAGTGCCATTCGGAGTGCGGTAATACCGTTGGCGTCTTTAGAAATACCAATGATCCTGCCGGGCATATTCCTTTTAAAATCCTCCCTTGTAGCAAAATAACCGGCATGAGGGCCTCCAAAGCCAAGCGGGATTCCGAAACGCTGGCTTGACCCGATAACTACATCTGCTCCCCATTCACCCGGTGGTGTGAGCAAAACAAGACTCAGCAGGTCAGCAGCCACAACAACTACACCTGATTTTTCATGAACATTCTTTACAAAATCTTTATAAAAATGAATTTCTCCAAATTGGTCGGGATACTGTACCAATCCGCCAAAAAAATCATCTGTAAAAATGAATGATGAATGATTTCCTGTGACGATTTCAATTCCCAGAGGGATGGCACGCGTTCGGACCACTTCAAGGGTTTGCGGAAAAACATCGGCTGAAACAAAAAACTTACCGGCATTTCTTTTAACCAGATCCCTGGGACGTGAATTATAAGCCATGATCATAGCTTCAGCCGCTGCGGTGGCTTCATCGAGTAAAGAAGCATTGGCGATGGGCAGCCCGGTCAGGTCAGCGATCATGGTTTGAAAATTAAGCAAAGCCTCCAGCCTTCCCTGTGATATTTCTGCCTGATAAGGAGTATAAGAGGTATACCAACCCGGGTTTTCCAGGATGTTCCGCTGGATCACAGGCGGAGTAATCGTATTGTAATATCCAAGCCCGATATAGGTTTTGAAAAGTTTATTTTTTTTACCAAGTTGCCTTATATGTAGCAAATATTCAAACTCGCTTATCCCATCAGGCAGGTCAAGGTCGCTGGCAAGGCGGATAGAAGAGGGGATAGTTTCATCGATCAGTTGATTTAACGAGGTTACGCCTATGACATTCAACATTTTAGCCTGGTCATATTCATCAGGCCCCAGATGCCTTTTTAGAAAACTATCAGTAGTCATATAAGATTATTTAAGTCGATTTGAAGGTTGGCAAAAATAATAATCTTTAACGAATGAACCGGATAAAGGTTCAATAATTGTTAATAAAATAACAAAAGGAAATATATACAATAACCGACGGATTTACCCGTCGGTTATTGCGAAAAAAAGAGGCTGTCTCAAAATTCTCAGCTACCTCTATTTTATGGTAGTCCGACGACTGAAGCAGTCGGTTCCAATTTTGTAACATCAATAGAACCAACGGCTTTAGTCGTTGAAGCACGAACTAATATCAGGTAGCAATTCGACAGAATAGACTTTTTATACACCCCCTTGCAGCAATATTATTCCCTGATCCGCATTTTATAGAAGCTGCGGTAAACAAACACAAGTGAGATTAAAAGGAAGCCAATCCCGAAGTAAGGCGCAATATCTCTGAACTGCGCAGCCAGTGCAATTTCCATGGCCAGAAGCCCGAAAAGAGTGGTGAACTTGATAATGGGGTTCAGGGCTACAGAACTGGTATCCTTGAATGGATCACCCACCGTATCTCCAATTACTGTTGCATCATGCAGCGGAGTTCCTTTTTGTTTTAGCTCGACTTCAACCACTTTCTTGGCATTGTCCCAGGCTCCACCGGCATTGGCCATAAAAATAGCCTGGAATAAACCAAACACTGCAATTGAAATAAGATAACTGACAAATAATGAAACCGGTGCGGCATGCTTCAATTTATCAGCCATTGTACCCGCGGGATCAAAATTCATGGGGGCGGCGAGGCATGCAAATGCCAGTGCAAAGAAGAAGATGGCAATGAAAATGTTGAACATCCCTTTTTGCGCATAAACCGTGCAGATTTGTACAACTTCCTTTGATTTTTCGACGGAAGCCTTTTTTTCAGCATTCGGATCAAGGTTAATGTTCTTCTTTATATAAGCCACAGCCCGGTTTGCCCCGGTCGACACAGCTTGAATGGAAGCGCCTGAGAACCAAAAAACCACTGCTCCTCCAAGGATAAATCCCAGGATCGAATAAGGATTTAACATGTTCAGGATCTGTTCCGGTTCAATTCCAAGGCTCTTTCTGATCACCAGGATCAGGGAGAAGATCATGGTAGTTGCACCGACGACTGCGGTACCGATCAATACAGGTTTGGCCGTGGCCTTAAAGGTATTGCCTGCACCGTCATTTGCTTCAAGATAATGCTTCGATTTGGCAAAATCAGGTTTGAAACCGAAATCTTTTTCTATTTCCTTATCGACATCCTTAATATCTTCAATCAATGAAAGCTCATAGATCGACTGTGCATTATCGGTAACCGGCCCATAGCTGTCAACTGCTATGGTGACAGGTCCCATGCCCAGCATACCGAATGCAACAAGTCCGAAAGCAAAGATCGTCTGGTAGTCCATGAATTCATTCAGATTATAAGTGCTGGAGATATAAGCACCAAACATCAGGACAAAGAAAACCATTCCCTGCCAGAAAGCGCTGAAATTACCGGTAACCAATCCGGAAAGAATAGTCAGGGAAGCGCCGCCTTCTCTTGAAGATTCAACTATTTCCTGGACATGGCGTGATTTCGTGCTGGTAAATATCTTGGTGATTTCGGGAATAAGAGCTGCGCCAAGTGTTCCGATACTGATAATGATCGATAAAGTGATCCATATCTGGTGGGCCAGGTTGCCAATCATGAAATAGCTGGCTACAAAGGTTACTACAATTGAGAGAATTGAAGTTATCCATACCAGTGAAGTCAACGGCTGTTCGAAATCAATATCGTCTTTCTTTGCGAAACGTGCCTGGCTGATAGCCCTGTTGATATAATATGCACCAATGGAAGTTATAATCATAAGGATGCGCATGACAAATATCCATGCCAGTAATTGGGTTTGAACGGCAATATCGTGAACCGCCAGTACGATAAAGGAAATCAAAGCAACACCGGTTACTCCATAGGTTTCGAAACCGTCGGCAGTAGGACCGACTGAATCACCGGCATTGTCACCGGTACAGTCAGCGATTACTCCAGGGTTTCTCGGATCATCTTCCCCGATCTTGAAAACAACTTTCATCAGGTCAGAACCCACGTCAGCAATTTTTGTAAAGATTCCACCGGCGATCCTGAGAGCAGATGCGCCAAGGGATTCACCAATAGCAAATCCGATAAAACTGGCGCCAGCATATTTACCCGGAACAAACATCAGGATGATCAGCATCATGATCAGCTCTACACATACCAGTACGACACCGATACTCATCCCCGCTGCAAGAGGTATGTTTAAAAGTTTAATCGGTTTTCTTTCCAAAGAGGCAAAAGCCATTCTCGAATTAGCTAGGGTATTCATTCGAATCCCAAACCATGCCACTGCATATGACCCAAGGATACCCACGATGGTCCATCCAAGGATCATCAATACGGCGCCGATTCCAAATCCTCCTTCAGGATTGTTCGGATCGTGAGAAAGATATCCAAAGTAAAATGCAACAGCAGCTCCGATAAAAACAAACAGGATCATCAGAAAACGACCCTGTTGCTTCAGATAAGTTTTGCAGGTTTCGTAAATAACCTGGGCTACATCGAGCATCGACTGATGAGCCCTCATTTTTTTGACCTGCACGAACTGGTAAAGCCCGAACATTAAGCCGAGAAGGATAATCAGAAAACCCCAGTAAATGATCGTCTGGTCTTTCATATCCGCCGGAATCACCAGATCCGCTTCACTGGCAAATGTCAGTACCGGAAGAAGAAATAAAGAAAGAAAAGTAAGAAGTTTTTTCATATTACTTGTTTTTTGGTTTTAAATCTAATGAGGAAAGCAAAAGTAAAAAAGTATTTTAAAAATACAATCCCTATTTATCAACAGTAAAGGTATAGCTTTAAAAAATATTCTACTTTTATCCATTAAAAAAATACGCTGTCAAAAGAATAATGGATGGACAAGATCAGGCTAGAAATTGTAGGAATGTCATACAGCCAATCGCAAAGTGGCGCCTATGCCCTTATCCTGGGAGAGGTTAAAGGCAACAGAAGACTACCTATAATTATTGGAGGCTTTGAAGCACAAGCCATCGCTGTTGAACTGGAGAAGATGAAACCCACGCGGCCATTGACACATGATCTTTTTAAAAGTTTCGCTGACACCTACCTTGTTCATCTGAAAGAAGTTATTATTGATCAATTTAAACAGGGAGTGTTTCACGCCAAGCTGGTATGTGTACAAAAAGATGTTGAAAATTTGATTGATTCGAGGACTTCTGATGCAGTAGCCCTGGCATTAAGATTCAAATGTCCCATCTTTACTTATGAAAAGATCATGGCAGAAGCAGGCATGGTGATGGATGAAAATGCTTCACCATCCGACATCCTGAATAATCCTATCGATGAACCTTTAGAAACTACATTTGAAAATTTTTCGCTGGGTGAACTGGATGAAATGCTCCAAAAAGCTATCGAACACGAAGATTATGAAAAGGCTTCCATGATCAGGGACGAGATCAGAAAGAAAAAGAAAAAATAACTGAACGATGAAATTGAAATACTTGCTGCCGGCACTTTTATTTGCTTTATTAAGTTTTTTGCCAAATCTTGTTTCAGCTCAAACCGGCGTGCAGGTCTCGCAGGCGTTAGAGCAGGCAGGTAGTGGTTTTTCGATCAATTCTTTATTCAGGGGGCTGCTGGGATTAATTGTCCTGCTCGGAATATGTTTTTTACTCAGCACGAACAGAAGGGCTATTAGTTGGAGGGTAGTTATATTCGGACTTTTGTTTCAGCTTATTCTGGCTATAGCAGTTTTAAAAGTGCCGGCCATTCAGCATATTATTGAATTTATCGCGAGAATTTTTATCAAGATTCTGGATTCATCCAATGCAGGCAGTGAATTCCTGTTTAAATCGTTCGTAACTAATAAAGTAGAAATCGGTTTGATCAATTTTGCTTTCCAGATACTTCCTACGATTATATTTTTCTCAGCCCTGACCAGTGTTTTATTTTATTATGGTATAATTCAAAAAGTGGTTTATGGAATGGCCTGGTTGCTGACCAAAGTATTGCGTATTTCAGGAGCGGAAGGACTGGTCGCATCCAGCAATGTGTTTCTTGGCCAGACAGAAGCTCCGTTCCTGATTAAGGAATATCTTCCAAAGATGAACAGGTCGGAAATTATGCTGGTAATGGTAGCCGGTATGGCTACTATGGCAGGAGGTGTGCTGGCGATTTATATCGGGCTATTAGGCGGGGATGATCCCGTTGGAAAAATGATATTTGCTAAACACCTCATTACCGCCTCGGTTATGGCCGCGCCCGCAGCAGTGGTGACTTCAAAAATGCTTGTTCCTCAAACTGAACCTATTGAAAGTGAAATAAAAATTACAAAGGACAAGATAGGCAGCAATATTCTGGACGCAATTGCTAATGGGACAGGCTCCGGACTTAAACTGGCAGTAAATGTAGCTGCCATGTTGATTGCCTTCATCGCGCTGATTTATTTTATAAACTTTATTTTTTTTAAGATTGGAGATTGGACGCACCTTAACGCACTGATCTCTAATATGACTGGTGGAATTTATACGAAGATCAGCCTGCAGTTCATGCTTGGGTATTTACTTGCACCTCTGACGTGGCTGATGGGGGTGAGTTCACACGATATGACGCTGGTTGGACAGCTTCTGGGTGAAAAAATCATTCTGAACGAAATGATTGGTTATGCAAGCCTGAAAAATCTTGTTGCAACAGGTGCTTTTCAAGACCCTAAATCTATCATTATTGCTGTTTATGTCCTTTGTGGATTTGCAAACTTTTCTTCAGTGGGCATCCAGATCGGTGGCATAAGCGCTATTGCTCCAAACCAGCGGAAAAACCTTTCGGCATTAGGATTTCGTGCACTTCTGGGCGGTGGAATGACTGCTTTAATCTCCGCTACTCTTGTCGCAATGATTCTTGGATAAGAAAAAAATAAAAATTAAAAATTAAAAATTTAGGTGACTGAGATTGGTATATGAAACAATACCTTGAATTACTTGAGCATGTGCTTCATAATGGGGTTGAAAAACCAGACCGTACCGGAACAGGAACCATCAGTGTGTTTGGTTACCAGATGCGGTTCGACCTTCAGCAGGGATTTCCTGTCATGACTACCAAAAAGTTGCACTTGCGTTCAATTATTCACGAGCTGCTGTGGTTCCTGAAGGGAGAGACAAACCTGAAATATTTACATGCCAACAAGGTGACTATATGGGATGAATGGGCTGATGAAAATGGCGAACTCGGTCATATTTACGGCTATCAGTGGAGGTCATGGCCTGCACCTGACGGGCGGTTTATTGACCAGATAAGCAATGTTATCAATTCAATCAAGGAAAACCCTGACTCAAGGCGACATATCGTCAGCGCCTGGAATGTCGGCGAGATTGATAAAATGGCTTTGCCGCCATGTCATATTCTGTTTCAATTTTATGTAACCGGCGGCAAATTATCCTGCCAGCTTTATCAGCGCAGTTGTGACATTTTTCTGGGTGTACCTTTCAATATTGCTTCTTATGCCCTCCTGACCCTGATGATGGCGCAAGTGACCGGATTGAAACCCGGTGAATTCATCCATACCCTCGGTGATGCCCATATCTACCTTAACCATATTGAGCAGGTTAAACTTCAACTAACCCGTGAACCTTTTCAATTGCCTCAAATGATTATCAACCCTGAAAAATTCAATATTTTTGATTTTGTTTTTGAAGATTTCCATCTATCAAATTATCAATCACATCCTCATATAAAAGGAAAGATTTCAGTATGAAGAAAATTTCCATCATTGTAGCTATTGCAAATAATTTTGCTATTGGCAGGAATAACCGGTTACTCTGGCACATTCCTGCTGACATGAAAAGATTTAAAAAAATAACCACCGGATGCCAGGTCATTATGGGTAAACTGACCTACGAAAGTTTGCCTCTGCACCCGCTACCCAACAGGAGAAACATAGTAATTACAGATAAGGCCGGGGAATCCTTTGAAGGTTGTACCACAGTGTATTCCATTGAAGAGGCTTTAAATTTATGCAATGAACAGGAAGAGAGTTTTATTATCGGAGGAGGCTCTGTTTACCGGCAATTTCTTCCTTTTTGCAACAAACTTTACATAACGCAGGTTTATAAAGATTTTGAGGCAGATACTTTTTTCCCCTATGTTGATCTGACTGAATGGAAGCTCATTCAAAGAGAAGACCATGTTAAGGATGATTCATTAGACTTTTCTTATTCTTTCCTTGTCTTTGAGAAATAAATATATATCATATTGAGTTATTAGAGCTGTTAAGTTTCAAGGTACTTATGAAGAAGATAAATTTAATCCTGCCGTTCCTTCTGCCTCTCCTTTGGTTGAGTGCTTGCGATGAAAAAGCAACCGAAGTTGATTACAATCCTAATGTATTATCTTCTAAAGATTACATCCGGGCTGAAGATGCTGTTTTAGAAATTGTTAATGCGTTTTTCAAAGGGGTTCACGATACACTTGTTCTAAACTTAAGTTATGGATATATAGATAACTGTGATGTCATCTACTATCCAGCTGATAATTCAATGACTTTCAGATACGGTGAGGTGAACAGATTTTGCCAGGATAATAAATTCAGAAGAGGTCTTTTCCAGGCAAATTTCTCCGGCCAGGTATTCGAAGAAGGAGTGAACACGAATATTAAAACAGACAGTCTCTTTGTGGATGATATGCTCGTTGAGGCGAACCTGGATATCCAGAACCTTGGAATTAACGACAATAACCTGCCCGGGTATTCATTAAAAGTAGCGTCGTGTACGATCATGCTCCCTGATACTTCTAATAATATTGTTAGTATCTCTGCTGATTTTATAATGGAATGGGCAGAAGGATCAACGACGCCGGAAATTCATGAGGATGATATATACGTCATCACAGGAACAGCTTCAGGTTTATCTTCTGATGGGTTTGAATTCTCTATTGATATTCAGGACTCTCTGGTAGATTATCTCGATTGCTTCTGGATTTCACAAGGTATAAGCCAGATTACTGTTCCCGCAGGAGAATTTCAAACCGGTGATATCGATTATATCTCTGTAGACGGCTGTAATAATGAGATATACTTCTATTTCAATAATAATCTTTTTTACGACTTTTTAAAGTAGCTTAAGTCTTCCTCTTTTGCTGCCTGGCTGCCGGGAAAAGGATATTGTTAAGGATGAGACGGTAACCGGGAGAATTAGGGAACAGTTCAAGTTCAGTAGGGGGATCTCCAACGCGATGAGAATAGTCTTCAGGATCATGACCTCCATAAAATGTCCAGAATCCTTTTCCAAATTCGCCATGTATGTACCTTGCTTCGTTTAGCGGCTTATTTTCACCCATTACCAGAACATTTGATTTTACCTGGTCTTTATTAAATGCAGTAGTTTGACCCATAAATGCTTTAATGACCTGTGTGTGATTCTGGCAAAGCATGGTAGGAATCGGGTCCCATTTAGCTGAAAATTCAAATAAGGTAAAAAAGTCTTTTCCTTCGAGATTTTTAGGCCTTGAATCGGTCACATCAATCGATGATATTTCGTACTCGTAAGGATTGGCACTTAGCGTAAAATTAGTGAAGGCAAAACAGTTGTCGTAATCCAATTTTTTCTGTGCATCCGGGTCCATCGGATCGCCATCGAAAACGATATCACATATATCGATACCATCGGCCGATAAAGCTACATCATAACTATCCGGAGCAGAACACATCGCAAACAGGTAACCTCCGCCTAAAACATAATCCCTGATCTTTTTAGAGACTGCCAGCTTGCAATCGGAAACTTTTTCAAAACCAAGTGTGTGTGCCGTTTCTTCATTGATCCTGACATCTTCCTGGTACCATGGGAAATTACGGTAGGCAGCCCAGAATTTGCCATATTGACCTGTGAAATCTTCATGATGAAGATGCAGCCAGTCATACATGGGTAAGACACCTTCAATAACCTCAGTATCGTATATGACATCATAGGGGATTTCAGCATATTTAAGTACAAGGGTAACTGCATCATCCCATGGTAATTTGTTTTTAGGCGAATAAACGGCAATCCGGGGAGCTTTATGCAATTTCACCGCGTCCATATTTACCTGCGGATCGGCAATCTCCTGGAGGATACCGGTGGATTGCACGTCGGCAATGACCTGGTAGCTCACACCACGAATATTACATTCATCTTCGAAAGTTTGATTATGAAGAAACATATAACTTCCTCCCCTGTAATTCAACAACCAGTAAATCTCAACATCATAAGTCAGTACCCAATAGGCAATACCGTAAGCTTTGAGATGGTTTTTCTGGGTATCGTCCATAGGTATAATCAAATACGCTGCGGATGCCTGACGGAACAACAGGAAAAGAAAAAGCAGAATGATTGTTATGCGGATTGATTTCATGGTAGCATTAACGAAAAAATGTGATAATTGTTTTTAAAGTTGACAAATCATTCCCCTGGCGGAGTTGTTCCTGCCCCGGTTTTACAAAATTCACTATAACAATCCTTTATGGCTGCATAAAGTTCGTAATCAGTTGATTCAAGAATGAATTTGATTTGCAAAGCACAGAATTCCATAAATTTATTAATCTCGTCATCATTTTTTAACCCTGTAATCCTCGAAACTAAGGTTTTATTATACCTCTTACCGGCCTTTTCTTTTTTCATTAGTTCAGCGTAGATTCTCTTTGAGCGGGCTTCTTTACTGAATTGATCATAAAGCATGCTGAATGGTCCTGGCATCACTATGCCACCTTGAGAATATGCCAGGTTTCTCATTTCTTCAGGAGAAGGAAGGTGGAGATCCAGGTTCGCTAATGGGTCATCAATTTCTATCTCCATAAACTCCTTTTTAAGTTGTTGATAGGTAGCAGGCCATGGACGGACTATTAATTCTTTCAAATTAACCGTGTCTTTTTGCATAAGAACACTTATAAAATAATCAGGGGAATTTAATACATCTGGAATTAAAATGGCAACATGATGGAAAGAAACAGCGGAAATGAACAGGGTGTCGCCAGGGAAAACTTCTATGCGAAATTTCCCGTAGTAGTCGCCCACCCAGCCTTCGTTCCTCGATTTTACCACGATATGTGCATAAGAAACGGGATTCAGGTCCGGATCATTAATCTCCCCTTTAACCATTAATCGTCGCTCTTCTCCGGTTTGGGCAAAAGAAGATAAAACATAACTGCAAAGGATGACCGTAAATAGTCTTTTCAGCATCAGGCAACTTTAAATGCAAAAGTAACGCCGATGACCGGGTTAAAGTGTTAAGAATAGTTAATTCTTTATGTGCCTAATTAATCCTTCTCTGTAAAATTATCCCGATGGTAATAAAAGCCAGCCCTGCAAATGTTGACCACAGGATTTTTTCCCCGACAATCACATTAATGAGAATGAGTGATATAAAAGGTGCAAGGAACAGGAGGTTGCTGACTTTTGCCGTAGTCGAGGATAATTGCAATCCCATCAGCCAGAGAACATAAGCGATGCCCATTTCAAATATGCCGATGTATAAAATACCGGCAACCGCAGGCCATGACGGCCATGTCATAATATCCATAATGATGGCGGTGACCAGGATATAGATGAAACCAAATAAAAAATTCAGAAAGAGCTTCACCACTTCATCCCGCTTATCCTTGATATTGACAATCCAGAAAACCGACCAGATAATGGTGCTGCTTAAAGCCAGGATGACACCCGGTGGATTTGCGAATTTCAGAGAATGTAAATCTCCTTTGGTGATAATGATTACAATGCCAAAAAAACTTATAATGATGGCCAATATACTTTTCCACCCGATCTTTTGCTTCAGAATTACAATGGAAAGTAAAGTCAGGGGCAACGGCCATGTGAAATTTATTACCATGGCTTCCTGGGTGAGTAAAAGGTCATAAGAATAAAACAAAACGATATAAAACAGGAAAGGATTGAGCAATCCGTTCAGGGCTGAGTGGAAGATGCTATTCGGGCCTGAAGAAAACAATATGGGCAGTTTCTTCTGGAAGACCAGGATGATAAAAAGTACCATGATTGACACGAAAGATGCATAAAGAAGCATCTGGATGGGGGAGAGGTGTCCAAGTGTCAGTTTGAAAGCAGATCCTACGGTCGACCACATCAGCACCGCCGTCCCGGCGAAAAAATATGCCTGGTTCTGTCGTGTCATATCAATTTTATGGGTGGACAGCCCAAACCGGTAAAGACAGATCAACTCCGAAAACAGGTCCGGCCAGGAAATAGGTAATGACTGTTATGATAATGGCGCCTACCAGGTTAATAACCAGCCCGGTTTTAGCCATGTCGGCAATAGTCAGCCTGTTGGTGCCAAAAATAATCGCGTTGGGCGGTGTAGCAACCGGTAGCATGAAGGCCATAGATGCCGATAAAGTCGCCGGAAGCATCAGAAATAAAGGATTAATCTCAATAGAAACGGCAAGGCCGGCTAAAATAGGCAGGATCATCTCTGTAGTGGCAGTATTGGAGGTTAACTCCGTCAGGAAAGTCACCAGCAATGAAATCATAAGAATGATTATTATCGGGTGCATGCCTGATAACCAATTCAATTGTTCTCCAAACCAGGTTGAAAGGCCCGACTCTTTAAATCCCGTGGCCAATGCGAATCCGCCACCAAATAAAAGAACAATATGCCATGGCAATTTGCCAGCTATCTCCCAGTTCATGATCCGTTGTCCTTTTTCATTTTTTGAAGGGATGAAAAACAGGAATACAGCCATCATGATTGCGACGGTTCCATCGTTTACATATTCAGGGTTATTGAAAATACCAGCCCAGCCAGGTATGACAAAACGACCAAAATCAAGATCTGACCTTGACAACCACAAGAAAGCCAATATGACGAAATCAGCCAGTATTATTTTTTCTTCGGATGCCATTTTCCCCAAAGCATGGTATTGTTGACGGAAAACTCCTTTCTCAAGGTTTGTCCATTGATCTTTACGTGGACCAAACTTATAATAAAGCAACCACCAAACAAAGGCGAATAAACAAAAAGTAACGGGAAAAGCGAAAATGAACCATTGAGTAAAACTAACCTCAGGCGCCCCGGGAAACATAATCTGAAAAATCCTGAGAAATGAGAGGTTAGGCGGTGTGCCAACCAATGTGGCAATTCCGCCGATGGATGCACTATAAGCCACTCCCAGCAGCAATCCGACAGCATATTTCGACATTACGCTCTTTTCCGTCGTTTCTTCCAGTTTTTGCATGACGGAAATCAGGATGGGTACCATCATCATCGCCGTGGCAGTATTGGAAATCCACATCGATAAGAATGCTGTGGCAAGCATAAATCCAAGAAGGATACTGGCGGGTTTTGAGCCGGTAAGCATCAGTATGCGGATTGCGATCCGTTTATGAAGGTTCCATCGTTGCATGGCCAGGGCAACCAGAAATCCCCCGATAAAAAGAAAGATCACATGGTTGAAATAGGTCGCCGATACATCTTTACCATCCATTATTCCGAGGATCGGAAACAGAACGACTGGCAAAAGAGATGTGGCAGCAAGAGGTACAATTTCGGTGATCCACAGGATAGCCATCAGTAAACCAACTGCAAGAGTGTTGGTGACAGCAGGATTTTCAGGGTCCAGATCAGCAAAAAATATGAGCCCAAGAAAAGCCGCCGGGCCAATAACGTATCCGGTCAATAGCCGGGGTGAATGAAGAAGGTTTATTAGCAAATTGTTCATACGATGGCTGTCCTTGATTGATAAACGAAGATAAATATTTAAGCTGAAGATCATTCTTAAACCCTTAAAAATTATTAGCTTTGCACACCTTTATTATTGATAATTATATGAAAAAGCTTGGTGTTGCTGCTTTTGGGGGAAATGCCCTTATTACCGGAAAGCAAAAAGGAACGATAGAAGAACAGGAAGAAAATGCTTATAAAACCTGTGAGCGATTATTGGTACTGATCGATGGGGGGTACGATCTGGTCATTACCCACGGTAACGGACCGCAGGTCGGGAATATCATGCTGGCCAACGCTGCCGGTGAGAAGCTTTATGGAGTTCCTGAAATGCCGCTCGATATCTCTGTTGCTTATTCACAAGGTTTTATCGGTTATGTAATTGAACAACAACTGAGGAATGTCCTTCGTGAAAATGATATTGACCGAGACATCATCACTATCATCACCCAGGTATTGGTGAACAAGGATGACCCCGCTTTTCAGAACCCGGTGAAACCCATCGGGCCTTTTTATACGAAAGCAGAAGCGGATAAAAACAGTCAACTGACCGGCAATGTTTTTGCTGAAGATCCCAGGGGAAGAGGATACCGTAAGGTGGTGGCTTCTCCGCGGCCTCTTGTCATATATAATACTAAAACGATAGAAAGGATCGCCCGCGAAGGTCAGATCGTGATCGCTGTGGGTGGCGGCGGTATTCCGGCGTATTACAAATCGGAATATAAGTTGCAGGGAATTGATGCCGTTATTGATAAGGATCACGCCTCAGCCCTTCTGGCATCTCAAATCGGTGCTTACAGGTTCTTTATCCTGACTGATGTTCCTAAAGTCTGTTTGAATTTCAATACGCCGCAGGAAAAAACAATCAGTCGCATGAATATTGCTGAAGCAAAGCGGTACCTTACAGAAGGTCATTTCTCAGAAGGCAGCATGGCGCCAAAGATCCGTGCCGCCATTTACTTCGTCGAACACAGCGGCCGTGACGCCATCATTACTCAAACTACTTTGCTTGGTGTAGATGACGGTGGAACGAGGATCACTATAGTATAGTTCAAAATTCAGCCCCCTCCCTTATTCCCTCCCCCAATTGGGGGAGGGAAAGGGTGGGGGCCAACTTAACACTTAAACTTAAAAACTTAAAACTACCAGTTATGCCATTCAATCTTCGCAACCGAAGTTTCTTAAAACTCCTTGATTATACGCCACAGGAGATTAATTTTTTACTCGATCTATCGGCTGACCTTAAGAAGGCCAAATATTCTGGAACTGAACAGCAGCGGCTTAAAGGAAAGAATATTGTCCTTCTTTTCGAGAAAGATTCCACACGTACCCGCTGCGCTTTTGAAGTTGCCGCCATGGACCAGGGGGCTAATGTTACTTATCTTGGCCCATCCGGATCCCAGATGAAAAAGAAGGAATCTGTTAAAGATACGGCAAGGGTTCTGGGTAGGATGTACGATGGGATCGAATACCGTGGCTATGGCCAGGATATCGTTGAGGAGCTGGCTCAGTATTCCAATGTACCGGTTTGGAATGGGCTCACAAATGAATTTCACCCGACCCAGGTGCTTGCCGATTTACTGACCATGATTGAGCATAGTGACAAACCTCTCAACCGGATATCATTCTGTTATCTTGGCGATGCGCGCAACAATATGGGTAATTCGCTGCTGGTAGGAGCCGCCAAGATGGGCATGGATTTCCGTTCCATCGCCCCGAAACAGTTCCAGCCATCAGCTGAACTGGTAGCTAAATGCAAGGAAATTGCAAAAGAAACCGGTGCAACAATCACTATAACGGATAATGTAGATGAAGGTGTAAAGGGTGTTGATTTTATTTATACCGATGTATGGGTATCCATGGGAGAACCGGATTCAGCCTGGAAAGAGCGCTTACAACTCATGTTGCCTTATCAGGTAAATAAGCAATTGCTTGTGAAAACCGGTAACCCAAAAGTGAAATTCCTGCATTGCCTGCCATCATTTCATAGCCGGGAAACCATCATGGGAGAAGAAATATTTCAGAAATTCGGCATAGCCGAAATGGAAGCAACCGATGAAGTTTTTGAATCACCTGCTTCAATTGTCTTTGACCAGGCAGAGAACCGCCTGCATACTATTAAAGCGGTAATGGTTGCTACACTGGGAAATTAGGTGTGCCGAAAGCTTTAAGCTTCAAGCTTCAAGAATTCCTATAGCTTGTGGCTTGTGGCTTGCAGCTTGTAGCTTGTGGCTTGAAGCCCTCCTTAATCGCTATGCGTCTTTACAAAGAACGCCACCTTTTCCAGTGAAGTAATCATATCATATTCCTCCAGGTGAACGTCTTTAGGAACAGAAACTGATTTAGGTGCATAGTTAAGAATACCTTTTATCCCTGCTTTCACCAAACAATCCGCAGTAGCCTGGCCCTGATCTGCGGGAACAGTTATAATCCCTAACTTAATGTCTTCTTTCCTGACGATTTCATTGATTTGTTCGATGTTATAACAGGGCACGCCGGAATATTTCTTGCCGACTTTTTCGATATTGCTGTCGAAAACAGCTACAATGGAAAGCTTGGTGCGTTTACCGCTGAAATAGTTAATAATGGCCCGTCCCAAGTTCCCAACCCCAATAACACACACCCGGATGATCATTTCGCTGTCGATAATTTCTCCGATCAAATCAATCAGTTCTTTAACATTGTACCCTTTCCGGAGCGTGCCTGTATAAGCGATCAACATGATATCTCGTCTGACCTGAACAGCAGTGATATGAATGATTTTTGCAACCTCGTGTGAAAAAATATGAGTCTTTCCACTGGAATGAACCATTAGCAGGGCACGACGGTACTGACTTAACCGTTCAATTGTTTTATGGGGAAGAGGTCTCATCTGAATGAAATTATTTTCTTATGCAATATTGCACAAAAATAATTTCACCGGGGCTAATAAACAAGTGTTTTGTTAATTATTTAACAACAAAAACTAAATCCCAAATAACCAATAACCAATACCCAATAACTAATGACTTCTAATCCTGCCAACCCATCTCAACCATTCCGCAAATCCTTCGCCTGTCTTTGCAGAAACAGTGATAAACTCAAGATGGTGATTGACCCTCAGGGCATATTCCCTGAATTTTTCCAGATCGAAATCGACATAAGGAAGCAAATCAGATTTATTAATAAGGCATAAATGGGACGACTGGAACATGTTGGGGTATTTTAGTGGTTTATCCTCCCCTTCGGTCACGCTGATTATTACAACCCTTTTGGATTCGCCGAGGTCAAAGAGGGCAGGGCAGACCAGGTTTCCAACGTTTTCAATCATCAACAGCGCTCCATCAGGCACTTCAAGCTTTTTTACAGCCAAATTGATCATCTGTGCATCCAGGTGACAGCCATTTCCGGTATTGACCTGTACAACCGGCGCACCGGCTTTTTCAATCCTGTCAGCATCAAGCATGGTCTGCTGGTCACCTTCAATGATATATATTCCTCCTTGACTCGCTGATTCTTTAATCGTTTTTTCAAGGATCAAAGTCTTTCCTGACCCGGGCGAACTGACCATATTAATGGCTACGATATTTTTTGCTTCAAAGAAACCCCTGTTACGTTCAGCCAGCAGGTCGTTCCTGTGCATAATATCTATCTCAAGCCTGATTTCACGATCATGCTGATGATCATGTGTGTGTTCATGATGTGATATTTCAGAGGGTTTCCTGATTTTTGCAGGGTCAGGTTGCCCACATCCGCATGTTCCGCACATTTTTTTATGGTATTAATTAATTTGACTACAAAATTAGCAAAATATCTTAGAATAATTCTAAATTAACTGATTGGATTTACTACTTTCGATTGTGATCCTCAATTGTTCGATTGGAGGAAGGGTTAGTATTTGTTCAAGAAGTGGCTGTAAAAACCATTATGTTGTTTTTGAAGATCTTGATACCACAATCCGCAAATTCTACGAAGATTACGGCTATCACTAACAGATGAATCAGTCCATGTTCAGCATATACGGGGTAGCTGCTCACCGGCAAGCATATCAAGGATTCTCTTACCGCCTATCCCGGTATTGACCCATGCTTTCCCCGGGTAACCCTCAACGATTTCCCCGATAATTCTTGCGTCTTTGCCCAATTCATGATCCTGCATCGTTTGAATTATTTTTAAGGCTGAAAGCTCGCCTGCAATAATAACAACCTTCCCCTCATTGGCAACATAAAGAGGGTCAAAACCGAGTAATTCACAAAATGCCCTCACTTTCGGCCTGACAAAAATATCCGGTTCTTCCAGTGTAATTCCATAGTTTTTCTTCTTAACAAGTTCGGACAACACCGTTGCCAGGCCGCCACGGGTCGCATCCCTCATGAATTTTATCCCGTCCGAAGCCGCTAATATATTATGGATAAGGCCATTAAGAGAAGCACAGTCAGACTGAATATCACTCTGAATGTTCAATTCCTGCCGGGCAGATAAAACAGCCATTCCGTGATCGCCAACAGAGCCATTTATAATGATTTTATCACCAGGCTTGATTTTGTTTCCATCACCGATGTGGATATTTTGCTTTTTAATCGTACCAATACCGGCAGTATTAATGAAAATCTTATCGCATTTGCCACGATTCACTACTTTCGTGTCTCCTGTAACAATGACAATCCCGGCATTTATTGCTTCTGCTGCCATCGATCGAACAATGGATTCAAGATCATCAAAAGGAAACCCCTCTTCAATTATAAATCCTGCGCTAAGATACAATGGAGTTGCACCTGAAACAGCAAGATCATTTACAGTACCGCAAACGGCAAGCTTTCCAATATCACCCCCTGGGAAAAAAATTGGGTCCACAACAAAAGAATCGGTCGTGAATGACAGATGGCTGTCAGTTATTTCCAGAATAGCAGAATCTGCCTGTTTATCGAGGTAATGATTGTCGAAGTACTTCACAAAAAGGCTGCTGATCAGGTCGTGGCTGAGTTTCCCGCCACTGCCATGGCCCAGTAGGACTTTATCACATTTAATCATCTTTTTTTATTTTATCTGTTGTAACGGTAAAAAGCGTGGCAGGCACCTTCATTTGAAACCATACATGGCCCGGCAGGATTCTGTGGCGTACAGCTTTTGGCAAATAACTTGCATTCTTTTGGATTTTTCAATCCTTTTAATACTTCACCGCAAATGCAGCCTTTGTCTTCGCGGGTGGGCTCCGCCTCAACATATACTATCTTTTCAGCATCAAAACCAGCATATTTCTCCCGGACTGCAAGGCCGCTATCCGTTAATATACCAAGCCCTCTCCACCAATCATCCCGTAATTCAAAAACCTCATCCAGCATCTCTCTTGCTTTTTTATTGCCTTCAGGCCTGACAGCCCTGCGGTACTGGATTTCGACTTTTTGGTCATGAGCCTCAATTTGTCTGACCAGCATCAGGATGGCCTCCATCAGGTCAACAGGTTCGAATCCGGCAATTACACAGCCCAGGTGGTATTTTTCCGCAATGTCATTGTAAATGGATGTACCTGTGATAGTACTGACATGTCCAGGAGCAATATAACCGTCGATTTTAACTCCTTCATCCACTAGTGCAGCCATTGCAGGAGGCATCACCTTATGTGCACTGAAAAGGTGAAAGTTGCTGATGTTTTGATGGTAAGCACTCAATACAGCTGCTGCACTGGCAGGAGCAGTAGTCTCAAAGCCAATGCCCAGAAAAATAATCAGCTTATCTGTGTTTTTCCGGGCAATCTCTAATGAATCCATTATTGAATAAACAATGCGGATATCAGCGCCAAGTGCTTTTTCCCTGTCCAACGTCGAAGTTGACCCCGGTACCCGTATAAGATCACCATAGGTGCAAATGATAATATCCGGCAATCGACTGTAAGCAATAGCCTGATCTATATACTTTCTGCTTGAAACACAGACCGGGCATCCGGGTCCTGAAAGCAGACGGATAGTTTCAGGTAAAAGGGAAGGAAGACCAAATCGCTGAATGGACATGGTATGCCCCCCGCAAACTTCCATCAATGAAATCGGTTTTAGGGAACTTTTGCGAATTTCCTTCGACAATTTTAAGACCAGCTCTTTGTCACGGTATTCATCAATAAATCTCATCTCTTATTCAGTCGCCTCGTTTTTCTCACCTAAACCCTGGTTTCCTGTGTCAAGGACAAATTTCCAATTTCCATCCTGGTCCTTTTTCCATATAGTTACGTAAGTGCCTTCTTTCGTCACTGAAGTACCTTCAGGTGAATCCATTTCTATGGTGTAAATTCCATAAGTATAACCCAATTCGCCGGATTCGGCAATTTCTGCAAACAAAGGTTCCCAACTAAGAATAAATGAAGTATCGGGTTTACTATATATATCTTCAATCTTTTCACGGCCAACGACAGGAGCACGATTTGGCCTTAATAAGACACAGCTATCATCAATATAGGCCAAAAACGAGTCGTGCGAACCTGTTTCAACAGATAATCTGGAAAAATCGCGGTCAACTGCCATTAACTCATCAGCCATTCGAGCATTTCTATTTGTATCCTCACATCCATTTAAAAGCAATAAAAATGGAATAAACAATATTGAATACCAGGTTATAGATTTCATGTTAGATATATTGGTTTAGATATATCGCTTTCAACACCAAATAGTAATCTTATCAAAACTAAAATAAAAAATTCAAAATGAAAAATTATAATTCATCGACGGATTAATCAATCACTCCGGCTTCTCTTCTTTTTGCAGCAATTATTAACTGCCCGAGAGCAATTCCGCCATCGTTTGAAGGGAAAAGCTGATGTGTAAAAACCTGAAAATTAATATTTTGTAATCGTTTCTCACTTTCTGACAATACAAACCGGTTTTGAAAGGTACCTCCTGAAAGAACAACTTTATTTATACCGGTTTCATCCCGGAACCTGCTTGCGATTTGAACAATGACTTCGACGATTGATCTGTGGAACCTGGCTGATATCCTTTGAACAGGCACTTTCATTTCAAGGTCTTTAACTATTCCCTGGATTAAAGCACGCGGGTCAATAACTACACCTGAAGGAAAATCATAGTGCCCGGTTTCATTCAAGTCCATGATGTTTTCCAGTCTCATTGGGGCTTCAGCATGAAAGGATGAGAATTTGCAAATACCCGTCATAGCAGCCACTGCATCAAATAGCCTGCCTGCGCTTGATGTCAGTGGAGTGTTGATATTGTTTTCCAGAACAGCTTTGATGATTATTATTTTTTCCGGTGCAATACTCTGCATAAATGGGAGTTGCATCCGCTCCAGGTCATGACTGATGTATTGATAAAGAAAAGCAAGAGCCATGCGCCACGGTTCAAGATTGGCTTTGTCACCACCAGGCTGAGGTACATATTCAAGGTGGGTCTTTCTCTCAAAATCAAGCAAATCACACAACATCACTTCAAAGCCCCATATGTGGCCGTCTGTCCCATAGCCGGCACCATCCATGCTAATCCCGATAATTTTCTCATCCAGGCCATGTTCAGCCATGCATGCCGCCAGATGTGCATGGTGATGCTGAACACGGATAAGGGGAATATCACCGTTACGTGATACGAACTCTTCAGTAAACCTGGTAGATAAATAATCAGGATGAAGGTCACATACCGCCAGTGAAGGTTTTACCCTGAACAAATCTTTAAAACGGTTCAACGATTCCGTGTAAAACTGCAGAGTTTCAAGGTTTTTCAAATCACCGGTATGCTGGCTCATAATAGCATTTCTGCCTTTGCCAAGGCAAAAACAATTAACCAGTTCGGCACCGGCTGCGAAAATGCCATCTGCATTAATTGCCAGATTTAACGGGGAGGGGGCAAATCCGCGGGATCTCCGGATCAGCCGGGTGTGGCTCCCGGTGAACATCATTACAGAATCGTCGGTGCGGTTATAAATTTCACGGTTATACACCAGGAAAGCATCGGCAATTGAGCCAAGATGCTCAATAGCATCATGATTATCAATCATTACCGGCTCGTCCGAAAGGTTACCGCTCGTTAAAATGATGGCAGGAATGTCTAACCGCTCAAATAGCAGGTAATGGATAGGCATGTAAGGCAACATAACGCCTGTGGTATTAAAGCCATTGCTTACACTTTCTGCCAGTAGTAAGTTATTGAGACTGTTTTTTAAGATTACGATGGGTCTTCGCCAGGAAATCAGTGCATCTTCTTCTTCCTGGCATATTTCCATGAATTTTTTTATTTCATGAAGGTTCTTAAACATGACGGCAAACGGCTTTCCCTCCCGGTTCTTTCTTTGTCTGAGTAAACTGACCGCTGCTTCATTGGTAGCATCACAGGCAAGATGAAAACCTCCTACACCTTTAATAGCAAGAATTTTGCCCGACATGATCAATAAGCTGGCAACATTTAAAATATTGCCTATCCCGGAATAAGTAGCCTTACCAATAATTAATTCATAATGCGGGCCACAATGGTTACACCCGACCGGTTGTGCATGAAACCTGCGATCAAGGACATCAGTATATTCCTTATGGCAGGTCGGGCACATCTTAAAAGGATTCATTGTTGTCCTGGAACGATCATAGGGGAGGCCCTGAATAATGGAAAACCGCGGGCCACAATTGGTGCAATTAATAAAAGGATAGTCAATGCGGTGTTCCTGCGATTTCATATCTGCCAGACATTCATCGCATAAGGCTATATCCGGGCTGATTTCCGTGACTTCATCTGAATAATCTGCACTTTTATTTATCCGAAAGGTTTTATAATGGTGTGATTTGTCTTCATGAACGCTAATATCCAGAATTTGGGAAGCTGCAGGCGCTTCATTTGAAAGCCCGGAAATAAACTTGTTCAAATCCTCAGACAATCCCTCCGCATGAATTCTGACGCCGTCATTGCCATTTTCCACCCAGCCTTTGATTAAGTTCTGAATGGCCAAACGGTAAACAAAAGGCCGAAACCCAACCCCCTGAACCAGGCCTGTAATATGAATGGATTTAGCTGAAATTGATTGCATAAATAAAACAAAGGGGGGCAAAATTAATGCAGAATCTACATTTCAATATTAGTAATTAATAATTATTATCATTATTTGTAATAGTTCTAAGTTTATAAGATAGTTAATAAGGTATATATATTCAAGTATTTTTGTATTGTTAAAAAATTCACAACACTTAAATGACAATCAGATTTATAATCTAAATATACCTATCAAATGGAATCAAAAATAAAGGCCATTATCACAAAATATCATCATGACCGGACCAGGCTCATGGATATTTTGCATGAAGTGAAGGATGAGTTTGGTTATATTTCATCGCAGGCTATAAGGCATATTGCTGCTATGCTTAAGATGTCGGAAGTCGATGTCGAACAAACCATTTCCTTTTATCATTTTTATTCGATGACGCCTGCAGGTAAATATGCCGTTTACCTTAACAACAGTGCAGTTGCCTGTATGATGGGCAGGAATGAAATTGCAAAAGTATTTGAGAAAGAGGCGGGAACAACTTTTAACTCTGTTACAGCAGATGGCCTGATCGGACTTTGGGACACTGCAGATATCGGGATGAATGACCAGGAACCTGCTGCCATTATCAATGATGTGGTTTTTACCAGGCTTACTCCATCAAAAGTCCGGGAACTTGTCGCTGCATTCCACACTGGTAAAGACGTGACAGAATTGGTTACCAAATATGGTGACGGAGAGAACAGCCATCCTAAGATAAAATCAATGGTCCATAACAACCTGATGAAAAGGGGGCCGGTTTTGTTTTCTGACTATGAACTGGGCATGGCTATCCGTAAAGCGGTGAATTTAACACCTGAGCAGGTGATTGATGAAGTAAAGAGATCAAACCTCAGAGGTCGTGGTGGCGCTGGATTCCCCTCAGGTTTAAAGTGGGAATTCTGCCGTAAATCAAAAGGACCTGTCACTTACCTTTTATGCAATGCAGATGAAGGCGAACCCGGAACTTTTAAGGAAAGGGTTATTCTTACGGAATTGCCAAAGCAGTTGTTCGAAGGGATGATCGTTGCGGGTTATGCTTTAGGAGCCAAAGAAGGTATCCTTTATTTAAGGTATGAATATCGATATCTTGTTGTTTATCTTAAGCAGATGTTGCATGAATTGCGTGACGGCCACCTGCTGGGAAATAATATTGCCGGTAAACAGGGATTTAATTTCGATATACGCATCCAGCTCGGGGCCGGAGCTTATGTCTGCGGAGAAGAATCTGCCCTGATCGAATCGATGGAAGGAAAACGGGGAGAACCTCGCAACCGACCGCCTTTCCCGGTTCAGAAAGGATATCTCGATATGCCGACAGTTATTAATAATGTCGAAACTTTATCTGTCGTAGTTAAAGTTATGGTAAAAGGGGCAGACTGGTTCAAAGCTATGGGAACCAGGGAATCTGCCGGTACCAAGTTACTCAGTATATGCGGCGACTGCAAACATCCAGGCGTTTATGAAATAGAGTGGGGGATGACTATCCGCGAACTATTGGAAATTGCCGGGGCAACTTCGGTTCAGGCTGTCCAGGTCGGCGGCCCTTCAGGTACCTGCATTAACCCGACCCAGTTCCAGAGAGAAATATCATTTGAAGACCTTGCAACAGGCGGATCTATAATCGTGATCGGTAAACAGCGCAATTTGCTGAAGGATATAGTGGTTAATTTCATGGATTTCTTTATTGAGGAATCTTGCAGTTCTTGTGCGCCTTGCCGATCCCTTACGGTGATCCTCAGGAATAAACTGCAAAAAATTCTCGACGGTCATGGCTCGCGTACCGATATCAATGAATTATACCAATGGACCAAATACATGAAAGCTGCTAACCGCTGCGGTCTTGGACAAACTGCCGCCAATCCGATACTTTCAACCATCGAAAATTTCAGACGGCTTTATGAAGACCTCGTTATCCCAGAGGAAGAATTTGTTTCTTCATTTAACATGGAAGAAGCCGTTGCCGATTCATGTGCCTATGTCGGAAGGGTTGCTAAATTTGAACATCATTGAGTCAAAAATCAATAAAGATATTTGTATATGAGCGAAAATATTAAATTCATATTAGACGATAAAGTCTGTTACGCTACTCCCGGCCAAACCATTATGGACGCTGCGCGGGATAATGGTGTGTTTATACCCTCACTCTGTCATGTCGAGGGCATTAAACCTGCAGGGTCTTGTCGTATATGTAATGTCAAGGTTAATGGAAGGAACATGACTGCCTGCACTACTCCGGTTGCTGAAGGTATGGTCGTGGAAAACAACCTGCCGGAGCTTGAGGAAATGCGCAAAGCTATTGTGGAAGTGCTCTTTGTTGCTGGAAACCATTTCTGTCCTGCATGCGAAAAGAGCGGCAATTGTGAACTCCAGGCTCTTGGTTATCGCTACCAGATGATGGTACCACGTTTCCCTTATGAGTTCCCAATTAAAGGTGTTAATGCTGAAAGCAAGTTTATTTACCATGACAGGAATCGTTGTATCCTATGCAAACGTTGTGTCAGGACTATTCTTAAGGATGAGAAACCTGTATTTGCATTAAACGGGCGTGGCGGCCATCACCTCCATGTTGAACTGGATATAGATCTTGCCAACCAATTAACTGAAGCAGAAGCATTCCAGGCTATGGAGATTTGCCCGGTTGGAGCCATCATCAAAAAAGAAAGAGGATTCTATTCCCCAATCGGTCAGAGAAAATATGACCTTGACGAAATTGGGTCAGACCTTGTTACGAAATAATAAGTTTAATTGAAAAATATAACAGTTATGAGTAAACCGATTGTAGCAACGACATCAATGGCCGGCTGTTTCGGATGCCACATGTCGATACTGGATATAGACGAGCGGATCCTTGATCTTATAGAACTGGTGGAATTCAACAAATCGCCCATTGACGATATTAAGAAATTCACGAAACATTGTGACATTGGACTTCTTGAAGGAGGTTGCTGTAACAGCGAAAATATTGAAGTGCTGAAAGATTTCAGGAAGAATTGTACGATTCTGATCTCTGTTGGCGAATGTGCCATCATGGGCGGGCTTCCGGCTCTCAGGAACGGCATTCCGATACAGGAATGTATTGAAGAAGCTTACCTGAACGGGCCTACGGTTGGATTAAATAAAGAAAGAATCCTTCCAAACGATGATGAATTGCCAATGCTTTTAGATAAAGTGTATCCATGCCATGAAATTGTGAAGATCGATTATTTCCTTCCTGGCTGTCCACCAAGAGCGGACCTCATCTGGAATGCACTCGTCGCATTGGTAACAGGAGATAAGATGAATTTGCCCTACGAAGTTATTAAATATGATTAATTAAAGAGGATAAGGATATGTCTCAGAAAATCACTATAGATCCTGTCACCAGGGTTGAAGGCCATGGAAAAGTTACCATCCACCTCGACGATCAGAATAACGTATCTCAAACCAGGCTCCATATTGTGGAATTTCGTGGTTTCGAGCGTTTTGTCCAGGGACGCCCCTATTGGGAAGCTCCGGTTTTGGTTCAGCGTCTTTGCGGTATTTGCCCTGTGAGCCATCACCTGGCTGCAGCCAAAGCACTGGACGTGATTGTTGGCGCCGGCACAGGCGAAGGTCTTACTCCGACCGGAGAAAAAATGCGCCGGCTTATGCACTACGGACAAATGTTCCAGTCGCATTCCCTTCACTTTTTTCACCTGGTTTCACCCGACCTGCTCCTTGGCATTGATGCTGATCCTGCTATCAGAAATGTCATCGGAGTGGCTATCCATCACAGGGATCTGGCAGTCCAGGGCGTGATGATGCGGAAATTCGGACAGGAGATCATTGCTGCAACAGCTGGTAAGAAAATTCATGGAACTGGTGCTATCCCGGGTGGTATAAATAAACACCTCACCACCGTAGAAAAAGACCATTTTCTTAAAGGACCCGACCCGATGAATATCGATAAAATGATGGATTGGTCAATCGGTGCCCTCGAATTCTTTAAGACTTATTATAAAAAGAACAAAGAATTCATAGATTCTTATGCTTATTTCCCATCTAGTCATCTCAGCCTTGTTCGAAAAGATGGTGCAATGGATCTTTACCATGGTGTGCTTCGTGCTGTTGATACCAACGGGAAGAAAATCTTTAATGATATTGATTACCAGCATTATACAGATTATATCGAGGAAGAGGTCAAGTCGTGGAGTTATATGAAATTCCCTTATCTGAAAGAATTTGGCCCGCAAAAAGGGTGGTACAGGGTTGGCCCGCTGGCCAGGTTAAACACCTGCGACTTCATTCCGACTCCTCTTGCCCAGAAAGAATTTGAAATATTTAAATCCCTGACAAATGGCAAGCCGAATAATCATTGTATGCATTACCACTACGCACGCTTGATCGAAATCCTTCATTCGGCTGAAGAAATGAAAAAATTATTGAATGACCCTGATATTCTTGAAGGGCCACTTGTAACAAAAGGAACCAAAACGAACGAAGGGGTCGGTTTGATCGAAGCGCCGCGTGGTACTCTTTTCCACCATTACAAGATCAATGAGCATGACCAGATCACGATGGCAAACCTCATCGTTTCAACTACGCACAACAATGAACCGATGAACCGTTCAGTAAATTTTGTAGCTAAAGCCTGGATGAATGGTAAAACTCAGATTTCAGAACCGATGATGAATGCCGTTGAAGTGGCCATCAGGGCTTATGATCCATGCCTGAGCTGTGCTACGCATGCATTGGGACAAATGCCTCTTGATATTTCATTATATGATAAAGACCACAACCTGCTCGACAGGAAGCGTACCTGAACATTGGCATCATTCTTTAAAATACTCATATACGGTTACGGTAATCCGGGCCGGGAAGATGACGGGCTTGGCTACGAATTGGTTAAGAGGCTGGAAAAATGGTCAATACAATCTGGTATACAAGATATTGAATTTGATTCAAACTACCAGCTTAATATTGAGGATGCCGAGATAATATCAGCAAAAGACCTCGTTATCTTTGTCGACGCTTCTGAAGAGGAAATTGAAGATTTCATACTTACTGAGGTCACCGGTGAAAAGGATGTTTCCTTTACCACCCATGCCGCCTCACCCGGATATATTGTGAAGTTATGTTCGGATTTATTTGGAAAATGCCCAGAAGTATACTTGCTTCACATCAGGGGATATCAATGGGAATTCAAAGAGGGGCTCTCAGAAAGAGCGGAAAAAAATGTTCAAAAAGCCCTTGGGTTTATGCAAGAATATCTTTTAGATTTACAAACAAAATATTCCCGAACTTAAACCGTAAACCTCAAACTTTAACACTTTTTAATTATGGATTTAACAACGACTTATATGGGATTAAAACTGCGAAATCCCTTAATTATCAGCAGCTCAAGAATAACCAGCACAGTAGAGGATATAAAAAAATGTGCTGATTATGGTGCAGGTGCTATTGTACTGAAATCGCTATTTGAGGAGCAGTTTCTCGCAGATTCAGACCGGCTGATTGACCAGGACCAGGGATACTTCTGGTATCCTGAGGCTATTGAATTCATCAATCAACATTCAAAGGAGCATGGGATTAAAGGGTATCTTAAGCTTATTCAAGGGGCCAAAGCTCAGACTAAAGTTCCGATAATCGCCAGTATTAATTGTGTTACAGCTACCGAATGGCCGAGATATGCGCGCGAATTAATTGATGCAGGCGCAGATGGTCTAGAGCTGAATGTTTTTATCGTTCCCAGGGATGAAAAAATCAGCAGTTCTGAAATAGAAGATCTTTATATTAAAATTGTAAAGGAAGTGAGGAAGAATGTTGATGTACCGATTGCTGTTAAAATCGGACCGTTTTTCAGCAATGCATTTAATACCGCCAAACGGCTAAATGATGCCGGAGCTAATGGTATAGTTGTATTTAACCGTTTTTACAGACCTGATATTGACATCGATACGGAAGAAATCACCAGGCCAAATTATTTGAGCTGCCCACAGGAAATGGGTCAGCCTCTTCGTTGGGTTTCCCTTTTCTCCACGCGTGTTAAATGTGATATTGCTGGAAATACAGGGATTCATGATGGAAATGGTATGATTAAAATGCTACTGGCAGGTGCCTCAGCAGTTCAGGTTTGTTCCACTTTATACATCAATGGACTCGGGTATATCGATACGATGATCAATGACCTGCAGAAATGGATGACCTGGAAGGGATATGAGAAAATTGACGATTTCAAAGGAAAACTGACTAAACATCATGAAAACATTGCGGCTTTTGAAAGGGTTCAATTCCTGAAACAAGCTTTAGGCGAGTAAGCTTTGCAATTAATCACGGGTAACGATTCCTTCAAGGCTAAGTTTTTCCTGATCGAATGAACTAAGGTCTGGCATTCCAAACAGGAAAAAACTTTTATCAAATGCTAAGTGTTCCACTACCGTGGATTTCAAAAATCTCGTTTCACCAAAAAATTTGCAATTCTTTATTTCGCATTGCTTGAAATTGATGTTCATTAAATCGACCTGGCACCCATAGAAACCATTGTTGAAGATTGCCCGGTTATCAAATACGGCATAGTTGGCAAAAAAATTACCATGACAGCTAATAAGACCAAAATCAGCATAACCCATGAATTTCGCAGAACTGAATTGAGCTTCACCGTGAAATACGGTTTGCTGAAAGCTCGCGGTAACATCAAATTCAGCATTTAAAAAATTAACTTTCTGCATAAAAACGGCGTTTTGAAACCGCAGCTCTTCATGGTAAGCGCTTGCCCTGAAATAGGCGTTTTGAAAAAAAGTACACTCCTCAAAGGTTACGCTTTTTAAAAATACGGTATTTGTAAAATCAGTTCTTCCAAGAACGCTGGCAGCTCTGAAACTCACATCATTATGGAATGTGCAACCGATAAACGAGAGGTTGCTCTGGAAAGAAGTAAGGGTTAATGCATTATCGTCATCTTTTCTATATGTGGTTACTTTTCCTTTAAATATGCAATTTTGAAAAGTAATAGATGAAACGATGCGAACCTGGTAAACTCCTTCGCTGATCAGATTTTTTTTAAATTGTGTAAAATCAATGTCTTGATCGAATGTCATATTTTTATAAAAGACATCTTTACCTTCAATAATGAGGTCTTCAAAATTTCCTTTGCTTAAGGGTACATTGCTGGAAGCACAGGTAGCCATGATAATACCTGTAATAATAAAAAGGTAAATTTTCATCTTATTTCCGAATTGCGTTGCACATATTCATCCACTTTCCGGTCAATATGGCCGCTTTCTTTTTCTTTTTTAAAGAAGGCGATGATCTCTTCCGGCGTATAAGCATTTCTGAATTCCTGTGTTACACTGCTATTGTATTTTGATTGCTTAATGTTTTCTTTACTGGAAGCAATATCATTCTTAAAGGTAAAGGGACTTGCTTTTTTTTCAGAAGACTTATATTCTCCAATACCATTCTCAAAATAAACCGGATCTATTGTCGTGTAGAACAGGTTGTTCATTTCATCCTGCTCCTGGAATTTATCTTCTGCATCGGCAGGCAAAGGAGGTAATAATATCCGGTAATATCAGGCATATAGTACGAACGTTCCACGTATAATGCACCCCATGCATAATTTGCAAAATCATCACCGGCGGGAATCGGGATATTAAAAATGCAGTTCCAGTCATTTGGA
>Ga0247841_10002788_pt1 | contig 33868 bp, 37 predicted proteins | sample LaCruzMarch2015__2_FD_192410 | JGI IMG/M metagenome (GOLD analysis project Ga0247841, IMG submission 192410) | Freshwater microbial communities from meromictic Lake La Cruz, Castile-La Mancha, Spain - LaCruzMarch2015_18m | ecosystem: Environmental > Aquatic > Freshwater > Lake | place: Spain...
GAAAAACACCCTTTTTCTTGACTCAAATCGGCCACTGTCATACAAGCCAAGTCAACAGCGTCGCTTCGCTCCGATAGGGTGGCCGATTTATCCCGGAATGGGTGGCCGATTTGACCGGATTACGCACTGGTCGCACTTGCTCGGTCGGCCGGCATTCCCGGCGGGCGGAATGGCTGCTTTTGAATCTTCATTCCCGACGGGCGAAATGGGTGTTTTTGACTGCTCCAGCGCCAGAATACAGCGCCGAACGGTCCCGCGGTCGAGCCCAAGCTTACGGGCGATCTGCCGCTTCTTCCACCCCTTCTCGTAAAGCCCTACTATTGCGTCTCTTACACCCATCGATGTTTGGTTGGCCATGTTCTGTAGTATCTCCTTTGGGAGATACCTTACATGGCCAACCACCTCTCATGGGTGGGTGTTTTTCAAGTGCCCCATGGTGGGTGTTTTTGAGTGCCCGCTGACACGGTAACGGCCAGAAGAGGGAAACCGTCCAAAGCCGCGAGTCGCCTGTGTGCGGCATCCGAATCTCCCGCTCGCGCCTCGGCGATAACAAGCTCCGAAGTGAAAAGCTCATACTTTGGTCTTTCCTGCTCCCACCATTGAATGGTCGTCTGCTGCCATGCAACCGCACGTAAGTCACGACTGGTCCGCGCGGTCAAATAGCTTGCGATTGACGTCTCAATATACACATGCTTCATGTTCGTAACTATATGACCTTTGGCTCAGTGTCGCAAGACTTGGTTTTGCAACGGTTTGCCAGGGTTGATGGATGCCGGAAAGAGGATCTGACTACGCGACGCCTGGATTCAAAATGGCGATGTGTGGCCGGTCTGTTGCTCTGCACAGCGGCATGACACAGAGGAAAGCGGCGAGGGTTCTGGGGCTAGGATGCGGGTCCGCAGTGAGTGTTCAAGTGAGGAAACTGCGAGAAGAAGGTGGCGGGAGACGGTAGGATGAAAGCGGCCATCGCTCGTATCGAGAGCAAACTTGCCACAAAACAACGGTAGATTCCTATCGCGAGGGTCCCCTTTGAGTTCGATGGCCACTGCTATGTGAAGAAACTCGTTGCGGAAGTACGTCTCAAACTGCCAGAAGCGAATCCGCCGGAATGTGAAGGTCTTTGTGCAGTCGCCTCATCATGTTGACGGATAGACCTCGCTTGCGGTTCAGCACTTCAGATACCCGGTTGCGTCCGCCCAGGTAAGGAGCGAGATCACTCTTGGATAGCCCCTGTTGCTCCATGCGGAATTTGAGCGCCTCAATCGGGTCCGGCGGAGGTATTGCGTGGTGCTTCGCCTCGTAGGCTTCTACAAGCGTAACCCATAAGTCCAGCCTGTCGCCCTCCGTTGTGTTGGGCTTGGCGTTAAACAGACGGTCAATTTCCGCCAGGGCAGCCTCATGATCCCTCTCATTCTTTATCGGTTGGATCTTCATTCAAATAGCCTCCACGTTGATCCGGTCGTACTCACTGTGTTTCCCGATGAAACGCACATACGCGATTCCAAACGCGTACTGTATCTTCACCGCCAATCGGTACTTGTTGCCGCATATGTTGAAGACCACCCGGTTTCCGCCAACGATACTTGCTGACGAATATCCCAGCTTGATGTCGTTTGGCGATAGCCATTCCGCCTTCTTCGCCTCAGAGTTCCACGCTCGCAACGGTTGCTCCGCATCAGGATGCTGCTCCCAAAACTTGCGCAGCGTGGAAATGGCAATAACTCTCATCGGGATAATATACACTAGTGTTCCCAAACTGGGAAGTAATTATTCCTTCGCTTTAGCAGGAGGGGCACATATCAGAGTTACATAGGGATAAGGCCTGAACACAAGTTAGTGGATTACAAACCGATGTTGTCACTGATGGATGGGCGGAAGAGTGAAACACCGGAGAGCTACAGACGGTTTGTTGAAAGCGGGGTCGGGGTGGATGACGAGGCGTTCTCGGCGAAATGGCGAGATCGTCACGGAGCATCGGGGGCCCAAAATACCGGCAGTGGTTGTGGTTTCCCGCAACGATCCTGAAGCGCCCCGCCATCTGTACGTATATGTGCCATGCACGACACAGAATCGTGGTAGTTCCTAAGCCGTAACGATTCAGTTGCGATCAAGCCGACCCTCACCCTAACCCTCTCCCTCCGGGAGAGGGAGCTACTTTCTTCCTGATTGTAGTGGCACACCATTTGGTGAGCGCATCGCGCGTCCCTCTTCTACCCTCTCCCGGTACGCCGGGAGAGGGCTAGGGTGAGGGTCCCGTGTGGCCTCATCTGAATCGTTCCGGCTAAGAGATTGCTCTCAACCACTGGAAACCTATTCATCACCTGCTTCTTCAGACACCGCAAGCCCATGCGTTTGTGGCTGTCGAAATGCCGCGTAACTCTAAAATGTGCATGTATATATTATAGTGCACGGCACGGCATGACACGTTGCGCCATAATTGTGATACCGACACTTTGCGAGTATTTGGTCTCGTATGTTACGAATCCGCTTATACATGCGGCATTTCACATTACACTGCTCTTCCGTTCTGTCGTGTTCTGTCGCACACCGTTTGTTCTTGTCCTCGCGTTTCAGCGATCCTATCCTTTCCTAACGGGTGAACTTCACGCGTGACAGTAGAGATAAGGAGGAGTTGTCTCATGGGGAATCCGATGCAACATCTGACCGCCGACGACACGTCTATTGAATTGACTGGCAACCCGGCAGACGAGAAAGAGGTAATCTACTTTGAAGGGAGCCCGGCTTTGCGAGGATCGCTGGGTGAATTATTGATGTGCTGCATTCTCGGCGCCGGCGTTATCGCAGGCGGCGTGGCGCTGCGTTCGTACGGCTGGTGGGTGCCGCTGGCCGGCATCCTGATTGCCATTGTGGTGATTGTTATCCCGGTGGTATTGATCCGCAGTGTTCGTTACCGAATCAGCAACTACCGCATTGATTATGAGCGCGGTGTATTTTCAAAGGACATTGATACGCTGGAACTGTGGCATGTGGAGGATTTGAGATTTCACCAGTCGTTATTGGACCGGGTTCTTCGTGTCGGTGGAATCACTGTCTTGTCCCATGATGAGACCACGCCACAGTTGCTTCTCCGTGCGCTGCCCGATCCCCGTCCTGTGTTCGAGGCCCTGAAACAGCGAGTCATAACCGTGAAACGGCAGCGTGGGGTCATCAAACTTGATGCCGGTTGATGTCAGATCGCGGCCCAACTTCCGCAGAACGGATTTACTGCGAGCCGTGTGTGTACCCTGACTCGCCGCTTGCCGCAATCACTGCCGAGTACTTGAATTCGGCTCAGGAGCGGATGCTGGAACCGACCACTGCCCCGCAGTCAGTTTCAATTTGCCGATAAGTTTTCCGTTCTCGAAGAAAGTCACCTTTTCACAGTCCAGCCTGGGAATTCTCACGGCCAGAAAATTCTTTACGATGAACGTCGCCTTAATATTCGGCACAGTGTAGCGGTAGTGGAATATCAGCTCCTTTTCTCGTTCGGTGATCTGTTCCACCTCAAAAACCTTATCCATGTTGTCCGGGGCCGGCATTACGCGGGCGACAACAAGAATCCACTCCTTCTCGTAAATGCCGGCGTCAGGCGCGAACGGCCGGTTATTGCCCATGACCGCCGCTGGATGGAATAGTGCATCATATTGCGCTGATGACTGAATCAGTGCAAACAATACCGGGTTCCGCAGTTCATCCCAGTTCTTGAGAAAATTCTGGTAATCACCGGTGCCTCTTTTCTTGTACGCCACGATCCGTGCTTCCGCGTCCGCTTTCGTGATATATCCGGCCAGGGACAGCGGGCACAACAACGCTGTTGCCATCATGGTCGTTGCGATGATGGAAAACGTATGTTCAGTAAACCTTATGTGAGCTCTTTCGTTCATCATGCCGGTTCCTTTCAGTTGCGGGACATTATCCAATGCCCGGACGCCTATCATGAGAAAAGCCGAAGTTCGAGCAGGTTTGGGTGGCCATCAAGCATCTCGATCATATCCTGCAATAGCAGGTTCCACCCGACAAACCCGCCCTCAACACCATGCCTGGACTGTGAAACCGAGGGGGCTAACGGCTGGCCGGTCTCGGCGTCATAGTTTTCGTGCAAGGAGCCGCAGAACGCAATGTCCCTCAGGTAGAGTGCGACCAGGCGGCGGACCAGTTCCCGCGCTTCAGTCATGAACCCGTAGTTCATGAGCCCGACAAAATAGAAGTAGTTTGCGATCGGCCAGACCGGGCCCTGCCAGTTGGAGTAGGGGATGATCATATTGACATTGTCGATCAGCGTTCGCAACGAGTTGAAAAAGTGATCTGTTGATGATACATCGTGCGCACCTGCAATCAAGCCTGCTGTTCAAAGCCATGAAACAGGACGCCACGCCTTTTGCCTGCGGGTTGTCGGGAGTCTGCTGCAGCAAATCAATTGCTGTCTGGCATCGAATACTCATGCGGCGTCGGTATTTCCTTGCCAGACGGGGTGTTGCACGTCTAGTGTACTGCCCGGTTGTGCTAGACGGGGAGCCAGCGGTGCCCTGATTCCCGCTTTGCGGGATGACCTGCAATCCGCTTCAGCAGGGTTGAATCCCCAAGAGAGATGCCGGTTGTTTTTGACAGAGACCGGGATGATGCGTTGATGGCTGGGCTCTATGCGACGATGTGTGGTGAATCCCGTCAGGACCGGAAGGTAGCAGCGGTAAGCCAATTGCAGCGTGTGCCGTAGGTTGTTCTGGCCGGAGTGGATTTCCGAAACTCGTTGATTATGGCCGGTGGCAATCGAGGGTGCACAACCACTTTGTCCGTTGTCAGTTGCTCGGGAAAGAATGGGAACATGGATGTGTATGAGCAGTGGAGTGAAGAAGGCGCGGAGATAGAGCGCCCGTTTCCTTCACTGACAACTGACCACGGACGAGGTCTATAGTCCACGGTACCACCGTGCGTTCTATCGGAGGGAGTTGAGGGAAAATCTATGGAATACAAGGTTTTGGCGAGAAAATGGCGGCCGCAACAGTTTGATGATGTTGTAGGGCAGAAGCATGTCACCGAGACACTGAAGAATGCCATTCAAAGTGATCGGATGGCGCATGCCTATCTGTTCGTGGGCCCCCGCGGGATCGGCAAGACTTCCATAGCGCGAATCCTTGCCAAGGCCATGAATTGCGCCAAGGGCGCCACCGCCACACCGTGCGACAAGTGCGATTCCTGCAAGGAGATTGCCGAAGGGCGCAGCATGGACGTCCTTGAAATTGATGGTGCGTCCAACAATACCGTGGACCAGATCAGAGACTTGCGCGATACAGTCAAATTCCTGCCGGCCCGCGACAGGTTCAAGATCTATATCATTGACGAAGTCCACATGCTTACGCCGCAGGCGTTTAACGCTCTCCTGAAGACCCTTGAAGAGCCGCCGCAGCACGTCAAGTTCATCTTTGCCACTACTGAGCCACAGAAGATCCTGCAGACGATCGTATCGCGCTGCCAGCGCTTTGATCTGTCGCGCATACCGGTGAACCTGATTGTTACCCGGCTTTCTGATATCGCGAAGGCTGAGAAGGTAGCTATTGATCAAGACGCACTTCTGGCTGTTGCCCGTGGAGCAGAAGGCGGCCTGCGCGATGCGGAATCTGCGCTGGATCAGCTCATCTCTTTTAAGGATGACAAGATCACCGAGGAGGACGTGCTGTCGGTCTTCGGCCTCGTTTCCAGGCAGTCTCTGGAAGAAATCGTTGAAGCGATGCTCAAGGGAGACGTGCCGCGGCTTATGGACAGAGTGGCGGTTGTGGACCAGGCCGGGAAGGATCTGCAAAGGCTTGTCATTGATCTGCTTGCATATTTCAGAAACATGCTTGTCTGTGTCTATGCGGCAAATGCCGCCGACAGCCTCGACATCCTTGTCTCCGATGCTGAAACGCTCAAGAGACAGGCACAGCTGAGCAGTCCGGAGCGTATTCTGAAGATCGCGGATCTCCTGATCGAGGCCGATGGCAGGCTTCGCTATGCGCTGTCGAAGCGAACGCTTCTCGAGGTGAGTCTTATCCGTTGCGCGAGGACGGCCACTGTTGTATCGATTGATGAAATCCTGGCTCAGATCAACAAGCTGAAGGCGGCTTTGAATCCGGGCGGCCAGGCGTCCGCGGGCCAGCGAGTCGCGGTACCCGCCAGCGCGACGTCAATCACCAGTGCGACCAGTTCCGGGGAACCGGTGAGTTCACGGCGTGTCAAAGAGGCGCCACTGCCGGTCTACGCCGAAAAAGTGATCGTGAAGGCGTCTGCCGGGGAAGTGGCTACTGACGAAGTCGGTATGCTGAGGGGGAGGTGGCACGCCCTGGTGGAAAAGGTTGGAAAGGCGGCACCCTATGCCAAGAGCGCTCTTCTTGATGCATGTCCGTTGTCGGTCAGCGCCAAGGTTGTGGTACTGGGTTTTGATCCTGAATTCAGCGAACACATGAAGAGAATGGAAGAGACGCGCAATCTTGTTGCCACGAAGAACGAATTGAAGGCTCTGCTCGGGAGGGATGTCGATGTGCAGTTGCGTCTGCTGAAGGATGGTGAAAAGGTTGCTTTCCCGGTCGACGTTCCGGCGAATGGCCCCGGCGCAAGTTCCGGCAAGGCAGTGACCGGACAATCAGGGAGCACCGCCGTTCCGGCCGGGAAGCCGCCATCGAAAAAAACACCCGCGGCCTGGATGGAAGACGAGGCAATTCGCAAGGCCGTTGAGATGTTTGACGGTCATATCGTTGAGGTGAGGGAATAGGGGAGAAGAAGAAGACTATAGACCTTAGACTATAGACCTTAGACCAGGAAAGAGAGTGGGACGTAGAACGTGGGACGTGAAGAATTAAGAAACGTTCAAGTCTAGAAGTTACAGGGTTACAGGGTTGCAGGGTTACAGAGTTACAGAGTGGGGAGCTATATAGGGTCCGTCCTTATTTTTTGGTTTTGGGAAGTGAGTTTGAAGAGGGGATAATACGATGCCTAACATGATGCAATTGATGCAGAAGGCTGCGACTCTTCAGAAGGATCTGGAGAAAGCGCAGAACGCACTGGCTGAGAAGGCGGTCGCCTTTTCCAGTGGCGGTGGAATGGTGAATGTTGTGGTCAGTGGCGACGGCCAGATAAAGAGTATCAAGATAGATCCGAAGGTCATAGATCCCAGCGACGCCGGAATGCTTGAGGATCTTGTGCTGGCGGCGGTGGATGGAGCCCAGAAGGCTGCAAAGAAGATGTCTACCGAAGAGATGTCAAAGCTTGCGGCAGGCATGGGACTACCCAATCTAATGCGCTGACGGGTCTGGACCATGAGGCAAGTATGGCGCAACCACTGGAAAGACTCACGCGGGCATTAAACAAGTTGCCGGGCGTCGGCCGGAAATCGGCGGATCGCATGGCGCTGAAGCTGGCGTATAGCCGGGACACCATTCTGAGCGAGCTTGTTGCAGCGCTTAATGAAGTCAGCGAGACGGTGCGGAGTTGTTCCGAGTGCGGGGCGGTCACCACGGCCGATGCTGATCCGTGCAGGATCTGCACTGATGTGACGCGAGATGGCTCGGTATTGTACGTTGTTGAAGAACCGAGCGATGTGGTGGCGATTGAAAGTTCGGGCGGAATCCGGGGTTGTTACCATGTGCTGATGGGCAAGATGTCGCCGATGGACGACAAGGGGCCGTGGGACCTCAGACTGGAACAGCTTCTGAAGCGCGTGGATTCCGGGAAATATGAGGAAATAATACTCGCGCTCGGGACAGACATGAACAGCGACGCAACGGTCAATTTCATTTCAGAGCTGTTGAAGAGCCGCAAGGTCAAGGTTACGCGGCTTGCTCTCGGCTTGCCGGTGGGAAGCGGGATAGGGTATTCTGATCCCGTAACACTTGAGAGGGCCATAAAGGGCAGGCAGGTCATGTAGTCAGCAGCCAAGAGTCAGTAGTCCGTTGTCAGAGGTCAGTTGCAGGGAAAGAAGCGCAGGGACAGATGGCAATGGTCTCTATTAATCATAGGGGCTCCCAGAGTAGAAAGAACTCGGAATATCCAATATCCAACAATGGAATGTCCAAGGATGAAGTGAGCGACAGGGGCAAATAGCAGGCCTGCGGTTTTGTTGTTTTCAACCTTCGCGCACTTGGAAATTGGACATTCCTTGTTGGCTGTTGGATATTCGTGACAGAAAGCAGAGCCACCTTGGGTGGCTCATTAATTAGTCTGCTTTGAGCGGTTCGCATATTCGAGCCCCGGGCTTTGCCGGGGGATTGATTGTCTATAGTCTTTAAGGTCAGGCATGACAGACGCAGATCACAAGGAAGATACGGGTGCGGATTCCATCGAGGAGAGACTGGTCCGGATCAATGACCGCATTGGGAAGGCCTGCGTACGGGCCGGACGTGTTCCTGATGACGTTGTGCTGCTTCCGATCACGAAGGGTGTGACCCCTGATCGCATAGCAGAGGCTGCTCGATGCGGATTGACCGTTTTTGGCGAAAGCAAGGTGCAGGAGGCAAGGCACAAGATACCGATGTGTGCTGGCAACCTTACCTGGCACATGATCGGGCATCTCCAGTCAAACAAGATCCGTGATGCGGTATGGCTGTTCAGCGCTATCCAGGCAATTGATTCACTGAAGCTGCTGCAGATGGTAAACGAGGGGTGCGAGAAGGCCGGAAAGTCAATGCCGGTCGCCCTTGAAATCAATGTTGGCGGCGAGGGTACTAAGTTCGGTATGAACGAGGCGGATGCAGCTGCTGTACTGCAGGCATGCAACGAGCTTTCCAGGGTGGAAGTTACCGGGTTGATGGCGATTCCGCCGATAACCGCGGATCCGGAGGGAGCACGGCCTTTCTTCCGGCGTCTTCGGGAAATCCGGGACCGACTGAGGGATGGGAGCGGTTTTGAACTCCGTGAGCTTTCCATGGGCATGTCCCATGATTTTGAGGTCGCTATTGAGGAAGGCGCGACGACCATCCGGCTTGGAACCATCATCTTTGGCAAGAGGGAGGCGATGAAACAATGAGTAAGTCCGACAATTCGGAATCCAGTTCACCCAAGCCATCGGGAAAGCGGGGCGGCCTGCATGGGCTGCTTACAGGTTTGTTTGTAATCTTTGCTATTCTGCTTGTAGCCGGCTTTTTCGTGGTGAGAACGACCGGATTCAGGAAGTGGCTTCTCGTCAATATCGAGAAGCAGACAGGGCTTGTTGCGAGCATTGAGAAGACTCGGATTGGCTGGCCCTACGGGTTGGTAATTGAAGGCTTCAAATCGCAGTCGGGTGAGACAGGTGATGTTCCCGGAATTGTCGTGGATGAAATCCGTATCGATCCTGGAATTGGATCAAAGACGCTTGTTACGCTGACTGGCTGCAATCTGACCCTCGCAAACGCCGGAGATGAGCAGTGGGAGCCGGCTTTCTTTGCCGATCTTGGTGACGTTCGCGAGATATCCCAGATTGCGCCTTTGACAGAGCGTTTCCGGCGAAACATCAGGCTGAAAGTAATCAGAGGGGCTGTACTCTGGTTGGATAAAGCTGGAAACCGGATAGCCGCAGCGTCGGATTTCGACTTCAACATTGAACCGGTTTCTCTCAGCAACGGAAGAACGGTCTATTACTCCTATCTGTTCGCGCGTGAATTGGTCAAGGAAGGCGGCGATGTGAGGCGTAATGTCAGGGTTGAATGGTTTACGACCGAAGACGACAAGGTGATTGAGATCAATCACGAGGACAAGGATGGGTTCCCTTTGCCGGCCCGCAAGAAGCAGCATGGGCGCGGCAAGTAGTGGCGAGATGCAATGTCCACGAAAGCAATAGGAGTCATTCCGGCGCGATGGGGCTCAACCAGATTCCCTGGAAAGAGCCTTGCAATGCTTGGCGGCAAGCCGGTCGTTCAGTGGGTGTACGAGCGGGTACGGATGGCCAGGTGTCTCGCCGATGTTCTGGTTGCGACCGATGACGACAGGATAATGAACGCTGTTGCCGGCTTCGGTGGCAGGAGCGTCAGGACGCGGAGCGATCATCCGTCCGGCACAGACCGTGTTGCCGAAGCAATTGCCGGCACCAAGGCAAATGTCATAATCAACATCCAGGGTGATGAGCCATTGATTGATCCGGCGACAATTGACGAACTGGCGAAAGTGATGGTGGCCGATTCGAAGTGGGACATGGCGACGGCCGCGGCTCCGATCCGCGACCGGGCAGACCTTGACAATCCTTCCGTTGTGAAGGTGGTGTGTGGGCGAGATCGACAGGCCCTGTATTTCTCGCGATCTGCTATTCCTTTCGACCGTGATCGTAAATATACTACGGTAGATTCAGTTTACTGGAGACATGTGGGCATATATGCCTACAGGGCGGAGTTTCTACGCGAACTGGTGGCCACGCCGCCATGTCTGCTTGAAGAAGTGGAAAAACTGGAGCAGCTCAGGGCTTTGCACCTTGGTTGCAAGATGAAGGTGATAGAGGTGGCTGGTATCGGAGCCGGCGTTGATACTCCGGCTGATCTGGTCAATGTTGAGAAACAAATGAAGTCGATGGGATGGCTGAAATAGTGATAACGAAAACCAGGATAGTGTCAGTCGGTGATATCAGGATCGGGAGCGGATGCCCGCTGCTTTTGATTGCAGGGCCGTGCGTCATTGAAAGTCTCGATATCTGCATGGGAATTGCCCGGAAGCTTGCCGAGTTTTCGCAAACGGAGCAGGTACCGATTATCTTCAAGGCGTCGTATGACAAAGCTAATAGATCCTCGGTAAAATCCTTCAGAGGCCCTGGTATTGACGAGGGCCTGAAGATACTAGCCGCGGTAAAGGCCAGGTACGGCTTTCCCATTTTGACCGATGTGCACACTGTCGAAGAAGTTGTGAAAGCCGCGAAGGTGGCGGATGTTCTACAGCTTCCGGCGTTCCTGTGCAGGCAGACCGACCTGGCCATAGCTCTGGGCAACAGCGGGCGTGTTGTGAATGTGAAGAAGGGCCAGTTCCTGGCGCCGCTCGACATGAGGAATGTCATAGAAAAAATCAGGAGCACAGGTAATGAGGAGATCCTTGTGACGGAGCGAGGCTCGTCATTCGGATACAACAACCTCGTGGCTGACATGCGGAGCATGCCCATACTGAGAGAACTGGGTTTCCCGGTTGTATTTGATGCGACGCACAGCGTTCAGTTGCCTGGCGGGGCGGGGGATCGGTCCGGCGGTGAGGCAAGGTTTGCGCCGTATCTTGCCAGGGCTGCGGTGGCAGCGGGATGCGACGCCGTATTCATGGAAACACACACCCAGCCGTCCGCCGCCTTGTCGGACAAAGATAACACGATTCTCGTTTCGGATCTTATTGCTCTATGGAAAATACTGAGGAAGATTGATGCGATTGTCGAGCGGTAGCAGGTGCGGCCTGATTTGTTGCGCCATCGCAGTGGTTTCCTGCGCTGTTGCGGGGGACAATGCCGGCCAGACCGGCAGCAATGTCCGGTATGTTACCCACGACGAGAAAGGGCGGAAGACTTCCGAAATCTATGGAGACTCCGCGACCATGCTGGAGAACGACGGCATCGAGATCACAAATCTGAGGCTTCTGGTTCTAAATGAGGGCGACGCGTCGAACGTCAAGGTGAACGCGTCGAAGTGTGTGTGGAAGCTTAAAGACGGTGTGGCCGAATCTGACTCCGATGTCAGGATCGAAGGAACCAACATGGTGATCACCGGGGTTGGATTCAGATGGAGTTCTGGAGAGCGACAGTTCTTCATAAGAAATCGAGCCCGTGTGGAGATTACGGATGTGCAGGGTTTGGACCGAAACTTCAACTCGATTTCCACTGCCAAGGATAAGTAACGGCGACAGCCATGCGGTACAGTCTTTTGCTTGCGGCTCGCGTTGAGTCCATTAGTGTCTCCGTCGGGGATGGTGGAAACCCCCAGCCTTGCAGGCGGAGAATAGGGGTGCGATGTCCGCGAAGTGGACGATCTTTGGAGGCAGGGCGAGGCGTCTCGCCGAGCCGGTTCGCGCCACCGCTTATTAGTGGTGGTCTGGGAGTCGAATTGCATTTGCCATCTTTCGAACCCAACGGCTTCAAGCAGGTGGTGGATTCAGCCTGATCGCAGGCTTGACGATTGAGGTTTTTAGACATGAAACACCTTGTCAAGGATCGGGCGGTGGTTCTTGGGGCTGCGCTGCTGTTGCTGGCGGCTGGTGGTGGCCCGGCATGGGCTGTATCCAACGATGTTACGGCTTTGTCCGCAGTGCTCGCCGCTGACGGCAGAGAGTTTACAGTGGCCGCACCGGGGATTACCGGATGCCGCGGCGGGTTTTCCGTTACCGTTCAAATTGCCGGCCGGAAGAAAGTACTCTCATCTTCTGGCGGTATTTCTTCCGGACCACCGGAACTTGTAACAGAACAGACAGCATGCGGCCCAGCCAATTTGACAGGTGTCACATTTCGGTTCGCGGAGGAGCAGGTTGACCTTTTGTTCCGTTTCGGCCGGGTGTCTGCTGCGGCCGGGGTGCTGGCTCAGGTGGGAATCCGGAACACCGGCAGTAAGCCCGTGAATCTCATCTCAGCCACGCCAGTGGCAATGGTATTTTCGGTGGATGGCAATCCCGAGGAGTGGCTGGTCACTGCTCTGGACAGTACCGCCTTGTTCGCGCCCTCGGTCGTCGCGCTTGGTTCAACCGGGACCCCGATGAACGTTGGGGAGTATGGCGGCCTTTAGGCGGCACAGGTATCCTTAACGGCGCGGTTGCTGTCAATGGCACACTCGCGCCCGGCAACTCAGCTGGCACGTTGATCGTCAGTAACAACCTGGTGCTGGCAAGCAGCGCCGTGCTTGCGTTCGAACTCGGAACCGACAGCGACAGTGTTGCCGTGAGCGGCGATCTTACGCTGGATGGAAGACTCGACATTACCGATGCAGGCGGGTTCGGTCCTGGTGTCTATACACTGTTCACTTATAACGGCGTGTTGACGGACAACGGATTGGATGTTGGCACGAAGCCGGACATGAATCTGGTATACATGATCAGCACAAACACCCCCGGCCAGGTGAAGCTCAATGTGCTGACGCAGTTTGCCGCCTGGCAGATCCAATACTTTGGAAGCACCAACAATCCTGATGCGGCGCCCGGAGCGGACCCGCTAGGCAAGGGGATGAGCAACACGAATCAGTACCTCGCGGGTCTGAATCCCACCAACCCGTCGTCGGTGTTCGAGGTGAGCGAAGCAGCACGTGACAACAGCAGTCATTTTGAGGTGAAATGGTTCAGTGTCGGAGGCAAGGGATACAGGTTGCAGTTCGGGGATGGTGATACGAACGGGAGCTACAACGGCGTGTTCACTGACATCCCCGTTGATTTCACCGATCCGAACCCCGAAGGAACACAGGGAACGCTAGGCTTTGTTGACGACTTCACGATTACCGGTGCCGTAACGAATAGGAGCAGGTATTATCGGGTGAGGCTGAATTAGGGAACGACATTTGACCTTAGACCATAGACATTTGACCACTGCATCGCGTTGCATAAAATGAGGGCTGACGATATGTCGTTTGCAATTAAGTGGCTTAGGTGTTTTGTCGGGATCGGATTGCTGGCGGTTGTTCCGACGCTGCGGGCTGATTTACGGGTGACTGAAACTGTTCGTCCCGGAGGCGCCACCGCCAGGTATTTCGAAGAAATGGTTCCCATGCCGGACGGTGTCAAGTTGTACACGTTTGGTGCAGTGCCTCCGGCCGGGATGAAGTGCCCGATCATTATTCAGCGCAATCCTTACGTCAACGACGAGCGGTGCAATCCCAGTCAGTTCGCCAATCTGAAATGGACGTCGAACAGTTATGTTTCGATCACGCAGCATTGCCGGGGCTGCGGGCGCAGCGAGGGCGACTGGATCCCTTACGCCACGGAACGCGCGGATGGCCTGGCTTTTCTGGAATGGGTGCGGAAGTTGCCATTCTACAACGGCGAGATCTTTTTATCCGGTGGAAGTTACCTTTCAAGCGTCCATCTTCTCTATATCGACACCAACCCTCCGGACGTCAAAGGCGCCGTGTTGGAGATTCAGGACTGCAACCGCTACAATGTCGTCTATCGAAACGGATTCTTTAAGATTGGATTGCACGGGGGATGGTTCGTTGATGGCTACAAGAAGAAGAACAAGCATCTGCAACGCAATCGGAGTGTGTCGTTCTTCGATTTGCCTCTTTGCGATTTCTCCCGCCGGTATTTTGGCGAGGCCGTGCCTGTGCTGGATGCGGTGTTCGCGCATCCACGCGAGGACGACCCGTTCTGGAAGACCGCCGAAGGCGGCTACGATTCCTATCAGGCGATCACCAAGGCCAAGTTTCCCATCCTGCTGACGACCGGTCTGTATGACATCTACACGGGCGGCGTTTTCGACATGTGGGCGCGGATTCCAGCGCCTCAGCGTGACCGCTGCGCCCTGCTGGTCGACGCGTACGATCACGGCGGAAACGGCCCCGTCGCGTTTCCCGGCGGGTCGCGTGCGAATGTTTGCCCGGATCGCACCATCCAGTGGTTCAATCACATCCGGAAAGGGACGCCGCTCACCTTCGTCAAGCCCGGTAAAACCAGCTATTACGCGATCTACGAAAATGCCTGGCATGAGACGGATAAGCTGGTCAACGGCCCGGTTGCGCACACGTTTTATCTGAACAACCGGTCACTGACCGGGCAGCCGGGCGCACCCGTGGACATCACGCATACCTACGACCCGAAGAACCCCGTTCCTTTCAAAGGCGGGCTGTGCCTGAACTTCGGGGGAATGTCTGTGCAAGATCCTCCGAATTTCCGCCCCGACGTCATCAGTTTCCTTTCAAAACCATTCACGCAGACGCTGGATGTGCGCGGGCGTATGACAGCTCGTCTTGTCTGCAAGTCCGACTGCGAGGACACCTGTTTCTATGTGCGCCTCAGTTTGGTCAAAAACGGTGTGGCGTATCCGCTTCGCGACGACATCACGTCGTTGTGTTATGAGACGCCTGACTATACACCGGGCACGGAGAAGACTGTGGATTTCTGCTTCTCGGATCACGCCTTTCGGATCAGTTCCGGCGACATCTTGCGGCTGGACGTCTCATCCTCCTGTTCGCAGTTCGTGCCGCACACGAACAACAAGGGATTGCAGTCGATCCAGAAGACCAGCAGGGTCGCAAACAACACGATTGTCTGCGGGAAGTCCAGTGTCACGCTTTACTGCGAAAAATAGGGTTCTCCGGCAGGTTCAGTGCTGGGCTTATCTTGTCGGCTGGTCCAGGAAGATACCGGAAATGGTGGCATTGTCACCGGTGATCTTTCGGATGGTGACGCGGATCCTCCCCTGAATCTGCCAACTCTGGTAGCGGCCACCGGCGAAATCGATCCTGCCGTGGGGTCAGGAATCGGTATTCTGCAATGTGGGTATCTACTTGACTCAGCCAGCGTCAGCCGTCTGGAATCAACACTACAAAAACACAAATAAGAATTCACCACGGAGGCACGGAGACACGGAGGGAAACGAAGACGGAGTGTTTTGCGATTCTTCAGCCCGCTGTCGCGGGCTGAAGAATCGCAAAACGGCCTGTCCGGAAGAGAAAGAGGAGTTGATACAGGAAGGCCAGCGACAACATCACTCCTCCTCCTCCCATCAAGCTGTTTACGGGTTTTCGGTCCCGCGAGAGCGGGAACGAAAACACGGAAACCTCGTATCTTTCTTTCTTCTCCGTGTCTCCGCGACTCCGTGGTGAATCTTTCCGGGTGGTTGACCCCGCTCGTGCCCTCTGTCTTCTGCCCTCTGACTTCTGACCGTCTATTCACGCCGCAGCAGAAAGTCCTGCAAGTGCAGGCGATGGATACCTTCGATATCGTCTCCGAAATGACGATCAAGGGTGATCAGGTATTTTGGATAGTTGTCCTTGATGGCCATTAGCGGACCTATTTCCCGCTTCACGGTCTCACGTTGCTCCAGCAGGTAGGCCACTTGAATGTAGAGACGCTCATTCTCCCGCGTAGCAACAAAATCAACTTCCGCTGTCCGCAGTTTTCCGACCGACACGCGATACCCGCGACGCTTAAGATCGAGAAACACCAGGTTCTCAAGAAAACCTCCGATGTCGCCTTCTCGGAAGCCCAGGACAGCATGCCTGAGCCCCAGTTCGTTCAGATAATACTTATCGTTGATCTCCAGGTGTCGTTTGCCCTCAATGTCGAAACGCGGAACCCTCGTTACAATATGGGCATCGGAAAAATGGCCGATGTAAGCTTGCACAGTTTCCACGCCGACTTTGAGGTGTTGTGATCGAAGATACATTGCAATACGGTTCGCGGACACTAGATTGCCGACGTTGTCGAACAGGTAGCGACCGATATTCTCCAGCAACGGCACATTCCGGATGTCATACCGTCGGACAATGTCTTTCAACAGGATGGTACTGTAGACAGCGCTGATATACTGATAAGCAACCTCGTCTGTCAGATCGAAAAGATGGAGCGCTGGAAATCCGCCGTATCGGAGATAAAGCCGGAATTCCTCGTCCTTGGTTCCAGCCTTGTCGCCGCGAAACTGGAGGAACTCACCAAAACTCAATGTATGAATGGGAAACTCGATGTAGCGGCCGGAGAGCAAAGTGGCCAATTCTGATGACAGCATGTGGGCGTTGGAACCAGTAATGATGATGTCCATGTCGCCGGACTTCGCGAGTGAGACAATGGCTTTCTCCCAATCTGCAATTTCCTGCACCTCGTCAACAAGCAGATAGGGCCTGCCCTTGGCTTGCCGGCGTCGCTGCTTGATAAACCCATTCAGATCCCTGGCTGTCCTGATCTCATCAAATTCGAGGGATTCCTTGTCGATGACGATAATGTCGGCCGATACCGCACCGTGCCGATCCTTGAGGCGCTGAACAATCTGTTCAAGGAAACAACTCTTCCCGGAGCGCCGCAAACCAGTGATCACTTTGATCACTGGCTTGCCGAGGAAAGAGTCAATACGGTCTAAATACCCATTGCGTTCATACATGATATACTCCCTATATAAGAGCTACATTGCGTATATAGGCGAAACTATCGAATAGGCGGCCAAAGGTCAAGATCACTTATTGAGAAGATCAAGACAGAAGGCAGAGAACAGAGGACAGAAATTCAGCAGCGGAATTCAGGATTCGTGAGTTCCTGAGTTCAAGATTCAAATCATCCCGGCGGAAACGGCTCACCGGGACGGTTCGCCTTACCGATCGGGAATTGTGGTCTGGGATTTGTCGCTCGCCGGGATTGCAGAAAAGCGGAACTCGACCCCGCTCGCGCCGCTATGGCATTTTCGATACTTGAATTCTGACTTTCAGCCGTTTTGCCTAACAGCCTACAGGCTAGACCGCTATAGCCTTGGCGGCCCTATGGGACGCCAGTGACTCAGGAACGATAATGTTTATGTTGTGCGTGGATTCGCCACAGTAAGCCCTCACTCTGCGAGAAGTTCATCAAGGCCTTTAAGCCGGTATTGTTTGCACACGGTCCGGATTTCGTCCAGGTCAAGACCGGGATTCCGGGCGAACAACTCGACAATGTCGGCCTTCGATTTGTATCCGCCGGCATAGAGTTTGAGTGCGACAAGATGAGGGATTGGTACGATCCTGAGCGGACTGCCGTGCCTCACCACGAGAGTTGAGAGCCGCAAGGCGTCTTCAATCACCGCCGGAAACTTGTTCGCGTAGCTGATGATTTGCAGCAGGCCAAACGGGCCGCTCACGTCGATGACGCCACCCAGGGGGTCGTCTCCGTCGGGCTCCCGTAGTTCAGCGGTGAAGCCCGCCTGGCGGAGCGCCTCCGTGAGCGCTCGCATCGTCGGAAGGTCCGCGTTCACCCCCAGGTCGAGATCTTCCGTTTGCCGCACGTAATGGTGGGCGGCGAGAGCCACGGCACCGATCACAACGGCATCAATGCGATGCTGTTTGAGGACGCCGATGACATCTTCCGCAGCACGTAGAATGGCTTCAGGATCGTTCATGGGTCAGTTGTCCTTGGGTTCCGGTTTGAGCCACGCGAAACGGGTGCCCATTGTCAGCGCCGCTGCTATTCTCTCCTGTACGGAGAGCCGTTTGATCCGTTCCAATTCCAGAGCACGGGAACGCTCCATGCACGAACTGCGTCGCGGCCTATGCACATCATTTGTGATGTTTGAGTCCATGTGTTTTGGAACAACCTCTCCTGTACGTATGATTACCAAGGATGCCAAGCGCGTCGCAAGAATAATCAGCGCGACAGGACAGAGGACTGAGGACAGGAGATCAGGAACGGAAGTCCGGATTCGTGAGTCCCTGAGTTCCAGATTCAATTCACGTCCGGAAGAACGATTAGCGAGTTGCAGGGTCTGCCTGACTTCTGGCCGCTGACCCGTGACCTCTGACCGTCTATTTACGCCGCAGAAGAAAGTCCCGCAAGTGCAGGAGATGGATACCTTCGATATCGTCTCCGAAATGACGATCAAGTGTGATCAGGTATTTTGGATAGTTGTCCTTGAGCGCCATTAGCGGACCTATTTCCCGCTCCACGGTCTCACGTTGCGCCAGTAGGTAGGCCACTTGAATGCAGAGACGCTCATTCTCCCGCGTGCTCTGAAGACTCTGCCGCAATGAATTTTGAATGCTTGAGTTGTTACGACCAGACACTGCTTACAGCGCGCATCTTCTCAATGTCATGATCATTGGTGATCCGGACGGTGCGGCCCGACCGGCCATGCGGCGGAGTTAGGCGATAGGTTTCTGCCACTTTACGATCCTTCAGAAATCCACACTCTTCTTGACTCAAATCGGCCACTGTCATACAAACCAAGCCAACAGCGTCGCTTCGCTTCGATAGGATGGCCTATTTGAGGGGAAAACGCAGACTCGGAAGAAGATGGGATTTTCATATGTACAGGCACTTTCGTGTATAAAGGTTTGCCCTGGTGAGTTATCCTGCCGCGGATTTGTGGTATTCAGGGTTTGGAGTGACATTATGGCTGACTGTTCAGCAAAGCGGACAAGTAGAGGCTTGGGAATAGGATCTTTGGGCGCTTGTGCAGGTGTGGCTTTCGCATGTGCTCTTTTGACCATGCCCGCTCAAGCCACGGCGGAAGCGCCTGGCGCGAGCGTGAAGGATTCGTCTGTTTCCAGCAATACGACGGTGATCACGTCGGAGCAGTTGTCGTTTGACTACGAGACCAGGCGCGGGCTGTTCGAAAGAAACGTCAAAGTCCGGAACAACGACATAAGTATGGATGCCGACAGGATGGTGGTTCTGTTCAGTGCGGCGAGTACGCTGACTAACATGGTAGCCACCGGATCGGTTCGAATCATGCAGACAGATAGAGTAGCGACATGTGCCACCGCGGTGTGTTATGTTGCCGAAGGCCGTATGGTTCTTACCGGCAATCCTGAGATCAGGCGTGGTGAAGAGATGGTCAAAGGCAATGTAATCACGATAGTCAGGGATGTGGCGAAGAAGACATTTCGAATAGACTGCAGCACGAACGCATACTTCAAGCTCGGACCGGGGGCAAAGCTTGATGACCTGAGGCTTTCCGAATAGGTCTCCGGCAACGGAGTGCGGGAGCAACAGAAAGAATTGGATTGATGAGTTAGGATGGTGGAACGTGGATACCCTGCTCAAGACAAATGAAATTGCCAAGGTCTACCGCGGACGGCGGGTGGTGGACGGGATCAATGTCACAGTGGGCAGGGGAGAGATTGTAGGCCTGCTCGGCCCGAATGGCGCGGGCAAGACGACAACGTTTCACATGATAATCGGCCTGATAAGGCCCGACAGCGGCAGTGTCATGTTTGACGGCAAGGATGTCACTAAGCTGCCGATGTACTGGCGGGGACGGATGGGCATGGGTTATCTTGCCCAGGAGCCATCGATATTCCGGAAGCTGACTGTCGAAGAGAATGTCATGGCGATTCTGGAGACTCTTGACCTCAGCAGGGCTGAGCGCAAGAGTCGACTTGAACAGCTACTTAATGAGTTAGGGATTGTTGCTCTTGCGAAGCAGAAAGCATATACTCTCAGCGGTGGAGAACGCCGGCGGCTGGAGATAACTCGGGCGCTGGTGACGAATCCGTCGCTTATGCTGCTTGATGAACCGTTCAGCGGTGTGGATCCTTTGGCCGTGTGTGATGTGCAGCAGATAGTGAGGGAATTGAGAAAAAAGGGGCTGGGCATCTTGATAACGGACCACAATGTCCGCGAGACGCTTTCAATAGTGGACAGGGCATATTTGATTTTCGAAGGTAAGGTTCTGAGGGAGGGGTCCGGTAATTTTCTGACAAACGATGAAGTCAGTCGGAAGTTGTATCTCGGACCGCAGTTCTCAATGTGAAAGAGACAGATAAAGGGAGACAATAGATGGCAATTGAGATCACAACCAGGCATATGAAGGTGTCAGCCGAAGTCAAGGATCATGCCCAGTCGCGTGGCGACCAGATAGCAGATGAGTTTAGCAACGTGGAGAATGTCCATGTTATCATCGATGGCCGCAGTCACCGCAAAATGGCTGAAATCGTTGTTCAGGGCAAAAATCATTTGCGAATTGAAGCGTCGGGTCTTGCGGATGAAATCATACCAGCCATTGACATGGCGGTCGACAAGGCTGTTGGTCAGTTGAGGAAGGCGTCCAAGAAGATACAGGAGCACAGGGAGTAGCCGTACCATTTGTACGACAGTTCAGGACCGGATAAGAGCGAGGTGAATCCAAAATGTCTCAGAACCATCATGGCAGAAAGTACTCAAAGCAGGTGACTGTAGCGGAATTCTTCAAGGCCGGGGCGAAACGGCTTTCGATGGAACTCGTTTCAGGCAAGGCCGGAATGAATCGCGCAATAGTCGAGCCGTCGGTGAACAGGCCGGGTTTGGCATTGACTGGATTCTTCCGTTATTTTGCCCACAAGCGGATACAGGTGCTTGGTCACGCGGAGCATGCCTATCTGTTTTCCCTGGACGAAGGCACCAGGAAACACCGGTTGAAATCGGTTTTTTCGCGGCATGTGCCGTGCGTTGTCATTACACGGCATCGAAAGCTGATTGATGAGATTGTTTCGCTCGGTAATGAACTGAGCATACCGGTTTTGCACTCTCCGCTGATCACCGGCAGGTTTGTCAACCTCGCCACGCTGCTGATGGAAGATCTTCAGGCTCCCAAGATCACGATGCAGGGAACCATGGTCGAGATTCTCGGGGCGGGGATCCTGATCACCGGCGGAGCAGGCATAGGCAAGAGCGAGACCGCTTTGACCCTGATCAAGCGTGGAGCCAGCCTTATTTCCGACGATATTACTGCTTTCCGGCTGGACAGTTCCGGAGATGTGATCGGCACGGCTCTAGATGCGACCCGCTACCATATGGAACTGAGGGGTCTCGGTATCATCCATGTTCCGAGCCTGTTCGGAGTGTCTTCAGTCCAGGCCCAGCGGAAGCTGGACATGATTATCAATCTGCAAAGCGTAGGATCGGTCAAGATTGAGCCAGGCGTGGGGCAGGAAGAGAAGGTTGAGGTTCTTGGCGTTTCAATGCCTAAGGTTACGATTCCGGTTGCCCCCGGACGTGACATCGCCGGGCTCATTGAAGTTGCAGCGCTCAACCACAAACTAAAACGTCTAGGTCACGATGCAGCGAAGGAATTGGATGAACGGCTGATCGCGACAACGGCGGGAGGTGCTTTCAGACGTGAGTAGAAGCAATTCAAGCAGGAGCGGCGGGTCGATTGTTCGCGAGATCACCATAACCGATCCGACTGGATTTCACTGCAAGCCGGCGGCCCAGATAGCGAAAATAGCCCTCAATTATGAGGGTGAAATAACTGTCGAGAAGGATGGGTCAAAGGTTTCAGCCAAGAGCGTCATGGGACTGCTCGGGCTTCTTGCGGTTCCAGAGAAATCCATGCGATTCAGGGTTATGGCCGAGGGTCCGGATGCCGAGGGTGTCATCTCGAAGATCCAGGATGTTGTTTCAGGGAAATACGAAGAAGTGAAGTGACGGCCATAACCGCCATTCTTCCAACACCTCGACTCACGGTCGAGCTCAGCTGTTTTGTACGAGGCGAATATGAACGGTCCTGATGAAATATCATCTGGCGAGAATACCGAACGAAAGGAGATTGTTCTCCATGGAATCGGGGTATCGCCGGGAATCGTGATAGGGCAGGCGTATCTTGTGCGTCTCGAGAAAGACTATGTTGTCGAGCGTGCGCTCTCGGAGGATGAAGTTCCGCAGGAAATTGCGAGGCTGGAGAGGGCTCTTATTGAGACGCGCAGGCAGATCAAGGACATCCAGCGGAACCTGGAATCTCAATCGGCCCATGGCAATGGCAACATACTTGATGTGCATTTGATGGTGCTCGAGGATCGGGCATTCATTGGTGACGTGTTGCAGACCATCAAGGATAAGCGGGTTAATGCCGAGCCTGTTCTATGGGCGACAGCGAACAAGTTTGTCGCTATTTTATCAGGGGTTGAAGATGACTATCTCCGGGAGCGGGTTGCTGACATCAAGGATGTCACTCGCAGGGTGGCTCGTAATCTGGTCGGGAAGAAAGCCGGCGCCATCGGCAATCTTCCTTCCAAGAGTATTATAGTGGCAAACGATCTCGCGCCTTCGGAAACGGCTTCTCTGCGCAAGGATCTGGTTCTGGGACTGGCGACGGATCTGGGCAGTCCGACCTCTCACTCCGCCATGATGGCGCGGGCCATGCAAATCCCGGCCGTTGTCGGCCTTCGTGACATCAGTTCCCGTGTGTCTTCCGGTGATCAGATCCTGATAGACGGCAACAAAGGAGTACTGATCATCAACCCAAGCCGGCAGCGCATTGAGACTTACAGCAAGGTTCTGGAGGAGCGCCGGCATATCGAATCAGGCTTGATGGAGCTCAAGAATTCACCCGCGGAGACCAAGGGTGGTGAGGGCAGGGTGACACTTTCCGCGAATATAGAATGGCCTGAAGATGTTGATAGTGTGATAGAACACGGGGCTGAGGGGGTTGGTCTGTTCCGCACTGAATATGCCTATCTTGCGGCGTCGGAGTTGCCGACGGAGGAAAAGCTTGCGGAGGGATATGAGAGGGTGGCGTCCAGACTTGCTCCGGCACCCGTGATTATCAGGACAATTGATGTTGGTGGCGACAAACTCGCCTCCTGCCTCGGGCTGCCGGGTGAATCGAATCCATTCCTCGGTTTGCGCTCGATCCGGCTGGCCCTTGCGGAGCCGGAGATGTTCAAGACACAACTGCGCGCCATACTTCGGGCGAGCACTCATGGGAATGTCAGGATCATGTACCCCATGATCACTTGCGTTGAAGAGGTGGTTCAGGCCAACGAGATACTGTCCCAGGCCAAGAAGGAATTGCGTGCGGAGGGCGTTCCGTTCAATAGCGAAATCGAGGTCGGGATAATGGTTGAGACGCCATCAGCGGCTTTGACGGCGGAACAGATTGCGCCCCTTGTGAAGTTTTTCAGCCTTGGCACGAACGATTTGATTCAGTATTCAATGGCAGTTGACCGGGTGAATGAGCGTGTGGCATACCTCTATCAACCGACTCATCCTGCGATCCTCAAACTGATAAAGATGACCATTGATGCCGGTCACAAGCACGGGTTATGGGTTGGAGTGTGCGGCGAAATGGCTGCGGATCCGATTGTGTGTCCGCTTTTGATAGGGCTCGGTGTCGACGAGATCAGCGTGTCGCCATCCGCTGTGCCGATGATCAAGGATGCAATCAGAAGCATGCAGATGTCTGAGCTGAAGGATCTTGCCGAACGGTCGATGTCGGCGAAGTCCGCGGCTGATGTTCTTGATCAATGCCGCGAGATGGTGCGCCGTCGGGCGCCGGAAATTCTTGAACTGATGGGATAAACCCTGTATCTTCGGGCAGCAGTACTAACACGGAAGGAGCGGAATAGAATGTCAACGCGAATGCTTTTCACGTCTGAATCGGTAACAGAGGGACATCCCGACAAAATTGCAGATGGCATCTCGGATTCGGTACTCGACGCCCATCTGCGTCAGGACAAGTATGCGCGGGTAGCCTGCGAAGTCCTTGTAAGCACGGGCATGGTGGTAATAGCCGGTGAGATCACAAGCAAGGCCATGGTGAATCATGCCGACATAGCGAGGGACAGGATCAAGAGGGTTGGTTATGACGATCCGGCCATGGGATTCTCCTATGACACCTGCACCGTCCTGGTGGCTCTGGACAAGCAATCTCCTGATATTTCACAGGGTGTTACCGCCGGGAAAGGGCTTTTTAAGGAGCAGGGAGCCGGCGACCAGGGTATGATGTTTGGTTATGCATGTGATGAGACCAGGGAACTGATGCCCATGCCCATCATGTACTCGCACAAGCTTGTGAAGGCCCTGGCCAACGCAAGGCGGAAGGGTACGCTTCCGTTTCTCAGGCCTGACGGCAAGTCGCAGGTAAGCGTTGTTTACGAAGATGGCAAGCCGGCATGGGTTGACACAGTTGTTGTTTCATCTCAGCACGATCCGGACGTGTCATACAATACGCTGCGTCGTGGAATCATTGATGAAGTCATCAGGAAGAATATTCCGGCGAAGTGGCTGCGGCCGAGCACTCGCTTCTTCGTCAATCCGACCGGCCGGTTTGTAATCGGTGGACCACAGGGCGATTCAGGGTTGACGGGCCGGAAGATCATTGTTGATACGTACGGCGGCATGGGCAGGCACGGTGGCGGCTGTTTCTCTGGCAAAGATCCGTCGAAGGTAGACCGGAGTGCCGCATACATGGCGCGCTATATTGCCAAGAATATAGTTGCGGCAAGACTGGCAAGGCGCTGTGAAATCCAGCTGGCCTATGCAATTGGTTACGCGGAACCGGTTTCTGTCATGATCGAAACGTTCGGCACGGCAAGTGTTGCAGAAAAGAAGATCGAGAAAGCTGTCCGGAAGGTTTTCGGCCTCAAGCCGGCTGAGATCATCAACGAACTGAAGCTTCTGCGTCCCATATACGAACCGACGTCAGCGTACGGCCACTTCGGGCGTACTGAGGATCTTGACGTCTTCACATGGGAGCGGACCGATCGGGTCAAGGCTCTGGTGGCGGCGATATAGGGTCGGGTGGCTTGGCGGGAGGTCGCGTCTGGATACATGGACTGTGCTCGGTTGGTAGCTTATTATAACCAGTGATTGGAAGGTTGAAATGATACGCAGGAACAGAAGAGATGGATCGAAGCGGGGTATGGAAGATTCTGTGGTTAAGGATCTCGGTCTGGCCGACTGGGGCAGGAAGGAAATTGACCTGGCGGAGATTGAGATGCCCGGGCTGATCTCGCTTCGATCGGAGATGCGTAAGCAGCAACCTTTGAAAGGTGCCAGGATATCCGGCTCGCTGCATATGACAATTCAGACAGCGGTTCTTATCGAAACGCTGCAGTCGCTCGGAGCCACGATCCGATGGGCCAGTTGTAATATCTACTCAACTCAGGACCACGCGGCGGCTGCGATAGCGGCCCGGGGAACGCCGGTGTTTGCGGTGAAGGGCGAAACACTGGAAGAGTACTGGGAATACACGGACAGGATTCTCGATTGGGGCGATGCGAACGGGCCTGATCTCATAGTCGATGACGGCGGTGATGCTACGCTGCTGGTGCACCTTGGATTCAAGGCCGAGGAAGATCAGTCGGTTCTCGAAAAGAAGCCCGAAAGCCGTGAAGAAGCTATCCTGTATGCCGTGGTCAGGAGGTCTCTGATGAGGGACCCGACCAGGTTTCACCGCATGGTTCCCGGGATCAAGGGCGTGTCTGAAGAGACGACCACGGGCGTGAAGCGGTTATACCAGATGGAAAAGACCGGCGAACTGCTGTTTCCGGCGTTCAACGTGAATGACTCCGTCACGAAGTCAAAGTTTGACAACATCTACGGATGCAGGCATTCAGTTGTCGACGGCATCATACGGGCGACCGATGTGATGATTGCCGGCAAGATTGCCGTTGTTGCCGGCTATGGCGATGTTGGCAAGGGGTGTTGCCAGGCTCTTGCTGGTCAGGGAGCCAGGGTAGTTGTGACTGAAATTGATCCTATTTGCGCCCTACAGGCCGCAATGGAAGGTTATGAAGTGATGCCGATGGAAGACGCCTCGAAAATAGGGGATATTTTCGTTACGGCGACCGGATGCTGCGACGTCATAACGCTCAAACACATGCGCAATATGAAGAACATGGCTGTGGTGTGTAACATCGGTCATTTCGACAGCGAAATCGGTATTGCCTCCATCGAGAAATACAAGTGGATGGAAGTCAAACCGCAGGTTGACAAGGTGACGTTCCCGGACGGGAAGGCTATCATTGTGCTCGCAAAGGGTCGCCTCGTGAATCTCGGCTGTGCAACAGGCCACCCGAGCTTTGTGATGTCCAACAGCTTCTGCAACCAGGTTCTGGCGCAGGTGGAGCTGTTCACAAAGGCCGGGAAGTACCCCATTGCCGTTCACATGCTGCCCAAGAAACTGGATGAGCAGGTGGCGAGTCTTCATCTTGAGAAGCTGGGAATCAGGCTGGAGGTGCTCACAAAAGAACAGGCCAAGTATCTTGGCATTGATATATCAGGTCCGTTCAAGTCTGAGAGGTATCGCTACTAGCCTGGCCTGTTCATGAACTTGAGTGATTTCATGAACAGGTTTCTCTGGTGCAACGTGTTGCTTCAGAGACATGATCCGGTGCGATGCAAATCGCGTTGGAAACGTGGCTGCCCCGTTTGGGTGCGGCATAGCGGCATCCGTAACGGCCGCAACGCGGTGGATTGTTCGCGTTCGCGAGTGATTCAGGATAGAACTAATTCGCCGGCAATTTCATGAGAAAAGTATTCCGAATACTGGTTCTGATCGTCTGGATTGCTGGATTGGCAGGGCATGGGGTTGCTGATGGTGGAACGAATGATTTGTGGTTCAACATCGGGGAGGAACTGAACTACAGAGGCTACTGGGGCGTGCTGCCGGTTGGTGATGTCAAGATATGGACGGAGTCAGTTGCCGGACATCCCGATCGTATTGCAATCAGGATGAAGGCGACGTCATGGAGCATAGTATCGGCTCTCTTCCCCGTGGAGGATTTCATAGAAAGTGTTGTCGATATCGGGACGTTCCTGCCCGTGACATATGCCCAGCATCTGAGCGAGGGAGGGCGTCTTCGTGATGACATTACCACCTTCTCGCACGATCAAGGCAAGGCTGTTTGCGTATCAGAGAGAAAGGGTTCGACAAATACAACAAAGGTACTCGAGATTGCCTCGGACACTCGTGATGTACTGTGTCTGATGTACTATATGCGGGCGAAGGGCCTGGGCGTGGGAGGCAACGAGCACTTTAAAGTTCTGGTTGATGACAAGCTGTACGATTTGAGCATAACCGGACTGAAGTCGAACACCGTCTACCTGTCGCAGTTCGGTGATGTGAGATGCCTCGAGCTTGAGCCGAAGGCAAAGTTCGGCGAGGTGTTTGTCCGCAAAGGGACTATGAAGATGTGGTTCTCCGACGATGCGAGCAGGATCTGCGCAAAGGCTGAGGCTATTGTTCCTGTTGCAAACATTAGGGTGCTGTTGAGAAGTGCTGTGAATACGCGAGACGGATTTTGGACTGGTGGAAAACGAAAAGGGAAACGATAAGCAAAGAAATGGAAGGTGCCGCGTGGTGACTCTTAACGTAGAAGAAATCATGAAAGTGCTGCCGCATCGTTATCCGATGCTTCTGATTGACCGGATCATTGAGTGCGATGACAAGGCGCACATCGTGGGCATTAAGAATGTGTCGGTCAACGATCCGATCCTTGTGGGCCATTTCCCCGGTGCCCCGATCATGCCAGGTGTCCTGCAGCTTGAAGCGATGGCCCAGACCGCGGGTGTTCTCCTGAACAGGCTTATCAAGATGAACAAGATGGACGACCTTGCCGACAAGATTCCGTATTTCCTGGGTGTTGACAGCGCGCGGTTTAGAAAGGTTGTGCGTCCTGGTGACCAGATGAGGATAGAGGTGAAATTTACCAAACACCGCGGTCCCCTGGCGAAGTTCAAGGGTACCATTACCGTAGATGGCGTGATAGCCTCTGAGGCTGAAATGATGTGCATGATCACCGACGAGAAGGCCAGCAGCATATGAGCGTGATCCATCCGACAGCAGTAGTAGACAAAGGGGCGAGTCTCGGTGCAGACGTTGAGATAGGTGCCTATTCGGTTGTGGGCCCTAATGTCGCCATTTGCGACAAGGTTCGTATCATGCCGCATGTAATTATCGAGGGGTGGACCACTGTTGGTTCATGCAGTACTGTCTTCCCTTTTGCGAGCATCGGGACCCAGACGCAGGACCTGAAATACGCCGGCGGGAAGACCGTTGTCCAGATCGGGGAGCGGACAACGCTTCGTGAGTATGTCACGGTCAATTCAAGCACGATCGAGGGGAATGTGACCAGGGTGGGTAATGATTGTCACATCCTGGGGTATTGCCATATAGCACATGAATGCAGTATCGGGGACGGCGTAATCATGTCCAACTGCACGCAGCTCGCCGGCCACGTGACGGTGGAGGACAACGTCGGCTTTGGTGGCATGGTAGGGGTTCACCAGTTTGTAAGGATAGGCCGGATGTCATTCGTGGGCGGGTTCACCAGGATTGCACAGGATGTGCCGCCTTTCCTCCTTGTCGAAGGCAATCCTGCCGTAGCGCATGGAGTCAACAGCGTCGGACTCAGGCGCAGGAATGTTGATGCACAAAGCAGGGAGACTTTGAAAGACGCGTACCGGATCCTATACAGGGAGAATCTTTCCACAGCCCAGGCATTGGAGAAGATCCGACTTGAATTGAAGCCTTGCGCCGATCTCGAACACTTGATACGGTTCATCGAGGCGTCGGAGCGCGGTATAATTAAGTAGTTTTGCCCGTATTTGTCCTGTCCGTGTCCCGCCGGGAGGCTTGAAACGTATGCCCAAGTGGCACATAGCAGCTGCCGCGGCTGCGCTTATATTTCTGACCGCGCCGCTCTGTGGCGCGCAGGAAGCAGCGCCAGTCACAAACGGTTTTGTCAACTTCAGCTTTGACCAGGTTGATGTGAGAAGTTTTGTGAAGCTGGTTGGCGAGACCACGGGACGGCGCATTGTCGTAGATCAGAATGTGGACGGGAAGATTACCGTCGTTTTCCCGAGAATTCCGGTAGCCGATGTCCTGCGCGTCTTCATCTCGATTCTTGAATCCGCGGGCTGTTCTGTTGTGGAAGAGCAGGGCGGCATGCTGCGGGTAGTCGCCATGTCGACTCGGCCCACCATAGTAGCGCCTGTTATTGGCCCCAACGAGAAGATTCCCCCGCAAGGCTTCTTTACAAAGATTTTCGCTGTGCAATTTGTCGATGCCGGGGATTTGCGCAAGTTGCTCGAAACCAAGGTGCGTGGTGGTAAGGAAGGTGCGATAGCATCGATCGGGGATAACTACCTGGTTGTGACCGATACGGCCGATTCTCTGATGAGGATCTCCCAGATTGTTATTGAAGTGGACAAGCCCGGACTGTCGAGGACTACAGAAGTTGTCGCTCTGAAGTATGCCAGCGCTGAAGAGCTGGCCGCACAGCTTTCGCGGGCCATGGCCGGGGGTACTGAGGATCGCTGGCGGGCTGCGCGTATGATGTCAATGAATATGGCTGGATCCGGCGGCACGGGTGCCGCGCAGGACAACAGTCAGAAGCCTGTTGTTATTGTTGCGTCTCCGCATTCCAACAGCCTGATTCTTGTCGGAGATCTTGCACAGGTGATGGAACTTAAGAGAATAGTCTCCCTTATGGATGTGGACAGCCCTTCCGGACGAGGCCGGCTGAGCGCTATCTTCCTGAAGTACGCATCTGCCGAGGATGCGGCGAAGAATCTGAATGCACTTCTGGCAAAGCGCACCGCATTGCAGCCGGGCAGAACGGATTTCTCACAACAATCACAGTCGACAGCAACCGGAATATTCATTGAGCCCAACATGGCGAACAATGCGCTGATAGTGGATGCGATGCCGCGTGATTTTGAATTGGTCAGTGCTCTTGTCAAGGAACTCGACAAGATGCCCGAGCAGGTGCTGATCGAAGTCCTGATTGCCGAGGTCAGTCTGAGGGATGATTCCAATATCGGTGTTGATATTGTTGCTCTGAACATGCCATCCGAGGTTGGTGCCACCACCATTCAGGGTGGCAGTACAGCCAGGGAAACAGCCAATACTGTCATGAATGCGGTTCAAACCGGTATATTCCCGAAAGGGATCACCGTTGGCCTGGCGCGCGGGGTGTCAAAGAAATCCGATGGAACAATCCAGACAGCATTCCCGGCAATGATAAATATCGATGCGATCCGCCAGAACAGGAAGTTCAACATCCTGTCGAGAATTCCACTTCTCGCGCAGAACAACCGCGACGCTTCGGTCAGTATTGTGAACAACATCCCGATGCTGAAATCGACAATACAGGGAGCCGGCGCCAATTTGCAGGTGATCCAGAACATTGATCGTGTTGATGTTGGCATCAAGCTGAAGCTGACCCCTCACATAAACCCGGATGGTGAGGTCATGATGACATTGAACCCGATCATTGAGGCGATCATCGATCCCGGGAGCATAGCGGATAATCTTGCTCCTACAATAGCTCACAGAGAGGTTACCACGACGGTCACAGTTCCCAGCGGCAGAACCCTTGTGCTGAGCGGACTGATGCGTGATGACCAGACGCAAACGGACAGGAGGGTCCCCATTCTTGGGTCAATACCGCTGCTTGGATGGCTTTTCCGTCAGAAGGCTGACGGTCGCGAGAAGACAAATCTGCTGATATTTGTCACTCCTCATGTCGTCAAGGACGACGAGACCGCCCAGAAGCTTACAGAATCGTGGAAGGATACCACTTCGCTGCTCAAGACCAACACGCCGGTATCTGTCCGAACTGAAAAGTAGGCCTGTCTCGAACCATGATATCTCTTGGCGATAACTCATTTCCCGCAAACCAGGCGTCGGAGGTCGACGTTGCACGGGAGCGTGCGGCCAGGTTCAAACTTCCGTTTGTGACAGAAGTGTCAGATAACATGCTCGACAGCGGCCTCGTATCCAAGCTTCCGGTCGATTGGGCGCGGACTCACTGTCTTCTGCCGGTTCGCATCGATGGTGAGCTCTGTGTCCTGACCGAGGATCCGTCACGTATCACAGGACAGGAAGACCTTGCACTCCTGCTCGGCGAAGAGTTGAGATCGGTGGTGGCTTCCAGGGAAACGATTCTGAAAAGCATTGAGCGGTGCTACTTCAGGAAACAGGATTCGCCACAGGAGTTTCTCCGCGATCTCAACGCGAATGCCGGCTCTGAAGAGCGGGTGGGACCGATACGGAGCGAGGATTTGCTTCAGATTGCGGGTGAGGCACCGGTTACGCGCCTGATCAATCTGATTCTGCTCGAGGCGATGAAAGGACGGGCATCGGATATTCACTTTGAACCGTTCGAATCCAGACTGCGTATTCGCTACAGAATCGACGGTACGCTGTACGAACAGGCTTCTCCGCCGAAGCAGATGGAGCTTGCGCTGGTCTCGCGGCTGAAGGTCATGGCGCACATGGATATTGCCGAGAAGCGTTTGCCTCAAGATGGTATGGCAAGAGTTAGAATTGGTGAGCGTGAAATCGACATCCGTGTGTCAACTGTTCCAGTCGCCGAGGGCGAGCGTGTGGTGCTCAGGCTGCTGGATAAGGATTCGGCATTGCTGTCCTTGTCTGATTTGGGAATGTCACCTGATGTCCTCACGGGTTTCGAGAACATACTGAAGCAGACGTACGGACTGATTCTGGTTACCGGGCCGACAGGAAGCGGAAAGACGACGACGCTCTATGCGGCCATCTGCCGCCTTGACCGTGCCGGCCTGAATATCATGACGATCGAAGACCCTGTGGAATACCAGATTCCTGGAATAGGCCAGATTCAGGTCAAGCCCAAGATAGGCCTGACGTTTGCGACCGGCCTGCGGCACGTTCTGAGACAGGACCCGGACGTAATATTGGTTGGAGAAACACGGGATGCCGAGACAGCCGAGACTGCTGCACGATCCTCACTTACAGGTCACCTTGTGTTTTCCACCCTGCACACGAACGATGCTGCCAGTGCGGTGGTTAGAATGAACGATATAGGGGTGGAACCATACCTGCTGGCAGCTTCACTTCGGGGGGTTCTCGCTCAGCGGCTTGTCAGGCGGCTGTGCCCGGCCTGCAAGGAACAGGGCGTTCCTGGCCATAGTGAAATCAAGGCCCTTGGCGATCAGGGTGCGCGGATTGCCGGTAAGACTGTATGGAAGGCAAGAGGATGCGGGGAATGCCTTGGCGGGTATAAGGGGCGCCTTGGTATATATGAGCTTATTACTGTCGATCCGGAAATACAGGAGAGAATTCGGGAGGGACGCTGCAGTGTTGCCGAACTCAAGTCGCTGGCCCTTCAGAAAGGGATGGCCGATCTAATGGGTGACGGGATCAGCAAGGTTCTTGGCGGGCTTACGAGCCTGTCTGAAATACTGCATGTTCTCGGACATTCCAGCGCCCGCGATCTTGGACAAGCGTGAAAACTTTTGACTACAGAGGTTTCGACTTTGACGGCCGCGTCCGCAAGGGGTTGCTGGAAGCGCTGGATGTAAAGGACGCCAGGGAGAAACTGGCTCGCACCGGCATACTTGCGGACCGCATCCTTGCTGCCGGAGATCATGCCGCCAATACGCAATTCTCGAAGAAATCAGGCTTTTCGCTGGACCAGCGCTCTGTAGTCTACCGTGAACTGGGTACACTTCTTCGGGCCGGCCTTCCAATGGTAAGAGCCTTGGAGGTCCTTATCGATTCACCAGAGATGGGGGAGGGACGCGGGCTTCTCGCCAGAACAAGGGATGATATCAAGGAAGGCGTATCTCTGGCCGAAGCGCTGGGTAAGGCCAGCAAATCGGTTACGGTAATGGAACAAGCGCTGATCGCCGTGGGTGAGCGGTCCGGAACGCTTGGAGATGCACTTGACAGGCTTGCGACTTATCTGGAAGAACAACAGGTTGTCAAGGATCGTGTCAGAACAGCCCTCATGTATCCAGCAATAGTCGTAGCTGTTGCGCTCGTTGTTGCGGTGGGTGTCTTTGTATTTGTTTTGCCGCAAACCGGAAAAGTTCTCGCCGGCATGCGCATTGAAGTGCCTGCAATAACACGGCTAATGATCTGGGTCGGCAGGGTGCTAGCGATTGGCATCGTGCCGATTGTCGCGATACTGACATTGCTGGTGCTGAGGGCCAGGCGAAGGATCGGAACAGAGCCGGCATCCCGGATGGAATTCGACAGGAAGTGCCTGTTGATCCCTGTTCTTGGCCGTGGAACAATGATCCTGGCAAACCTGCGTTTTTCTCGAACATTGTCAATTCTTCTACATGGCGGAGTTCCGCTGGTTGAAGGACTCCAACTCGCCGGACGTGCAACCGGCAACACGTGGATAGAACACCTTTCCATGGCCGCGGCCGAGTCTGTGAAGCACGGCGGCAGCCTGTCGGATGCCGTTCGCTCGATCCAGCCGCTGTCGGAAACGCTCCCCGGGTGGATACAGGCCGGCGAGGCCAGCGGAAACCTGGAGGGGCTGCTGTTGAATGCCAGCGACAGGTACCAGAGACAATGGATGCGGTTTGTTTCGCGAAGCCTCGGCCTCCTAGAGCCAATCGTCATTCTTTGTCTTGGGATTTTTGTATTGCTGGTTGCGTTGGCTGTTCTCCTGCCGATCATATCCGCCAACGAAATCCTGAAATAGAAATGTAAGCACCCTGTGAACCCAGTGGTCACTGTATCGGCGGCGGCAGCGGCGGTTGGAAAGTGATACGGAACGATGGCGTCGGGTGCGAATCTCAGCCAGTGTCGCGGGATTGCTTCCAGGCGGCC
>Ga0247841_10002789_pt1 | contig 33866 bp, 22 predicted proteins | sample LaCruzMarch2015__2_FD_192410 | JGI IMG/M metagenome (GOLD analysis project Ga0247841, IMG submission 192410) | Freshwater microbial communities from meromictic Lake La Cruz, Castile-La Mancha, Spain - LaCruzMarch2015_18m | ecosystem: Environmental > Aquatic > Freshwater > Lake | place: Spain...
TCCGGCCCCGATATCTGCCGCACGGGCTGGTGGCGCATCCCGGGCAAGGAGCTTACGGAATCTTCTTCCAGCAGTTCTTCGGGCGCCTCCGGATGCAGCATGTGCTCCGTGGACATCCAGTGCGAAAGCAGCTGCGAAGAAGGGTTGTTGAGTTCCACCAGCCGCAAAGATGCTGACGGAAAAATCCACATTTGCATCTCAAGCGACACTCCGCGCAGCGGGCTCCTGCCGATGATTGTGCACGAGCTCACGCACGCCCAGCAGCTCTGCAATCTGGCTGCAGGCACGGATATTTTCGATACGTCGGAACATTGTTGCGCCCACGAGTTTGAAGCGTACCGCACTTCGTGCCGTATCCTCGCGGAGGAGGGCGTCCTCGACGAATTGGGTGTCTCACTGGAGGAATGCGCGGGCAGATCGGCAAATGCGAGTTGCATGCGCTTCGGAGACAATGCGTGTTCCGCACTGGCTGCCGGCGACATGGGTGAAAAAGCCGATGTCATCCTCAAGCGTAAAGATTCGGAAACAAGTCTGCTCTCCTGCAGCGACCTCACGAGTGGAGGGATTTCGGGAATGGCCCGTCTGGATAGCCGCATCCTCTCCATGATCGAGGGTTTGGACGGTGCCTGCTCGCCGGGCTGCCAAACCAAGTTCGAAAACACCATCGGCAACAATCTCTGCTACATCGGCCAGTGCGTGGAGCAATCCATCGAGCAGGAGCGCGTGATCCCGGGCCGCATGGCACTCACTGTGGAAGATGAATCCTTTCCGTGGGATGCCTGCGCGGCGCAGAATCCCCAGGCCGGCGGCATGATCACGCTCCCTGCCATTTCACCGCCGCTCACGCCCTCCTACAATCCGCGTCTGCTGGTGGAATCCTTGGATCGCGCACTGTGCCAGATCAACGGCCTTCCGGCCCTCTCGCTCCCCATCCGCTGCCAGTTTGACTATCAACGCCGGTTGAGCAACACGACCAACGATTACGTATCGACCGCCCTGAGTTTCACTTCACAAATCGATGAGAACGAGGAGTCGACCGCTCTGCTCCAACGCATGACGCAGAGCATCGCCACCCGCATCGGCACCTCGCTGCTCACGCGCTACCTCTCCTGGGCCGGTTCCGCCCTCTCCGACACATTGCGCACGGGCAACCAGCTGCTCAATGCGATGGAAAAAACCAAGTTCCCGCTCGACACCTGCCCGCGTAACGCGACCAACCAACCCGATTTCTGCGGTGTTTCCGATTCCTCACCGGAATGAAGCATCTTTCCCTTCTGCTCACCGGCATTGCCCTGCTCTCCGTCACCCAAACGGCAATGGCAGCAGGAGATCAGTACGCCGACCTCAAGCCGGTCTCGCCCTATATGGAACGGGTGGTGCGGCGTGTCCGCGAAGGGCTTTCGAGCGCAGGAGGAGGCGGGTCCACCTCCGATACCATCCTCAAACTCTTCTGGCTCGATCAGGTCACCGGCATGATTCTGCTCAACATCGATACCGATCTGCGCATTGTGGAACAGGAGCAGGACCTGCGGGAAAACTCCCCGTGCCTGCGGCTGGATACGCTCATCATCGAAGGCTGGATGGAACGGGCGAGGATACAGAAGAACGCGGCCATCGATGCCGGGCGTCTCTCGGAGGCGGCGAAGCTGATTTCTGTTCAGCGGTACCTGAATAACCGGTACAAAGCCCTGCTCATCGGTGCGCGGGATCCTACGTACGTGGATACGGAAGAGGGATCGCTCTACGCTTTTGATCCTCCGCCCTTCTGGTGCTGCCCGGGAAATACGGAATCAGATGAGAGAACCTGTACACAGGTGAATGAAGAAGGATACGCCGAGTGCATACAGACAGGGGCGGCCTACAAGAGACAGTATGCCTGCGTGCAGGCGGGCTGTACGGCGGCAGGAAACGGAGGACAGGATGAAGGAGAACCCTGTCCCTTCTCTACGGACTATCTGCCGCCCACCGGCGTCGGCTACGGATGCGATCAGTCGGTGCTCGAGAGCCGCATGGACGGTCCCGATGGCATCAAGAAGGAAATCGAGGGCCTGCAGAAACTGGTGAGTGACCGCGACGCCGCGATCAATGATATCGGCACGGCCAAAGGAACGATCGAGCAGCTGGAACAGCGTCTGGGCGGAGGCACCGTGAATCTTTCGAATTTCGGTGCAGGAGCGAGCGACAGACGTGAGCACAAAGTGAAAACCGGCTGTCTCGCCGAAGGTGAAGAGCTGCCGCAGGGCGTTGCCTTCTGGGAAAGCCGCGGGCCATTCTCGTTTTCATCCAATGAAATCGTGCTGATGCCAAAACTCTCGCTCGTATGGAACGGATGGGGAACGCAGCGGCTCGCCCCCGAATATCTGCGTAACGCCAGTCAGCTCCCGGACGGCACGCCCGAGAAGGAGGCTGCGCAGAACATGGAAAACGGCATGCTCTTCTGGCTCCTCGGCGCACGTTCCGACGCCCAACAATATCTGCAGCAATTCAGTCTCGGACAGGCCAGACAAGAAAGCGCCCAGATCGCAAAAACCATCGACGCCCCTCTCCGTGTACTCGAAACGCTCACGCCGCTGCGCAAAGAGGTGCGTGAGCTCGCACTCTCTGTGCAGAGTTCCGGCAGGGGACTGCGCAAATTCGTGAGTGATTTCGCTTCGTTCCTCCGTACCTCCTGCATCTTCCGGCCCTGCAACACGCAACTGGACCGCGTCTTGAAAATCATCTTCAAAGATGAGTGTTTCCCTTATGTGAACGGAGCGGCTCTCGATGAAGACGTGGCGGAGAAATGCAAAAAAGCAGCGGGGCTCTAAAACAGATTGACGATTGGCAATTTGTCTATTGGCAATTTGAACGAGAAACCAAAAAAAATCGCCAATCGCCCATAATAAAATCGCCAATCAACCCCCGCCTCCTGCTACACTCACATCCCCATGAAACCTGAGGATTTTGTCCATCTCCATTGTCATAGCACGTACTCCCTTCTCGAGGCGCTCCCCAGCCCCGAAGAAATCGTCGAACGTGCAAAAGAACTGAATCAGACCGCCGTTGCCATCGCCGACAAGGGATATATCTACGGTCTTGTGGAGTTCTATCAGGCCGCGAAGAAAGCGAACCTCAAGCCGATTCTGGGGCTCGAGACCTATGTCGCGGCCCGCACGCGTTTCGATCAGGAAAGCGGCACCGATACCAAACGCTATCCGCTGGTCCTGCTCGCGGAAAATGAAGAGGGATACCGCAACCTGTTGAAGCTCGCCACGCAGGCGGCTTTGGAAGGCATGTACTACAAGCCGCGCGTGGACAGTGAACTCTTGAGTAAGTATGGCAAGGGACTCATTGCCCTCACCGGTCCGATCTCGGGCGCCATCCCGCAGGCGGCTCTGGTGGAGGACGGCGAACGCATCAAGGAGCTCACCGAGCTGTACCGGTCTTTCTTCGGCAAAGACAATGTCTATTTTGAATTGATGGATCTGCCCAATGTCACGGGGCAGAACGAGGTGAATCAGCAGCTCATCGCCTGGGCGAAAAAGCTCGACGTTCCGCTGGTGGCGACCTGCAACAGCCACTACTGCCGCCCCATGGATAGCGAGGCGCACGATGTGCTTCTCTGCATCCAGAAAAACGCGAACGTTGCGGACCCCACGCGCTTCTCGATGCGCGACAGCGACTTCTCCATGCGCCCGTTTGAAGAACTGGAAAAAGCTTTCGCTCACGTGCCGGAAGCATTGGAAAACACCCGCGTCATTGCCGACCGCTGTTCGGTCACACTGGAGCTGGGCAAGTACCGCATCCCGCGTTTTCAGGTACCCGAAGGGACGACAGAGGCGAAGGAACTGCGACGGCTGGCCGTCGAAGGATTGGCACGCCGCTTTCCGGATCCATCGGAGGAACACCGGAAGAGACTGGAATTTGAGCTCAAGATCATCGAGCAGGTGGGATTCGCCGGATACTTTTTGATCGTTGCCGATTTCGTGAACGAAGCGAAGCGCCGCGGCATCGCTGTGGGACCGGGCCGTGGTTCGGCAGCCGGTTCTCTGGTCGCCTACTGTCTGAATATCACGGGTTTGGATCCGCTGGAGCACGGCCTCTTCTTTGAACGTTTCCTGAATCCTGAACGCATCTCTATGCCCGACTTCGACATCGATTTCGCCGATACCAGACGTGATGAAATTTTGGAGTATGTCCGGCAGAAGTACGGCACCGACCACGTCGTGCAGATCTGCACGTTCGGAACACTGGCTGCGCGTGCCGCGGTGAAAGATGTGGGGCGTGCCTACGGCGTTCCGTTTTTGGAAATGAACGCCCTCGCCAAGCTCATCACGGACCGCCCGGGGACGAAACTGGCAGAGGCCCTTGAGACGCAGGAGATGAAATCCGCCTACGACGCCAACGAGACCTACCGCAAGATCATCGATACCGCCCTTAAGTTGGAAGGCAAAGCCCGCCACGTCTCGGTTCATGCCTGCGGCGTCATCATTTCGGCGGAGCCCGCCGTCAATTACACGGCCGTTCAGCGCGCGCCAAAGGACGAGCACACCATCATCACCCAGTATGAAGCGAAGCCGCTGGAGGCGTTGGGGCTTCTCAAAATGGACTTCCTCGGCCTGACCAACCTCACGGTGATCGAAACCACGCTCGAGATCATCGAACGCCTGCACGGGCTCAAGCTGAATCTGACGACCCTGCCCATTGATGACCGCGCGACCTATGAATTACTGCAGCTGGGCGACACCACCGGCGTCTTTCAATTGGAATCCCCGGGCATGCGCCGCTACCTGAAGCAATTAAAGCCCACCGTCTTCGGTGACATCACCGCCATGGTCTCTCTGTACCGTCCGGGCCCCATGGAGTGGATTCCCAGCTTCATCAAACGCAAACACGGGCAGGAGAAAGTGGAGTATCTGCACGATGACCTCAAACCGATTCTGGAACCGACCTACGGCATCGGGGTGTATCAGGAACAGGTGCTGCAGATCGCACAGGTATTCGCCGGATTCAGTTTGGGCGAGGCGGATATCCTCCGTCGGGCCATCGGCAAGAAAATCAAGAAGGAACTCGATGCCCAGCGTGAAAAATTCCTGAAGGGCGCGACGGAAAAGGGATATCCCAAGAAGATGGCGGAAAAGATATTCGACGACGTGATCACGCCGTTCGCCGGTTATGGATTCAACAAATCCCACGCTGCCGGCTACGCGCGCATTGCCTTCGAAACAGCCTACCTCAAAGCGCACTTTCCGACGGAATTCATGGCCGCGTTGCTGTCATCGGATGCGCAGCGGACGGACCGCGTCATGATCGAGATCGAGGAATGCCGCCAGATGGGCATTCAGGTGCTGCCACCCGACATCAACGAATCGCTCCGCCACTTCACCGCCATCCCGCCGGAAGGGGCAAAACTTGTCCGGGGAACCGCCCAAAAGGGTTCCATCCGCTTCGGCCTGAGCGCCATCAAGGGTATCGGCGACAGCTCGGTGCAGCAGCTCATTCTTGTCCGTGAAACGGGGGGAAAATTCGTTTCCATCGAGGATTTCGCACACCGCGTCCCCTCGAAAGTCCTCAACAAAAAACTTCTGGAGGCGCTCGCCAAATCCGGCGCGCTGGATTCTCTCGGCGAGCGGCGGATGCTGGTGGACCACTACGAACACATCGTGGACTATGCCAAATCCTGCGGGGATGTTTCTACGGAACAACACGATCTGTTCGCTGCCACGAACGCAAGCATGGATGATGCCAGAATCGAATTCCCCAAAACGCCCGAAGCGACCTCTCTGCAAAAACTCCAGTGGGAGAAAGAGACGCTGGGAATGTACGTCAGCAGCCATCCGCTCGCGGGCCTCAAGAAGTACATCGGCAAAAAGGCACAACTCATCGCCGATCTCACGGTGAAGGACAGCGGCAAAAAGGTGAAGATCGCGGGCCTCGTGGAGAACATCAAGCGCATTCAGACGAAAAAGGGAGAGACGATGGCCATCATTCTTCTGGAGGATCCGACGGGGAAAATGGAGGCTACGCTCTTTCCGCGCACGTACGCCGAATTCGCCCAAGTCCTCGAGATGCCGGATTCCGTGCTCGTCGTCGGCGGGACGGTGGATTTGCGGGCCGGACAGCTCCAGCTGCGCGTCGATGCCCTCAAACGCGCCGCACTCTCCACGATGATCGCCCATGCGAGAGAAGAGGGATTCTTTGATGAGGAAGAGGCGCGCCACGGCCTCACGATCACGCGCAAACGCCTCGACGAACCGGAAGAAATCGAGCTGGTGGATGAGGAGGGAAATGTCATCGCCGGCGAAAAAGTGACCGTGAATGAAGCAGCGGAGGCGGATGATTTTCACGGACCTCTCAGCGCATGGATTCTCAGGGGAATGCCCACGACAGACCTGCTGCAGGAGGTCGGTCTTACCGATATCGACCCGTCCGATCTTCCTGCCGAAACGGAAACAAAATTCCAGAAGAAACCCGCCCAATCCAAAGAGAAAGCAGGTGAACAACCGGCGGAACCCAAAACCTATTCCACCGAAATTTCCATTCACACGATCACCTTGCCGGAGCGCGCGCCCAAAAAGCTGCTGTTGGACTTGAAGCATGTGCTCGAAACCTTCCCGGGGAAGGAGAAGGTGCAACTCAAGATCGGCGAACAGTGCATTCCGCTGCCCCTCACGATCAACATGTCGACGATTTTGGAAAAGAAGATTGAGGAGGTTCTCAACGCCTATTCTTCTCCGATTTCCTGATGCGCACCGTGCGCGTATCACCGGAGGCAACGGAGGAAGCTCTGCATATTCTCGCTGCAGGCGGCGTCGTGGCCCATGCCACCGAGACCTGCTACGGATTTGCCTGTGACCTCACCAATCCTGCTGCGGTCGAAAAACTCTTTGCCATTAAAAACCGCCCTGCAGATCAGCCTGTGAGCGCACTGTTCCCGTCTATCGAAGAAGCAAAGAAGTATGTGGAATGGAATGACCGCGCCGAATCCCTCGCGAAAAAACATCTCCCGGGCCCCCTCACTTTGATTCTTCCTCTACACAAAGATGCCCTTCCGATATTTCCTAACCCTAACCCTACCCCTAACCCTACCCTCGCCATCCGCATCTCCTCTCATCCCCTCGCCATGGAACTGGCGGCCCGCTTCGGTAAACCTCTCTCGACAACATCGGGGAACCTTCACGGAAAACCCAGTCCCTATTCGGTACCGGAAATTGAACGGCAATTCGCGTCCGCTGCTGCACAACCGGATCTGATTCTTGATAGTGGGGAACTCCCTTCGACCCCACCTTCGACCATCATTGATCTCACACAGAAAAATGAAACCCAAACAAAACGGCAGGGTGACCTGTCTGTTTCCTGAGTACGAAATGCTCTGGCCGGTGCGGTATACTGTGAACCGTCTTTCCCCTTTCGAACCATGGCAAGAAACGAAAAGACCAGCTCCCGCATCGCCCGCATCGCCGCACGACTCTTGAGGAGAAGCGGAAGCAAGAAAGTACGTGCCGTCTCGGCCAGCGCCCTCACACAATCGGCCGATCGCCGCAAAAAACGCCGCTAGAGAAAAGGAGGAAAAAACCCGGACTACCGGCTACTAGCTACCGGCTACTAGCTGTACCCTTATGCTATGTATTGCCCACGGTGCAAAGCGCAGGATACTGCTGTAGTGGATTCCAGACTGGCAGAGGAGGGACGTGCGATCCGGCGACGGCGCGAGTGCCCCAAGTGCGATCACCGCTTCACCACGTTCGAGCGGCAGGAGCTCAGTAACCTCATCGTCATCAAGCGTGACGGCACCCGCGAACCCTACAGCCGCACCAAATTGGAACGGGGCATCTGGCTTTCGTGTACCAAGCGGCCGATCTCACAGGAGAAAATTGACCGTCTGCTCACCAAGCTGGAAGAGAAATGGGGCGGCAATCGCCGCGAGGTCTCGAGTTCCACCATCGGTACCGACGTGATGCGCGAATTGAAGAAGCTCGATACCGTCGCCTACATCCGCTTCGCCTCCGTGCACCGCGAATTCAAGGACGTACAGGAATTTAAGAAGGAATTGGGGCAGTTATTGAAGTAAGAAAAGTAAGGAAAGGCAGGAAGGTAAGGAAAGTAACCTCTGCTATGATTCCCTTATGTTGAGAAAGATGGATGTTGGCTTCAGAAGGCTCATTGTATGGCAAGAGGCGAAAAAACTGGCCCTGAAGATTTACCGGATCACCAAGAAATTCCCTGAAGAGGAACGGTTTCATCTTGTGACACAGCTACGAAGAGCTGCGACATCGGTCATGGCAAATATCGCCGAGGGATCAGCAATGCAAACCCGGGCACACCGTGACGCTTATTATGGAAGAGCGCGAGGTTCTGTGGCGGAAGTGGATGCATTTGTTGAATTAAGCTTCGACTTGGGTCTCATTGTCGAAACAGATGCGAACGATATTGCTGACCACTGTGCACGTTTAAGCTATCTTCTTACCCAATTACTGAAAAGCAAGTAGTATCCCTTCCTCTCCAACCTCCCTCACTTTTCTTACGTTCCTTACCTTCCTTACCTACCTTACGTTCCTTACCTTTCTTACCTCATGTTACGAACCCACACCTGCGGCGAACTGACCGCCAAGAATGCCGACAAGCCGACGACTCTGTGCGGCTGGGTCCACCGGCGCCGTGATCACGGCGGACTCATTTTCGTGGACCTGCGCGACCGCTACGGCTTCACACAGGTCGTGTTCGATCCGGAAAACAAGTCCACGTTCGCAGCCGCGGAGAAGATCCGTCCTGAGTGGGTGCTCAAGATCACGGGGACGATCCGCAAGCGCCTCGAGGGCGCCGAGCGCAAAGAGAACCCCACCGGCGGTATCGAAGTGCTGGTGGAAAAGCTGGAGGTCATGAACGAATCCAAGACGCCTCCTTTCGAAATCGATCAGGAGAAAGATGTGGGGGAGGAGGTGCGGCTGCAGTACCGCTATCTCGATCTGCGCCGCGAGCGTATGAGCCGCAATATGGTTCTGCGCCACAAGCTGCTTCAGGCCACACGCCGCTTTTTCTACGACCGCGATTTCATCGAGATCGAAACGCCCATTCTCATCAAAGGCACACCCGAAGGCGCCCGCGAATACATCGTGCCGAGCCGCGTGCACCACGGCCTGTTCTATGTGCTTCCCCAATCCCCGCAGCAACTCAAACAACTCTCGATGGTGGCGGGTTTGGACCGCTACATGCAGATCGCCCGCTGTTTCCGTGACGAGGACCTGCGCGGCGACCGCCAGCCGGAATTCACCCAGATGGATTTGGAGATGAGTTTTGTCACTGCAGAAGACGTCATGCAACTCAACGAAGAGGCCCTCATCGCGATTACGAAGGAACTCAAGCCGGATGTGAAACTTCAGGCTGTTCCTTTTCCGCGCTTAAGCTGGCAGGAAGCCATGGAAAAATACGGCTCCGACAAGCCGGATCTGCGCTACGGTCTCGCCCTCACGAACGTCACCGAGCTCTGTGAAAAATGCGGCTTCTCTGTCTTTGCCGACACGGTCGCCCGCAAGGGCATCGTGCAGGCACTGCGCGTGCCGGGCGGTGCTTCATTCTCGCGCAAAGAGATTGATGATCTCACGGAGGTTGCGAAGATCTACGGGGCCAAGGGGCTCGCATGGATCAAGCTGGTAAAAGGCAAGTTCGAGGGTGTGCCGGTCGCCAAGCTCGGCGATGATCTGACACAAAAGATGAGCCAGCGACTCCAGATGCAGGAAGGGGATATCGCCTTCTTCACGGCCGATATGCTTGAAGTGGCCTGCCTGAGTCTGGGCGCAGTGCGCTGCGAGATTGCACGCCGCTTAAAGCTGATTCCTGAAAATGTTTTCGCTTTCTGCTGGGTGACGGATTTCCCCATGTTTGAGATTGAGAAAGAAACGAAGCAGATCGCCGCGATGCACCACCCTTTCACGCGTCCCAAAGATGCAGACCGTGCCAAACTCAAATCGGATCCTCTGCATGTGAAGGCCGAAGCCTACGACATCGTGCTCAACGGCTACGAAATCGGCGGCGGGAGCATCCGTATCCACGAGCGCGATTTGCAGAAAGAAATTTTCGATATCCTCAAGGTCTCGGATGAGGATGCCGAGCGCCGGTTCGGACACATGCTCAAGGCCTTTCAGTACGGCGCCCCGCCGCACGGCGGCATCGCGTGGGGGTTGGATCGTCTCGCCATGCTCTTCGCCGGTGAGCCCAATATCCGCGAGGTGATTGCTTTCCCCAAGGATCAAAAGGGAAAGGACCTTCTTCTGGCTGCCCCGTCCATGGTGCCCGACGCCCAGCTGAAAGAATTGGGAATCCGCGTCGTGGAATCGTAGAATTTCTCCATTCTCCCTTTCTCTATGGCAGAACAGTTCAATTGGAACCTGCAGTACAGCGTGCATCTGGAAGAGATCGACGAGCAGCATAAGCGCTTCTTTGACCTGATTAATGCCGTCTATGATCTGCTCTCCGAAAAGAAGATTGATATGGATGCCCTCCTTATTGTGATCACTCATCTGGGAGACTACGCGTTCTACCACTTCGCAACAGAAGAAGGCTATTTCAAAATATTCCGGTACAAAGACACCGATGCCCATACGCAGGAGCATGACGTTTTCCGCGCAAAGGCCGGAGAATTTCTCGAGCGGGCCCGAAGATTAAACGGAGAAGATCCCCGCCCTCTCGTCATGGAAATGGCCGACTTTGCAAAGGAATGGCTGGCACATCATATTTTGCTCGAGGACAAGAAATACATGCCTTTGTTTAAGGCCAAAGGAGTGCACTGAGCAGTGCTGCACAAACGAGCACAGGGAGCTGTTTTGTGCTATACTATCCGGATATGGCCGAGCCGGTTGATCCCAAAAAGGCTGACCTCCAAAAGCAACTGGAACGTGCCCAGGAGCTCAAGCGCGAGCAGTTGGAAAAGGAAAAGGAGCGACGCGCGGGCCGCCGGCAGGAAACACAGGAGCGTGGGACGCGTCAACGTGCCGCTACCGAGGCGGAATTGCTTGCAGAGGAGCGCAAGAAACGGGAGCTGAAGGAGTGGAAGGCGGCCGAGGTGGAACGCAAAAAGGCCGTCATTGAAATGAAAAAGAAAAAGGAGGAGGAGAAAAAATTCTGGGAGGATCAGGCTGCCATTCGCGAGAAGAGGATGGAAAAACGCCGGGCCTATATGAAACAAATGCGTGAGCAGAATGCCCGTCAGATCCTGAAGGAGCGCCGCAAGACCTCGGCGAAAAAACTGATGGATGACACGCGTGAAAAAGCGGAGTGGGATGCCATGCGCGGCCGGCAACAGGCTGAAGCGTGGGCAAAGCAGGAGAAGAGCAAAACGGAGACACAGGGACGCAAGAAGCGTGCGGAAGCCGATCAGGAGGAACAACACCTGAAAGAAGCCGCCGACGAGGAGGCACGGCAGAAGAAGGCCAGACTGGAAACGCAGGAACGTGAAGCGTTGTCACGTTTGGACGGCGGTATGCGTCGGCTGCGTCTGGAGGCGGGGAGTCTGCCCGCGGGCCTACGCGAGGCGGAGTTGCGCAAAATTGATTTGGACGAGCGGCGCGAACGAGACAAAATCATGCAGGATAAGCGCACCAGACAGACCACAATCGATACCGACACCAACAAGCGCAAGCTGGAAATCGAAGCTCTCGCCCACCGCAAGCGCGATGACGCGATGATCCGTGAGCGCGGCAACCTGCAAAAAATCGAGCAGGAAGAGAGGCAGCGCAGCAGTCAGGCGGGTAAAGATGCCGCCCTGAAAGAAGAAGAGGCCGCCCGCCGCGCCGACCGCATCGCACGGGGAGAGGAGGAAATCCCATAGAAGTTTCAGCCCTTCTTTTTGTATGTTGCCGATGTATCTCCTCACTTCACCTATGCTCACTCTCCTCTCATTCGGTCAGAAAAAGGGGGCCGCCTACTCGCAGACCCTCTGTGGATCGAATCGTTATTCTCTGATATACCTCTTATCATCTCCCCCTTTTCTCACATGAAAGTCCGTTCCATTGTGCCGCTTTTGGCGGCCATGGCGTTGCTTTCCGCATTCGCCAAACAAAACACCTTCCCGTCTCTGGAACTTCTGCTGATAGACCATGCTGTTGCTTCTTCGCAGATGGTGCAAGTACCCCCCGCTCCATCATCCAAAGCATCTGTTTCCTCGGAGAGCGTGGCAACCGTTTCTCCATCGGAGACGCAGGGAACCATGTTTACGGGTCTGCAGTCGTTCGTGAAGCATAGTTTCACGCGGTGGATGCAGGCATGGAAAGGCGCCGCTTCCGCATTCGACTTCGCGGCATCTTTGTTGGGGGCAAATGAACTCAGCGCCACCACGTCTTCGGCGAGCTATGCCATTTACGCCTCGACAGGCGTGGGAGGCACAATATCCCCAAGTGGGAATATTACGGTGAAAAGCGGCACAGACCAGGGATTCACCATCACACCTTATCCAGGATACAAAATAGACAACGTGATCGTGGATGGAAAATATCAGGGTGCGCGTGCCTTCTTCGAGTACGTGCGCGTATCCGCCCACCATACGATATATGCCACATTCGCACCGCAAACCTACACGATTACACACTCGACAAGTGCAAATGGCACCATATATCCAAGCGGAAAGATTGTGGTAAAGGGCGGTTCAGATCAAACCCTTACTATTACACCTGATCCCGGATACATCGTATCCTATGTAGCAGTTGACGGGGCATCCGTAGGCCCGACAACGAGCTACACATTCTCAAATGTATCCGCCAACCATACTGTAAGTGCAATATTTGTAGGACAAACCGTTTCCACATATACAATCACCGCCTCGGCAGGCGCAGGCGGTGGCATATCTCCAAGCGGAGCCGTCAGCATAAACAGCCAAGGAAACAAGACGTTTACCATCACGCCTGATCCCGGATACATGGTGAGCTATGTAACAGTGGATGGATTATATCAAGGCCCGATTACAAGCTACACATTCTCAAATGTTTCCGCTGACCACACGATAAGCGCCACATTTGCGCAGCAAACCTATGCGATTGTAACTTCAGCAGGTGCAAACGGCACCATATCCCCAAGCGGAGTCACCGACGTAAATGGTCTAGGAAGCCAGACGATTACCATCACGCCTGATCCCGGCTATATAATAGCATATGTCTATATTGACGGAGTATCTCAAGGCCCGATAACAAGCTATACATTCTCGAGGATATCTGCCAACCACACAATAGACACCACATTTGCACGGTGCCTTTCGATTACAGCTTCAGCAGGTGCAAATGGCACCATATCCCCAAGTGGAGTCGCCTGCGTAAACAGCCAAGGAAGCCAGACCTTTACCCTAAGCCCCAATGCAGGATATCAAGTAGCGGATGTAAAAGTTGATGGAGTCTCCAAAGGCGCGATTACGAGCTACACCTTCTCAAGCGTATCCGCCAACCACACAATAAGCGCAACATTCGCACAGCAAACCTACACGATTACAGCTTCAGCAGACACTCTCGGAGGCACCATATCTCCAAACGGAGCCGTCAGCGTAAACAGCCAAGGAAGCCAGACCTTTACCCTAAGCCCCAATGCAGGATATCAAGTGACGGATGTGAAAGTGGACGGAATATCCGTAGGTGCAAGAACGAGCTACACCTTCTCGAATGTATCCGCCAAACACACGATAAGCGCAACATTTGCGCAGCAAACCTACACGATTACAGCTGCAGCAGGCGAAAACGGCACCATATCTCCAAACGGAGCCGTCAGCGTAAACAGCCAAGGAAGCCGGACCTTTACCATCACGCCAAACGCCGGGTATGCGGCAACGGTCATAGTTGATGGAGTATCGCAGGGCGCGAAAACGAGCTACACATTCTCAAACGTATCCGGTGATCGCACCATAAGCGCAACGTTCGTAGAGCAAACCGTTGCCACATATACAATCACCGCCTCAGCGGGAAAAAACGGCTCCATATCTCCAAGCGGAACTACCACTGTAGAAAACGGCAATAGCCAGACTTTTACTATCACTCCTGATCCTGATTGCACAATAGCGAATGTGAAAGTTGATGGAATCTCCAAGGGCGCTATTACGAGCTACACATTCTCAGACGTATCTGCCAACCATACGATAAGCCCTGTATTCGAAAGGAACTACTTTATCATTAACGCTTCAGCGGGCGAAAACGGCACCATCTCCCCAAGCGGAGATGTGAAGAAAATATCTGGCATCTATCCACTGACCTTCACCATCACGCCTGACCCCGGATACCAGATAGAGGATGTAGTGGTGGGTGGGGTATCCGTAGGCCCGATGCCAAGTTACTCTTTCTGGGGAAACAAGGACTCTACAATAAGTGCCACATTCTCCGCACCATCTGTCATAACCGGCATATCACCAACAAGCGGCAACCCACTGGGTCTTCCAATTCGTCTTCCAACGACAGTAACAATAACCGGCGAAAGGTTTGGTAAGACACCAAAGCAGATCATATTTGCTTCGGGCGATACGCGGCACTCTACTACGGTAGGAAAACCTTGGAGCAAGTATTGGAACGATAACTCAATTACATTGAGCCAGCTTCCGTATGATTCATCAGGAAGGACTACTGTCCTTGCAGGAACGTATGCTGTGTCTGTCGTTGGCGACGATGCTGTGCAGAGCAACTCAGTGGACTTTACGATTTACTATACTTTTTCAGTCGGGGCCGACAAAAAATTCGGTTCCATCTCCACGGATGGAATAATCACTAACGGAAAAATCAATATAAGTGAGCCTAATAAAACCTTTACCTTTACGCCTAATCCCGGGTACCAGGTAAAGGATGTAAAAGTTGATGAAATCTCCAAAGGCCCGATAACGAGCTACACATTCTCAAACATTCATAATGACCATTCCATAAGGGCCACGTTCGCACAGGCTAGTTATACAATCAGGGCCTCGGCAGGCGTGGGTGGTGCTATTTCCCCAAGCGGAGCCGTCACCTTGGTAGGCGCATGGCTTAAGACGTTTACCATTAAGCCAAATTCCGGATACCTGATTGAAGATGTGAAAGTGGACGGGGTGTCTCAGGGCCCGATTACAAACTATACCTTCCAACCTCTATCTGGTGATCGCACCATAAGCGCCACATTCGTACCGAAGGAAACAACCTGCACAATTACGGCTTCAGCAGGTGCAGGCGGTGCCATAGCTCCAAGCGGAGCCGTCAGCGTAAACAACCAAGGAAGCCAGACCTTTACCCTAAGCCCCAATGCAGGATATCAGGTGGCGGATGTGAGAGTGGACGGAGTATCTCAAGGCGCGATAACGAGCTACACATTCTCAAGGGTATCCAGTAACCACACAATAAGTGCCACATTCTCCGCACCATCTGTCATAACCGGTATATCACCGACAAGCGGCAATCCACTGCATCTTCCAACGACAGTAACGATAACCGGCGAAAGGTTTGGTAAGACACCAAAGCAGATCATATTTGCTTCGGGCGATACGCGTCACTCTACTACAGTATGGAAACCATGGAGTAAGTATTGGAATAATAACTCAATAACATTGAGCCAGCTTCCGTATGATCCATCAGGAAGACCTATTATTCCTGCAGGAACGTATTCTGTGTATCTCGTTGGCGACGATGCTGTGCAGAGCAACTCAGTGGACTTTACGATTTACTATACTTTTTCAGTCGGGACCGACAAAAACGGTACAATCTCCTCAGATGGAACAGCTAATAACGGAACAATCAATATAAGCGAGCCGAACAAAACCTTTACCTTTACGCCTAATCCCGGGTACCAGGTAAAGGATGTAAAAATTGATGGAAAATCCAAAGGCGCGATTACGAGCTACACATTCTCAAACATTAATAATAACCATTTCATTGGCGCCACGTTCGCAAAGGCTAGTTATACGATCAGGGCCTCGGCAGGTGTGGGTGGTGCCATATCCCCAAGCGGAGCCGTCACTTTGGTAGGCCCCTGGGTTAAGACGTTTACCATTAAGCCAAATCCCGGATATCAGATAGAGGATGTGAAAGTGGACGGCGTGTCTCAGGGTCCGATTACAAACTATACCTTCCAGCCTCTATCAAGCGATCGCACCATTAGCGCCACATTCGCACAGCAAACGTATTCTATTACAGCAGCAGCAAATGCGAACGGTTCCATATCTCCAGACGGGACTATCTCGGTAGGAGGCGGCAAAAATCAGACCTTTACTATCACACCTGATCCCGGATACCAGATAGAGGATGTAATAGTTGACGGAGTATCCAAAGGCGCGAAAACGAGCTACACATTCTCAAATGTAATCGGCAATCACACAATAAACGCTTCGTTCAAAGTGCAAACCGGTTGGATCACAACGTGGGCAAGTGCGGGCGGCGTCATATCCCCAAACGGAAGAATTACAGTTGAGGGCGGCAAAGATCAGACTTTTACCATCACGCCTGATCCCGGATATGCGGCAACTGTAATAGTTGATGGAATTTCCAAAGGCGCGCTTACGAGCTACACATTCTCAAACATATCCGGCAGTCACGACATCAGCGTCTCATTCAACCATATTACCTATTGGCTTGTGGCTTCAGCAGGCTTGGGCGGCTCTATAAGCCCTGGTTCTGTAAAAGTACAATATGGCTCTCAGCAGTATTTTTCTATTTTACCTAGTAAGAATTACCGTGTGGCAAATGTCATAGTGGACGGAGTCTCCAAAGGCGCGATTACGAGCTACACATTCTCAAATATATCCGCCGACCACACAATAAGCGCCACATTCTCAAAGAGGTAACTTTCGCCACGGTTAGGGATCGTTTCCCTACTCAAAAGAAGAATCCCTGATGCTCCGAAATGGAACACCGGGGATTTTTTGGCTCCTATTTATTTGTTGAAAAACCTACAAGCAATCGACAACGGCACGGGGAGAGGAGGAAATCCCTATCTGACCCCCCCTCAGAGCAGGCGTCCCTGCCTGCGATTCAAAGCGTCCCTGCCTGCTCAAGGCGTTCTAAGCCTGCGACTCAAGGCGTCCCTGCCTATTCAATGTGTTCCTGTCTGCGGTTACGACTAAAATCCGGTAGAATGAGTGCGGCCTCTTGCGGCCACAATCACCGAAACATGCCGGGGTGGCGGAATTGGTAGACGCGCCAGCCTTAGGAGCTGGTGGGAGCAATCCCATAGAGGTTCGAGCCCTCTCCTCGGCACCATTCGACTCGGCGCTTTGCGCCTCGCTCACCGTTCGACTCACTGCGTTCGCTCACGGTCCTTCGAAACTTCATGCATCGAGATGAATGGAAGAGTCGAACGACCCTGAGCTTGTCGAAGGGTGGTAAACCATTCTGCCTGCTCCTTTTGATTTGGCTTCTTTTCAATGAATAGCGAAGCCGAGTCGAATGACGGTGAGCGACGAACGAAGTGAGGAGTCGAACCGCCCCTCCACTGCTCACTCATGGTCCTCGCCTCTTCGGGACTCGGGCCACTCTTATTGTTGTCAGAGAAAAATGACAACGGGTGGAGTGAGATGGAACCGAACTGCTCTCCGTTGCTTTGTTTGGAGAATCAAAGAATTGACAAAATTATGAAAAATTATAGGATGCTTTTCCAACGGCCGGTCATTGACACCATCGTTCTGGCCCCCACCCACCCTCATTTCCGTGGCGTAGTCCCCGGAAAATCTCTATCTCAGTTTGTAGGGGAGTACAAACAGGGAATGAGGATACTGTGGGGGAAAGCAACCTAACTGGAAAGGAAACCGCAATGGACCGAGACACATCGCCCGATCATACGGGCACAAATGGTATGTACAGTCTTCAAGCCATGTACGAGGAAAATAACATCGTCCTCACGATCCACAGCCCGGCAAGTGCGGGGCGGATCAGGACCAACGTTGACGACCGACTGAAAGCCACAGTCACCTCGTCGGAATCGGAAACCAAGATCACGCTGCACGGCCTCTTGGTGCTCCGCAAGACGGAACGCCATGACGGCAAACGGATGGTGGTGGATCTGGTGCGCAAAAGCACGGGCTTGGTGGTGCTGGACATTCGCATACCCCAAGGGAGCGGCATCAGGATCACGAATAAGATCAGCCTGAGTGCGTTCCTGAACTTCACGGATGCGATGACATTCGCCGAAACCCTCATGACCGAGGGAATCGTGACCAGGCTGGCAGGCGAAATGGGCGTGACGTCGTGTGAGAAAGCGAATGAGCATGCACGCCATCACGGCTACGTCCTGCCCCAGCCCGGCTTTGTCTTTGTGAGCCGGGAACGGCTCCATGCCATAGAGGCAATGGAAGCTCAAAGGGCCGAGGAGGCCCGAAAAGCTGCCGAGGCCAACGCACCCAAGGTCAAGAAGACCGGCAAGGTCAGTAATCCCGAAAAAAAGAAGGCCATTGGCTTGAGAAAGCCCAAGGCCAAGAAGACCTCTAAGAAGTAGAAAGGATCATGCGCGCGAGAAAGAATGAAAGCCTACGGGCTTTCCAGGTTGTGCTCCCCCACAACCTTTTTAACATATACAGAGCATTCGCATCCTCATACCCTCGTTCCCATATCCAGAACCGGCCGAAACACCTTTCCGTGCGGCTTTTCGTCGGTCAGGAAGTTTGCAAACTGCCACGTTTGATCATCAACCGGCCGGCCCGTCGGCGTCCAATCAATGGGAATGGATGGGAGTTTGCCCAGATAAGGGGCTGCTGCTTCCAGAATTTCGCGGTGCGGCAGTTGATCGGGAATATTCACGCCTTCATGGGGATGGCGAATCATCCAGCGCACAGCCGCCATCACCGATGCCGCCACCTGCAGCGTGGTCGCATTCTGGCCCGGAACGAGCTTGCGCGCCTCTTCGATACTGAGCACCGTACCCGTCCACCACGCCTTGAAATCGTGCCCCATCAGCAGCACTCCCAGCTCATCGAAACCGCTCTGAATATCATCGCAGAGAATCCTCCAGTTTTCCTGCGGCACAAACTTGCTCGCACGCAGGTCTTCAAAGCTGCGCAGAGACTCCGCGCAGGGACAGTATGCATAATGCACGGTCGGCCGGTGTGCGGGCGTTCCGTCGTCGTTCCAGAACGTCAGGGCATCCGAGAGCGTAAAAGCTTCGCCGTGACGGATGATCATGCCGACGATTTCCTGGCTCGGCACACGGGAGCGGACGCGCGTATCGATCCCAAAACGCTTGAGACAGATCTGATTTTTGGGTCCGGATGAGTGGGCGAAGCCGTCTTTTGGCATCGTCTGCTCATGCGTGCCCCAGCCCATCTCGGCCGGTGCAGTGCCCTCTTCGCGGAATCCCTCCACGCTCCACGTGTTGAGGAACGTATGCGGATCATGAGGCGTATGGGCGATTTGCGTATCGATTTCGCTGATATGAATCGTCTGCACATTGAGAAGTGCAGTGAGCCCGGCGAAGTTGCCATACCGCATGGCGTGGTCAATCGCTTCCCGACGCGGATCGTGCGGTTTCTCACTGATGAGTTTTTCACCGATGTCGAGAAGCGCCTTCTTGGTGAAGTGCGAAACAAGCCCGGGGTTCGCCCCGTGTTCCACAACGGCCGTGGGACCGGGTTTGTCCTTCCATGAACGCATCAGCTCACGAATCGCCATGTGACGGACGTAGAGCGTCTGGTCGCAGGGGCCGGAGCTCTCTCTCCCTTCGTACGGATCCCACAGTTCGACGGAGGTATTGATGTAGAGCACGCCGTTCTTGTGGCACCAGTCGAGGAGTTCGGTGCACGAAATGTTCCAGGCAAGATCCACAAATAAATCCCCGCGTGAAAGCAGTGCGCCAAGCTGATCTTTCAGATGTTCCCGCGTCAGGCGTTCATGACGGAAGGTGAGCCCCTGCGCGATCAGATCCTTGAGATATGCACGATAATCCACCATATCCATCACGGTGATCTGCCTGGGCGAGACATCCAGATTTTGCAGAAGCAGCGGGAGCGTACACTTGGCAACCCCGCCGAACCCGAGTATCAGAATACGACCGGTGAACGGTACTTTGGGTGACATCATAAAACCCAGTGTACAGATATTTCAAAGCAAAGCACCTGCTGTCCATGGATGAACGACCTGTGTGATTTTTTCCGGCTGTCTCTCTCTACCGATTATGATTTGGGAGTGGCCGGAGACGCGGGAGCGGCAGGCGGTGCTCCGGCCGGCGCAGACGCAACGGCGGGCGTTGGCTTGTCTTTGTTCTGAAGCTCTGTGCGAACATTCTGTGTGAGATCCTGAAGCACCTGTGTCAATTCCGCAGGAGTCTTCAATACATCCTCCCCGTCAAAATGAATTTTTTCCGAAAGAGCCGAAGCAAGCCAGCTCGAAAGAGCCGCATTGAGATGCTCTTTAAAGGCCGCACCTACTCCGGATACAGGCTTTATTCTGAGTTGATACTGCTCTGTCGGTTCCACATCGAATGCCAGTGCACTGACGAGCCGCGCCTTCTTCTCGCCGGCCGGAAGTCCCGCAAGAAGCTCTGTGAGCAATTTCTTGTTTTGATTCAGTGTATTGGAGAGCGCAGCTGCCTCTCCTTTCATTGCATCCAGCTCTCCGACTTCGGATTGTAAGCCTGCAACCTCTGCCTCGGTTTTTTGAAGATTAACCTTGTTCTCCTGAAGTTCGGGATTGTCTTCATCTTTCTGTCCAGCCTCCTCGTTGGCATCATGGATTTCCTGAATTTTGTTGCGCAGTTCGGGGAGAGTCTTTTTCTTGAGTCCATCCAGCCGCCCCTGTTTCTCGACGTGGATCTGAGCCATCGATTTGCCCTCGTTTTTCGCCTGCTCTTTCAGCCTCTGCCGCATGGCATCTTTTTCGGGTGACAATGCTTCGGATCCTTTTTTGTTTTTATCCTCCGCCGGAGTTTCCGGGCTCTTCTTCTCTTTTGGCTTAAACATATCTTTCATCTTCCGGATATAGAGCAGAACAAGGGTGATCAATCCCATAATCTGATTGAAACCGCGTTCCATGGGCGAACCTTCGAAGGTTTTCATCTGGTCAGGATGCTTCAGAATTTCTTCACCGGCACTCGTATCGATGCCCCGCATCTGTAATCTCGCGAGCATGATGTTCTTGTCGATTTCCGAAGCTTTTGAGACATCGAATTTCTGTAATTCCTTCTTGGCGCCATCGACAATATTCTGGCGCTCATCATCAGAGAGCTCTTTGCCGGCTTCCATAGATCCTCTCTGTACCTGCTCCATTATTTTCCTGGCAAGAGCCAGACCATCGGGGCCTGCGTTCTTCTTGAAATCTTCAATCTCTTGTCGAATCTGTGGCGTAGCTTTTATGGGCTCCAAGCCGACTTTTTTCATGAATGGAGACACGCCTTTGCCATGCTGTACAGCATCCAATTTCCCTCCACTCAAGATCGCACCGGCATTTTGCACGAAATACTTTTTGGCATCCGGGCTGAGCTTGTTAACGGCTACGCTAAATTTCATGGCGATTGCTCGCGCCTTTGGATCACTCAACATCTCTCTCAGAACCCTCTCCCCCCCTATCCTAAGATCCGCCGGCATCAACTTCACAATATTCTGTATCCGCGTTTCGTCTTCCGGACTCAGTTTGAGCTGGCCCTTCTCATCAAGGCCGCGAAACGCAAGAAGTTTTCCATCGAAAATAATATGAAGACCGAGTGGTTTTAGATTGTCATTAATTTCCTTAAGGGGCCCGTCGGGACGAGCAACTTTTATCTTTTCGTCTGCAGAAAGTTGTTCAAACGCATCATTGAGATCGGACATGAGTGGAAATTTGCTTTCATCCACTTTCCTGTTCTTCAATTCCCCCTGAATTCGACGCACAGCCTCGGGGCTATAGCCGACCTTGAAACGATCAAAGGCGTTAGAAAAGTTTTGCATCGCATCACTCAACTTTGGCTTCCCTTTCTCCTCCGGTGCCCCCGCCGCAATAACCATCTTGCCGGCTTCTGATTTGAAATTTACAGGCGATCTCGCTCCTGTAAAAGCAAATACTCCTGTAAAGGCGGCATTAACCCTCGCCACTTTTTTATCTTCTGTTCCCTCTGTGAGGGACTTATAAAAAGCATTTGCGGCTTTCTCGAGAGCGGCGCGATAGGCTTCCTGAAATTGCTTCGCATCTTTGGCGGCTTCTTCAACATTAAACTCAACCAGTGAGGCGGCCATATCGGGGTTTTTCTTGAGCATTTCTATCACTTCATTTGCTTGCTTCTTCTGCGCCTCAGTTACTTCAGCTGCGGGTGCCGCGTCTTCGCCGGGTCCGGTTGCCGGAGCACCATCAACAAATATCAGTCTCCGCTCTTTCTCTGTCTGAAATTTAGGATGAAACAGCATGGAAATCAGTGGGTATTGAATGAAGATTCGATAGAAAGCATTTTCTGCTGATCACTCTCCGAGACCTTGTCCTCGACAAAATGAATGGCTCCGACCTTAAAAGATCTCAGATTGGCATCCTGCTCCTGCAAATACTGCGCGTAACGCCGGTCGTACTCCTCCATCGCTTTCGCGTACCTCTGCCCGCGCGCATTTTTTTGTTCAGGTGTCTCATCCTTGTACTTTTCCTTCATCAGGGGGATTTGATCCGTCATAAGTTCCGGCTCAATGGTACCCATGATCCCGTTATAAACTTCTGCACCGGACTTGGGAGCGGGGATGACAGGGATGCCTGCGGGATTCTGGACGGGAGACATTGCGAACAGATGGGAAATGAATGGTCAGGCGGTGGCGTAGCCTTCTGCGAAGATTTTGATGGCATCGCGCGCCCTCTCGAACGAAACGACGACGGGCATATGCTCCTTCTCAACACCAAGGGCACGATGCAGCTCGCCCACAGGATGCTTCAGCCGGATGCCGCCGAACGTGATCTCGTATGCGCCGAGTATCTTTTCGCGCTTTTCGAGCTCCTTTTTTAATTTGGATAGCGACTTTCCGATTTCCTCTCCGTCTTTCAGAAATGTATCAAGCTTGCCGAGGGACCACTCGTCCTCTTCACGGATCATGCGCTGAAGATCATCCATCGGAATATTCCATTTACGGGAGACCTCCTGCAGTTGCGGGCCATGCTCGTTCATCCATTTTTGCACCTGTTCGCCCGTCAGTACTTCTGCCGGAGCCACCGGCCCATTCAAAGAGCCTCCGAGTTTCTGAAAAGCGGCAATGATTTGTGTAATGCACTCGGCAACCCCCTTCAGGAATCCTTCAAATTGCTGACGCTGTTCCACGGTCTGCTGAATTCCGCGGTCCACATCGGGATTTTGCGGAAGATTCAATTGTTCCGCCTTCTTCGAATCGAAGAGTTCCATGGATCCGCGCATGTGATTCATCATCGTCTGCTGCTGCTGTGCCGCAACCATCGGAATCATCTGTCTGTACTGTTGTACCTGCCAATCCGGCAGACCCCTCCGCCCTTTCCGCTGCTCGCGTTCATGCCTGTTCAGGCGGGACTGCATATAGCCGAGACTGTTGGTACCCATGGACCATCCGTTGAGCGTGATCTTCTGCCCCAATGCAACTCCGGCGTTCTGATCCCATCCATGCTGAAAGAAATCCGTCCTGTCACCCAGATACTGAAGCTGTTTCCCTTGGAATGCATGGGCCTCATGCAGCGCATTGCGGTAATCCTGGTTCATCTGCCTTCCGACAGTCGACCGGATTTCATCCAGATTGCCCGCAGTTTCCGGCAACGACCGGTATTGCAGTCCTGAATCCAAAGAAGATGACGGATCGGCCTCATTGGAGGATTGCTGCGTAAAACCCATGTGAAGCAACCGCGCCTCGCGCATCAGGGGCATGTACTGGTGATGGAGTGTGTGATGCATGGTCATAGAGAGAAAATTATCGGCCATCCGAGAATGGAAGAGTCATGGTATTGACCTCCCCCTGCTCGATGCGCTGGCTCATCTGCCGCTTGTAGGCATAAAAAAGCTCGCGCCAGCGACTCATGTACTTTTCATAGCGTCGCATAAATTCCCGATACGCCGTTGCGATGCGCCCTTTCTGCTCTGTGCTCTGCGTGGCCGTTCTCTGCATGGTCAGTACTTCCGGATCAATCTGCCTCATCAGCATGACATAGAGCTCCTGAGGGGCGAGCGGAAGCGGTAACACCGGCAGATCGTTGAATTGCAGCGGCAATGCGGGGTTTGTACTCATGATGATGTTGGATGTGTATGTGAAAACTTACTGTCATTGTACCATTAATCCATTTTTACGTCAAAATACCATAAAAGCTGCAGGAACCCGTGCATTTGCCAAATCTACAAAACTATGCACCCCGTTTTTCCCCGATGAGAGACCCCACTTCTTTCGTGAGTTCCGCGAGCCACTTGGATTCATCGGTACCCGCTTTCTTCAGAAGCTCGTTAAACGGCAGATTGAGATTTGAGCCTGAGATTTTCCACTGCGGATTCTCTTTGAGCAGCTGCATGATCTCTTTGGCGGTCACGCGGCCGGCCAGCGTGAGGACCACGAAATCCTCCCGCGCCTCGTGCTGCATCTTGATGCGGATCACTCCCGCCTGTCGGCAGACCAGTTTGAGCTTGAGCACCGCGAAGAGGTTCTTGACGGGTTGCGGCGGCTCGCCGAATTCGTCGTGCAGATCCTCCTCGAATTCTTTGAGAATTGCTTCGTCTTCGCTGCCGGCCAGCTTCTGGTACACCGAGATGCGTTCCTGCTCGTCGGTAATGTAGAAGGAGGGCAGCATCGCCTCCACGGGCAGCAGAATCTCGGCCGAGATTTCCTCCTCCACTTCACCCTTCTCACCCGCCTTCAGTTCTTCCACGGCCCCCTTGAGCATGCGCAGATAGTGGCTGACACCGACGGTGTTCATCGTGCCCGACTGACTGGCCCCCAATATTTCGCCGGCACCGCGGATCTCGAGATCGCGCATGGCCACCTGAAATCCGCTGCCGAGTTCGCAGGCTTCCACAATCGCCCTCAGACGCTTCTTCGCATCATCTTGGAGTCTCTGCCCGTGATAAAGGAAATAAGCGTAGGCCTGCACCTTGCTGCGACCCACACGACCACGCAGTTGGTAGAGCTGGGCCAGACCGAAATGTTCCGCCTCATCGATGATGAGCGTGTTCGCGCGCGGAAGGTCGATGCCGTTCTCGATGATGGTGGAACTGACGAGCACATCCGCCCTGCCCTCTTTGAATTCGAGCACGCGTGATTCCAGATCCTCGGCTTTCAGTTGTCCGTGGGCAACGATGAATTTGGCTTCGGGAATCAACTGGCGGAGTTTGTCGGCAAAAGAATCAATGGTCTCCACGCGATTGTGCAGAACGAAGATCTGCCCCTTCCGTTTGAGCTCGAACATGATCGCATGCCGGATGAGCGAGTCGGAGTGGCGCCGCACCTCGGTGATAATCGGGAGCCTGCCGGGAGGAGGAGTCGTGATGGTGGTGATGTCGCGCAATTTGTGGAGGCCCAGATTGAGCGTGCGCGGAATGGGTGTCGCCGTGAGCGTGAGGATGTCGACCGAGGCCCGCAGTTCTTTGAATTTTTCTTTCTGCTTCACGCCGAACCGCTGTTCCTCATCCACGATCACAAGCCCCAAGTTGTGGAATTTCACGTCCTCCTGCAATAACCGGTGCGTGCCGATGACGATATCCACTTCGCCTTTTCTCAGCCGCTCCAGTGTCTCTTTCTGTTCCCTAGCTGTACGAAAACGGCTGAGCATTTCGATGTGCACATCGAACGGAACCATGCGCCCGCGGAAGCTGTGGTAGTGCTGGTCGGCCAGAATGGTGATAGGCGCCACCACGGCCACCTGCTTGCCGCTCTGCACCGCTTTGAAGGCCGCGCGCATGGCCACCTCGGTCTTGCCGAATCCCACGTCTCCGCAGATCAGACGGTCCATGGGATGCCCGCTCTCCATGTCCTTCTTCAGATCTTCGATCGCCTTGCGCTGCCCGGGAGTTTCTTCGTACGGGAAGGATTCTTCAAACTTGCGTTGCACATCGGTATCCTCCCCGAATCCGAATCCTTTCGCCTTCGCACGCTTGGCGTAGAGCAGCAGCAGCTCCTTGGCGATCAACTCGGTCTCCTCCTGCGTTTTCTTCATCACGCGCTTCCACTCGTTCGTCCCCAGCCGCGTGAGAATGGGTTCCTGCCCTTCTTCGTAGACGAATTTGCTGAGCTTGTCCGCCTGCTCGACCGGCACAAAGAGCTTGTCCCCCTCCGCGTAGGTCAATTCCAGATATTCACGATTGGTTCCATCCACTTCTTTCTGCGTCATCCCCTCGAAGTGCCCAATGCCGTGTTCCATGTGTACCACGTAGTCGCCGGGAACGAGCGACGTGATGAAATCGAGTGCGAGTTTTTGGATGCTGCGCTGCTTGCCCGCTTTCTTGAGCGAAAAAATCTCGCGGTCTGTGAGCAGGGCGAATTTCTGATCGGGATTCTGGAGCGAGTGCGGCAGCAGTTCATCCTCCTCAGCCCCGATGAGCGTGAGCGTGCCCGGAGAGCGCTCCAGATCGGTCGAACAGGGAATGTGCTCCTCTTTGCAAATGCTTTCCAATTCATCCAGACGTTTGGTCACCACGAAAATCGCCCACTTCTGCGTGAGCTTGTCGCGCACATCATTGAGAAAATCGCCGAGCGTGTAGAACTTGAGCACGGAGAGGTAGCGCAAGTGCGCGTGATGGTCGTCGGTCTCGGGAAACGGCGTGAAGCGCAACGCGGATACGGACAGGGGAAACTCCACATCGTCCTGATCGTCGATCGCCAGAAGCGCTTTGGCGGGGAGCTGCTCCGACAACGGAACCATCTGTTCGTAGAGCAGAGGGAAAATTTTCAATTCCGCTCCGTTGTCTTCCGTCTTCGACAGATCGATCGCATCGACGGTCATAATCTTCTCGACCGTATCCATGTTGAAAGACACGCGGTAGGGATGCACCGACTGGATCGGGAAAATATCGAACACGTCACCGATGCGCCGGTACTCGCCGGGTGCAAGGTACAAATCCTCTCCATGCTGGTAACCGCGCTCGATCAGATCTTCGACGAATTTTATGAAGTTGATCTCTCTGCCGACCGTGAGAGTGAGCGTGCGCTCAAAGAGTTCCGAAAAACGGGGAAAGGGCCGATCCCATGTGTCACGTGCACAGAGAAAAATCCCATTGTCCGTTTCCTCCCCCTGCATGAATTGCAGAAACACCTGCAGAGCATCCGGTTCCACCTCTTCATTTTCATTTTCCACCGGATGGAGCACATGTGTGTCCTGCTCAAAAAAATGCAACCAATGCTGCAGGGCTTCCGCCTCTTCCTCACGCCCCGTCAGGAGCAAGGTGCGCTGCGGATTCTGTTCTAAGAGCAGAGAAAGCAAAAGGGCCTTCGCCGTCTCATTGCTGGCGCCGGATAGCACAAGGCGCCGCTCCTTTTTGAGCAGTTCGGTCAATTCCCGGTGAGTGTCTCTCCCAAGGAGGAGAGAAGGTTTCATGGCAAATGAGTAAACATGTCAGACCAATAAACGGAGTTCCAAAGAAACCGTAACTTTCCCCGCGTTTCCAAATCTCCTCTCCTCTTGGGAGAGGGTAGGGCTCGCCCTGAGCGAAGTCGAAGGGTGAGGGGACGCGGGGGATGTTGAGAATAGAACATACTCGATACGAGAGCGATGATGTGAGCTGAAATTTCGGCCCTCCTCACAAAAAATGAGGAGAGGGAATTCCGTAGGTAACCGCCTTTTTCTTCCTGGCGTTGATAGATCCAGTATAGAAGAAATGAATGAAAAATCAAGCGAATGAGTAGCCCAATGGTCGCTTTGTAGTCACAAAATTAACCGTGCCGAAGCGCGGGTCTCGCGGGCCACGTCGCACGTGTGCGACAGTGGCGGGTTCCCGCCGTGCTGGCCGAAGGTCCCCCGAGGGGGGAGGCACACCTTTGAAGGGAAAGGATGGTCCATGCCCATTCGACTATCGCTCAGGGCACCCCGAGCTTGTCGAGGGGTGGAAGGAAAACCGGCTTGTCGGCCATAGCCTTGGCGACGGCTGAAGGTTGGCCTTCCATGAAATTATTCCTCCTGCAGCCGCAAAGGCATGATCAGATGCAAGAAAAGGGGATTACTGGGAAACCGGAACACGGCCGGATGCATGCTGTCCGTCAGGGTGAGCTCCACCTCGTTTTCTCCGTCGGCATGACTGAGGAAATCGAGAAGGTAACTGGAGCTCAGCGCGATTTTGTTCGGCTCGCCTTTGATCTTGGCCGGGAAACTGGCTTCGTCGCGACCCGCCTGCGTCTGTGGCGTCTTCACGTACATCGTCTCTTTTGAGAAATCAAAGGTGAGGTTGTTATTGATCTCTTTTGCAAAGTAGTGCATGCGTTTCACGATCGGCAAAAGCTCGCGCACCGAAAGGTGAATGGTGGTCTTCTGCTCTTTGGGAATGATCTGCTTGTAGTCGGGAAATCGTCCGTCAATGAGCCGCGAGAGAAGACGTGTGGCCCCGATATGCAGTTCAATCTGTTGGCTGCTCAGGGCAACCTCCACTGGCTGGAGGACCGGCTCCTGCTTTTCTTTTTTCTTGTCTTTCTCTTTCTCTTCATCTTTTCCGGTTTCTGTCCGCTCCGGCTTGCGGGAACCGAGGATAGACTTTAATTCTTCCAGCACTTTGGTCGGCACAATGCAGGAAATATCGATGGTGGAAGCTTTGGTGGGAATTCTGTATTCCGAAAGACGATAACTGTCGGTGGCCACAAAAGTGAGAAAACCCTTCTCGGCATGAAGATACACGCCGGAGAGAACCGGACGGAGTGAGGTTTTGGTTGAAGCGAATGTCACATGATGCAGCGCATTGAGCAGGGGGGCTGCATCCAGAGAAAACGTCATCTGTTTCTCGATCGGCGTGATGGTGGGGTACTCACTGGCTGCCTCGCCGGCAATCATGGTCTTGGCATGCTTCGATGTGCACTTGAGCTGTGTTCCCTCACTGGTTTCCAATAGCACCTCATCATCCGAATTGTATTGAGCGAAATTCAAAATAGCTTTCGCGGGAATGGTGATGGCCCCTTCATTTTCAATCGAGGCCTCAAAACTGGTTACAATACTCAGTTCCAAATCAGTGGCACTGACCTTGCACCGCTTGCCTTCTGCCTCAAGAAGAATATTCCCTAAAATCGGGAGCGCCTGCTGCCCGCTGATGGCCCGGCTCACGAGCGTGAGTGACTGAAGAAGATCGGAAGTTTTGCACAGGAGTTTCATAAGGTGGTTTCCAATAGTAAATAATAAAAAGAAAGTACTCTAATAATTCGTCGTAATCATAGACTCTCTACTGAAGTTCATCTCTGTCATTGTAGTCTGTGGAAAGTGAGAGCAATAGTTTCATTTTTTCTTTTCTTGAAGCCATTTGTGTTTTTCCGGGCTCTTCTGAAGTTGTGGAGGAGGTGTGGATAACTTGTGGATAAGTGGTGGAGAGGATGTGCAGGAAGCCAAACAATCTATTTAGGGCTTCACCAAGCCAAAATACTAAAGTTTACGTGGAGAACGCCCTCTCGCCGGAGAGGAACCCATCCACCGAGCTTTCCACAGGTGTGTGGATAACTTTTTTATGCAAAAAGATCCTCCATCTACCCTTTTTATCCTTAAAGAAGCTCGAAATCGGCGGTGGAAAATCCCTGTTCTCTCCAAAAATGAATCACCCTCATTAATAGAGGATTGAGGGTGTCGATTGCCCTGCCGCTCGCTCTGAAATCCAATATTTCAACTGCTTTATGAAAATCTGTAAGCGCTTTCCCGATTGTTCCTGACGCCGCAGCATCTTCCCCCTCATAGCACTGCATCAGTCTCGTATGGAGTTCCGCTCTTGTGAGTTGAATGGCGGCTTCGCTGTATCCTTTCTTTCGTATTTGTTCCTGCCAGTATGTTTTCCATTGGTCATTGGTGGTGTAATGCTGAACCAATGCCTGAGCGGTGTCTGTTCCCGTGTCCGTCGGTTCATCCTCTATCTCGACATGAGCATATTCTCGAGAAAAACTTTGAATGAGTTCATCTCGGATCGTCTGTGCCGGATTATTTTGGGAGCTCGCGCGGTTGGAATGGCGAAGAATATGGCGGGTAAGGTTCTTGCAGGCCTCGTAATCAGCTTCCGATAGTTCGGTTTCAAGCGACATAAATGGAAGGCATTCTCTCTCTTTCGCGAGGGGACGCAAGGGTGTGATGCTGTTTTCTGCTCTTAAATTCCCTTTTTAAACTCTTTGCGCGCTTCGGGAGATGGGGCAGCGGACCGGTTTTCCCGAACAGTCATCTCCCCTGCCTTCATCGAGACGTAACTCTGTTCGGGGATATCTTTATCCACAAGGACGCCGCTCGAGACAAATGTCCCTTTTCCGATCTTGATGCCGGGGTTGAAAGAGGACCGGATACCGAGGCGGCAGTCGTTGCCGATCACGCATCCGAACTTCGTAAGACCGGTCGGGGTTTTTTCCTCCCCCACGGTGGAAGTGATTTCCTGCTCATCCAGCCGGAAGTTGCCGGTCACGCACCCGCCGCCGAATGAAACATTGGAGCCGATAATGCTGTCACCGAGGTAGGTCATGTGCGTCCATACATGCGAAGCGAGGATGGAAGATTTGATTTCCGTTGCATATCCGACGACACAATCCGGACCGATGGAACTTCCGCGAACGAGGGCATTGTTGGCCACGATGCTGCGCTTGCCGACAAAACAGGGCCCGACGATGGTCGCATGGGCGAAAACGCGCACGCCCTCTTCCAGAATCACGTTGCCGTCGATCACGGCGGTCGGATGAATCACGGCGGTCGGATGAATCACGGCGGTCGGATGAATAGATGGTTTCTGAATCTTCTTCAGTTCGTGTTGCAGAAGTGGCAGCAGGTGCCACGGGTACTTCACGGGGAGCCACGGGCCTTCGTATGGCACGGCGTGATAGGTTTTCGTCTTGAAGAGCGCGGCCAAAGCCTGTTCGTATCCGTCATCACGCGCGGGTTTGGTTTTCTGAAGTGCCGTGAGGAGCTCCACAGGATTGTTATGAACATGCGCCACAATCGTCACAAGATCGCTCGGCTCTTTCCCCGCTCCCGGCTTTTCCACAATCGTCTCGATCCGTTCACCGGCAAGCTTCAGGTAGCCACCAGGGAAGTACGTGGTGACGCGCTTGGCGAGCAGGGCACCATCAACTTCCTTTTTCTGAGCTGCTTCCACAAGCGCCGTGTAGGCCTGCGGTTCCACGGTGTCGTTTCCGCCCACCACCATCACCGGTTCCTGCATCGCCGGCAGGGCACTCAGGAGCGCGCCGCGCATTCCCAGTGACAAGTCTTCCTGCTCAATGAGTGTGAGGTCCGGGCAGGACAATTTCGCCTGTTCCAAATTATGGCTGCCGCCCACCAATGTAATTTCGGATATTCCCGCGGCCCGCAAGTTCCCCACCTGAATTTCGAGCAGGGTCTTCCCGCAGACGGGGAAGAGAGACTTCTCCTGGAGCGGCCAGAAACGCTTGCTTTGGCCGGCGAGCAACAGGAGGGCCCTCACGCGGCTATAGTACGCTCCAGAGGCTTATGGGAGCCAGATAGTCGTGGAGGAAATTGCTCCTATTCCTCGCGCTCTCCGTGCTCACTGAGGCTGCGATGCAAAGATCCTCCTCATATCGCCCCTGAATTTTTCCGAAAATTCCGATGTATGCGAAAATTCCACTCTGGTTCCCTCCGGATTGCCGGAGCGGGCGGCCACAAGCGACGAGAGTTTTGCGACGATGAACCATTTTGCGGGACTCTGATCAAACTCATCGGCAATCATATCCAAGACCCACTGACGCAAATGGGCTTGCTGAAAATCCGGTCGTTGGAAGATCAATTCAACGAGGTGGCACAGCTGGGCGATGCCGGAGAAGAAGGCCTTATCCTCCCTGCCATGTCCTTGAGCCAGCTGCCCATCCATAGTGAATCCCTTGAGCGCATTTGAGAGCAATCTGCTTTCTTGAATAAACAGGCGAACTTTTTCCTTCAACTCATCCGCATGTTGAAGATCGAGTTGACTGACAGATTGTTCAAGAGTGGGCATGTGGTGATTTTGGATCAATCGCGGTGTGTGTCAACTAAATAGACTGTGAGATGCTGCGGTTACAGAAGAGAAGGGCTTCCACGGAGCTATCATTCGCTCCAATGGCTTATGGAAGCCGTTTGTCTCATAGGCAAATTAACGGATCCGCCACTCGTTCATTCCATGGAATTCTGCTAGCCTCGCCCTCCTATGAAACAACCATCTCCCGCACCATAGGAATTCGCCATTTTCGCCCCCGAAGCCGAGATGGAGCACGCCGACAACCTTCTGAAACAGGCGCTCTCCGAGGTCCGTACAGCCATCGGGGCCTGTATGCACAACATTCCGGAAACAGGGTTTAGGTTGGCAAAACCTATTCGTGTGGGGGGCAGAGTGTTCCACATTCCGGAGCATCCCGACAAAGAAGCAGCGCGATCTTTGCAGAGCGCGATGGAACGCATTATAGGGAAAGAGCCATGGTCCGGGATCAGGAGAGAAGAAGTACAGGATGCAGCGATCACTCAATACCCTGAGTTGTTTGCCGCTCTGTATGTGTGGGGATATCTGCGCTGCGAACCGGAGTGGGATGATGTCATCCGGCGGGAGCCGGAACCTCGCGACACATCTGCCGAAGCGTATAAGCGTGATGTGTTTCAGGTGTTCAGGGGGTTTATGTACGGTTCGGCGGAATCCGGAGTGCGGTTTCAGAGCGGTGATCGGCAGATGTGTTTCAATCCCGAATACCAGGGAAGAGTGGCGAGAGTGGTTGCAGATTGTTTGGGTGTAGCGACATCGGAACTCTGCAATGGGCAGGAACCGGCTGAAGTCGCGCAAATTCTTTTGAAGACATTTCCCAATCTTCGCGGCCTCTCACAACATCCCGAAGTTGTGCTCGAAGCAATGATGGCCGTGCTCCAAGGCAAAGAGAGTCCGGCATGATCAGAATGACAGATCAATCTCCCCTTCTTCCATCGTGGTACGCACGGGGATTCCGGCATTCTTCAGCCGTTCCAGCGCTTCCGGATTCGGATGCCCGTAGTGATTGTCCTTCCCGACCGAAATGACGGCGAGGCGGGGATGAACGGCGGCGAGAAATGCATTTGAAGAACTGAAGCGGCTGCCGTGGTGTCCAATTTTCAACACCTCAGCCGAGACGTCGATGCCGGAAGCGAGTAGCACTTCCTCCCCTTTGATACTCAGATCTCCCGTAAAGAGGATGGACCCCGTGCTGTACGAGGCACGCACAATGACGGAGGCATCATTATCCTCCATCGGAGGAACGGGATTGGGCGGCCAGAGAATATCGAGCACGACGCCATCATGAAGGTCGATATCCCGCGCGGGGTCCGCGGCGACGAACGGCACGCCCTGTTCCCGTGCGATCGTGAGCAGCGCCTGATACGGTTCTTCATCATTCTCCATGGCAGGGATCAGCAGCGCACCCACCTTGAATCTCTTCAGTACTTCGGGGAACGCGATGAAGTGATCGGGGTCGGGGTGCGAGAGGATGAGCAGGTCAATGGAGCGGCGCGAGAGCGGCAGATTTTTCCCCAGTGCCTCGAGCGCAGAGAGATCCGGGCCGCCATCAAAGAGCACAGTTTTCCCCGAAGGGCTCACGAGGAGCGCGCTATCCCCCTGACCGACATCGAAAAAATGCACGATCAGATGTTCATCCGGAAGTCTCTTCAATTCATGAACGAGCACGAGAGAGGCTCCCGCGAGAATGACGCAAAGGATGAGCAGCGGGCGCCGGAAACGGGAGGGCACGTGCATAAAGCAGGCTACTTTACTGATTCTTGGTGAGGGGTGCCATGTCTCTCTTGGCCTTATTGCTGGGATTTTCTCCATCCCCCTAGCCCCTTCCAGCCATGTTTTCTCCCCCACCCCTTGCCCCTCCCCCGGTAGGGGAGGGGAAACATTTGGAGTACGCCCTTCCCCCTCCGGGGGAAGGG
>Ga0247841_10002790_pt1 | contig 33856 bp, 40 predicted proteins | sample LaCruzMarch2015__2_FD_192410 | JGI IMG/M metagenome (GOLD analysis project Ga0247841, IMG submission 192410) | Freshwater microbial communities from meromictic Lake La Cruz, Castile-La Mancha, Spain - LaCruzMarch2015_18m | ecosystem: Environmental > Aquatic > Freshwater > Lake | place: Spain...
GAAACCCCGGTTGAATTACGCCGAGCCGTGTAACTTCGCTTCGCCTACGGCTTCGCTGCGTTACACGGCTGCCCAAATACGCGGAAACCAAATTACACAACATTTCGCACTTGACTCCAATTGCTGAAGCCGGGAAGTTGGTTACCCATGAGTTTTTATCCGGTCCTGATGTCCAGAAAGTTGATCGTAAAGAAATTACTGAATGGAATTTCTGGGGCGTTGAGCGTGTGAAGCGTTTTACGATTCAGCCACAGTGGCTTTTCACCTCCTTTAAGGAGTACTCTACCTATACATCGATGCGTGACGATTTTCTCACTCTCGCAAATGCAAGTTTGGGGCAGCTAAATATCAAACATATTGGCCGTCTTGGCTTGCGGTATATTAACGAGATTCGAGTTGATGCCAAACATGTTTCTGATCCGTTGAACTGGGATGGGCTGATTAATGAGGAGCTACTTAACAGTATAAGGTTTCGAGTGCCCGACGCCAATCCTATAAGGTTATTTAACAATCTTGAGTACTCCTTCGGTGGATTTCAAGTTCGCTTCAGGTTTGGATTGTATAATCCGGACTATCCAGCACAAATCAAGCAACGTGTGTTTGTTCTTGATTACGATGCCTTCTACAGAGGACTTCTCGATATCAATGACATAGAGAGTTCACTGGATCAATATCACAGTGCCATCGAGGCTTTGTTCGAGAGAAGCATCGAAGAGGGGCTTCGGCGGATTTTAAATGATGATTAGTCCCCATGCTACTAAATTCGGCACACATCGATATGATGGGGACTCAGATTCAAGTGACGACACGAGTTTGAGTGGGCCAGTTGCTCCCTATATTACCTCTCGTGATGAGAATCCCTCACTGCCAAAGGATTCGGCTGAAACTATTGGCATAGAGAGACATATCGATCAGACGGTTACCACGGGTGCTATAACTCCTTCATCATCAAGTTCAGAAATGGTGACCAAACCCGATACAGCCAAAGAGAAATACACTACTGGGAAGCCAATCCGAATTAGAATATCAGCGAGAATTCTGAATGACTAAGAACGTTGCCACTGTAAATATTCGTCTTGATTATAGTGATCGTATACAGCAAGGCGATGTATATAGAAATATTGAATTAATCGAGAGATATGAGGAGAAGTTCGACTCGATATTTCTGGATAAAGTTCGATTTCCTTTTGTAATCGTTCTGACTCAAGATTGCGACTTGGAAGAAGATAATCGGATCAGATGTGGCGGTAATCAGCAAGATAAGCTGCTATTATCTGTACTAGTGGCACCACTTTACAATGAAGAACACGTATTTCAGGGATCCCATCTAAGCGGGATTGAGTTAAGTGCAAACGCCATTAGCAAGAAAGATACGGAAGGGAGATACTTACTACAAAACCAAAGATTACGTTACCATTATATAGGTTTCCCAGATACCATTGATATTCCGAATTCAATAATTGATTTTAAACACTATTTCTCAGTTCCTATAAACCAATTATTACATGCAATTGATTCAAAAGGTTATGTCTGTACAATAGACACGCTATTCAGAGAGCAAATTTCCATCAGATTCGCTAATTTTCTATCTCGAATTGGATTGCCTCCTATCCCAACGGAGTAAAGGCAAGTTGTCTGAATCTTTGGTACACCGTTTGAAAATACTTCCAATTTCTAACTTCGACCCCCTTAAGGTCACACAGCGCGACATAAAGGCTCTCGCCAATGAGAACGCCGCTCGCTTCAACCCCGAGCGGATCATCCTTTTCGGCTCCCATGGCGTAAGCGAGCTCCTAATTTGAGTTATTCATGCGCGACTATTTCATAAACATATTCTACAGCGAAGAGGATGGCGGGTATATCGCCGACATCCCCGACCTCGAGTTCTGTAGCGCGTTTGGCGACTCGCCCGAGAAGGCGCTCGCCGAACTGACCATCACCAAACGTCTCTGGCTCGAATCGGCTCGCGAGGATGGCAAGCCAATTCCCGAACCTCGCTACCGACCGGCGATTTATCAGACGATAAGTTAAGGAAGCATTCGCGTGAGTGCTGAAACGATATCTGAGCTCCTCCTCGCCCTTGAGAGACAGGTCTATGACCCCGCCGTCCGCCGGTCTCCTGAGCTGTCCGCGCCGCTTTTCGCGGAAGATTTCGTCGAGTTCGGCGGGAACGGGCAGGTCTTCGATAAAGCGGGAATCGTGAAAGTACTGGCAGAGGGGCCGCCCTTCGCCGGGAAGTTCGTGATTGCCGGATTCGAGGTGAAGTCGTTAGCGGAGAATGTTGCGCTCGCGACCTACAGATTGGAAATACTGACGGCAGAAGGCATGTTGCAACGGCAGAGCCTCCGCAGCACTCTCTATCGGCGGAACGAAGGGGAGTGGAAACAGGTGTTTCATCAAGCAACGCCGTTGGGAATTTGAGATTTGAGATTTGAGATTTGAAATTTGAAATTTGAAATTTGAAATTTAGAGCGAATGACATTTGGTAGATATTGGGTTTTATCATCATCATCAACATCATCATCAGTATTAGATGAGTACCACCAGAGAACTGATCCTTCCCGCAACCGGCTCGATGTCGCTGGCGATGGGCCCGTCCCATCCTGCCATGCACGGCATTGTCCGGTTCAACGTCGAACTTGACGGCGAAGTCGTTGTTAATGCGACGGCTGACATCGGCTTCCTACACCGCGCCTTCGAGAAAATGGTCGAGCGCCACCCGTGGAACCAAGCTATCGTCTATACCGACCGCCTGAACTACGTTTCGGCGATGATCAACAACGTCGGTTACTGCCTCGCGGTGGAAAAGCTGCTTGGCGTTGAAGTGCCGCGTCGCGGCCAGCTCTTGCGCGTCCTGATGTCCGAAGTCGCTCGCGTCAATGACCACTTCACCTGCGTTGCCGCTCAAGTGATGGAAACCGGCGCGATGACCGCCTTCCTTTACGCTATGCGCGCTCGAGAATGGACTTACGAGCTGATCGAGGCTGCTTGCGGAGCGCGGATCACCACCAACTGGACAAGAGTCGGCGGACTTTGCGCAGATATCCCCAAGGGATTCGAAGACGAAGTTCGCGCCCGGATGCCGAAGTTTCGTGCGACCTGGGTGGAACTCGACAAGCTTGTCACCAAGAACCGCATCTTCATCGACCGCTACCGCAATGTCGGTACGATGTCGAAGGAAGACGCCATTGCGTGGGGATTCACCGGGCCGCTCGGTCGGGCGTCCGGCATCCCGTTCGACGTGCGCCGCGACCAGCCGTATCTCTGCTACGACGAGATGGATTTTGAAGTGCCGGTCGGGACTATCGGCGACGTTTATGACCGGTATCTGGTGCGGATGTTCGAGTTGAAGCAGTCGTTCCTCATCATCGAGCAGGTACTTGCGAAATTGGAAGAAGGCCCCGTTTCTGTGCCTGAGAAATGGATCACGCTGCCAAACAAGGTGGACGTCTATGGCAATATCGAAGGGCTGATGAACCAGTTTAAACTGATCATGGACGGGCATGGAATTCAAGTCCCGGCGGGCGAAGTCTATCATGCGGTCGAAGGGGCGAATGGGGAACTCGGGTTCTACATTGTTTCGACGGGAGGAGATACTCCATACAAGTGCCGCGTAAGACCGCCTTGCTTCCCATTCGTAGCGGCGATGCCGAAGATGATTACCGGTGCGCTGATTTCCGATGTGATCCCGATCTTTGGAAGTATAAATATGATCGGTGGAGAGTTAGATAGATGACTCAGGCTGATGACGATAGTAATTCCTCGATCCCGATTTCAGCTCTGATCATCTCGATCTCGAATGCGGTGGATGCTGTCAATCCATTGCTTTCCGATCATCACAAGCGAGTGGCTTACATAGTCCTCCGCTTATGCGATCAGATGAAGATTTCGGGAAAAGAGAGGAGTAATCTCGTCATCGCAGCCTTGCTTCATGATCTTGGCGCCTTTAATCATCACGATAGAATTGTCTTTCTTGAAGATGAAAGTTCCGACATCAGTCATCATGCCGAGATGTCCTATTTTCTGATAAAAGCATTTAAACCTTTTTCGGAAGTTGCACAGATTGTGCGCCTCCATCACAGCCACTGGAAGAGAGATCGGGATGCGGAGTCGGGTGAGTTGTTGGCGCCAGAAGCTTGCCATATACTGCATTTAGCAGATCGTATCGCCGGGCAGATTCGCCCTGATGAACAAATTCTAAAGCAAGTGAATCGAATTCGGCAGACGATTCTTGCGCAATCTGGTGAAATGTTCAATCCCGACCACGTTAAGCATTTTGTGGCTTTGTCAAAACTTGAGTACTTCTGGTTGGATCTGGTTTCGGGATCAGTGGATTCAATTCTAATGGAAGAAGTTGAGTTTGAATTAATAGCGATGGATGATGACGTCTTGCTTGAAGTGTCGAATATGTTCCGCAAAGTTGTGGATTACCGGAGTTCCTTTACAGCGACTCACTCCGCCGGAGTCGCATACTCGGCAGAAGCGCTCAGTCGTTATCAAGGATTTTCGGAAGGTGATGCTCGACGGATGCGAGTAGCGGGGTATCTTCATGACCTCGGCAAACTGAGTATTCCGGTAGAGATCCTTGAGAAGGAGAGACGTCTTGAAGCAACGGAATACACGCTTATGCGAACTCATCCTTATGTGACCCACCATATTTTACGACCAATGAGTGCTTTCAAGGAAATAAGAGAGTGGGCGTCATTTCATCACGAGCGTTTGGATGGAGCGGGGTATCCATTTCATCTGAAGAAGGAGCAATTGTCGCTCGGTTCGCGCATTCTCGCTGTCGCAGACGTCTTCGTCGCCCTCGCTGAAAATAGACCCTATCGCGGCGGATTAACTCGCGAACAGGCTCTCCCCATCCTGCGGCAGATGTCGGATTCCGGCGCACTCGATAGGGAAATTGTGGAGTCTATCGATAAGTACTTCGATGAAATCAATGCAACACGGATTCGTGAACAGGAAGCCGCCCGTACAGAGTTCCGTGGAATGATGGAGTCGAGAGTTCAGTAAATACTATTTAATGACCAGATCATCTGGCAGGAACCTCGGTAGGCGAGGCGTCCGATGAGCGATGCTGTTCCCGTCCTACTGCGAGTACACAACCGCCTCGACGATCTGCATGAGAACGTTGGGATAATCCGGTCGAGGTGGAAGCGCGCAGGATACCCAATTTTCGTTGCGTTTAATGGTAGAGCGGCAGGATTTGAGCTGCCGCAGGAAGTGATAGGACAAGCAACAGTAATCGAGCTTCCGAACAATCCGGGGCACATGACCGGCGCGATGGAGATGTTAGTGAAGGGGTTGCTGGTGATCCCCGATGAGTTTGAATATGCGGTGACGCTCGAAGCAGATACGTGGGTGCTGGATGACCGGGTGGTTGTAAAGTATCTTGATTTGATGCGGCGCGATCCGTGTATCGTCTGGGCGGCGGGGAACTGGGTCGATAAGTATCATTCGCTGGCAGTGGATTTCGCGATTGTGAAGCTGTCGTTCATTCGGGAACATCATTCGCGTATTGACTTCTCCAGTTCCATCGAAAGCCGATTGTACTCGCTGATTTCCGAGTTGGGGCTGAAGTCCTTACTGATAAGCGAAGTGAATCCGACGCATATCCCCAAGGCGATGCCCTTCACGGTGCAAGCGTCGGGGCGGCGGCGTAGAGCATTCCCCAACGGGCCGATGGTGACGCATCATATCGAGGATCTGTCCGGGGGAATGGACGAGAAGATGCGGATTGCAAATAGGACGGTGGGGGAGAGGATCTTCCCGACGGACGAGTCAGTAATTGCGATCAAGTTGGCGAGGGCAGGATATCTGGTGTATGAGCGGCTGCTGGGAGTGATTCCGAAGAGCCGGTGGGTAAAAGGAAGGCAGTTAAAGCCGAGGGATTGACCTGTACGGGAATTGAAAATCATACATTAATGGTCGGAGTCAAGAATGAAATCGAAAGTAATTGTGATCGTGTTAATGGCTGCCCTTTGGATTGTAAATGTGGATGCTTCACCGCTGGACAGTCTTGAAACAGTAAAACACGCTGCAAGGAAGGCAGGACGGGAAGCTGCTTTCAATCAGGGTGGAGAATTCGTTTGGGGCGGGCTGGGAATTGCGGCGGGGTTTGCACTCACGCCCTGGGCGGCTGTTGCGGTCCCCATTATCGCAGGATACTGGCCAAGCGACCCCCCTGACGATCTGCTGAAGGGATTGGTCAACAAAGATGAAACCTACCGACGCGAGTTTGTTCGGAGTTACAAATCGAGCCGAGAGGTGAAACGTTTCTTCGTCGGAATTATGGGCTTATTTTGCGGTGTGGCAGGGCGAATTGTTTATGAGGGTATTTCTGCCCCTCCGATGGCCCATCCTGCAATGTTGACTCAGTAGTGTTGGATGTTGGATCTGTCCGTATTGAATTTACGGATCAGAAGCATCCGTTTCAACAAGGAATTTTCAGGCTCTGCGCCTGACCACCAGTCGCCAACCCGGCGGCGTTACGAGAAACTATGCCCGAAACAATTGACACTCTACCGGCGCTCGACGCCGTGTTCGCCGATCTGAAATCCCGCTACGAAAAAGCGTCTGCTGCTATTGTGCCGGCGTTGTTCGAAGTGCAGGAACGGAGAGGCTGGATCTCGCTCGAAGACGAGGAAATCGTCGCGCGCGCACTCGATGTCGATCAGCGGATCGTCCACGAGACGGTGACCTTTTATCCACTCCTCTTCGACAAGCCGGTCGGCAAGACGCTGATCCAAGTCTGTCACAACATCAGTTGCAGCCTCGTCGGCGCCGAGCATATCATCGACGTGTTGAAGCGCGAACTCGGCGTAAGCGAGAAGGAAATTACCCCCGATGGGAACGTCTCCTTCATCCGCGCCGAGTGTCTCGGTTGTTGCTGCGACGCACCGGTGATGCTGGTCGGCGAGAAACTCTTCGGCAATCTGACCGAAGAGAAAGTCCACGACATCTGCCAGAAGCTCAAGGCGGGCGAGGAGATTGTCAATGACACCCCGCTCACGCACACCGATCCTCTGCCGGATGGAGCGGTTTCGGTCAACTTCTGCATCAAGGATTCGCATTCTCTGAAGGTCGCCGAAGAACGGGGAGCCTACAAGGCGACTCGCAAGGCGTTGCTCGAGATGACTCCCGACCAGATCTTGAACGAAGTTAAGGATTCTGGTCTGCGTGGGCAAGGCGGAGCCGGATTCCCGACCGGGATGAAGTGGTCGTTCGTGCCGAGGGATACGCCGTGGGTGAAGTATCTCTGCGTCAACGGCGACGAATCCGAACCGGGCACTTGCAAAGACCGCGAAATCTTCCGCCGCGATCCTCACCGCTTGATCGAGGGGATCATTATGGCGTCGAAGGCGATTGGCGTCCATACGGCTTACATTTACATCCGTCGCGAGTTCTACGAACCTCGCCGGACGGTCGAAGCAGCGCTCAAGGAAGCTTATGACTCCGGTTATTTAGGTAAGAATATCCTTGGCAGCGGATTTGATCTCGACATACATGTCCATCACGGCGCCGGAGCGTACATTTGCGGCGAGGAGACAGGGCTAATCGAGTCCTTAGAAGGAAAGAAAGGCTGGCCGCGCATCAAGCCGCCGTTCCCGGCATTGAAAGGTTTATTTGGCCGTCCAACGGTTGTGAACAATGTCGAGACGCTTTCGAATATCCCGTTCATTATCAACAATGGCGCGGCGACCTATAAATCGCGCGGTACTGAAAAATCGCCCGGCACCAAGATCTTCGGTGTCAGCGGTCATGTGAAACGGCCCGGAGTCTGGGAATTGCCGATGGGGTATTCGCTCAGGGAATTGATTTATGACCTTGCGGGCGGAATACGAGACGGTCATGCTTTGAAGGGGGTGATTCCGGGTGGATCGTCGGTTCAGATTCTGAGGCCGGAGGAGATCGACGTCGCGCTCGACTTCGAGGCAACCAAAGCAGCCGGCACCAGTCTCGGTTCAGGCGGCGTGATTGTCATGGACGATACCGTGTTCATGCCAGAAGCGCTTGAAGTCATCAGTCGGTTCTACGCTCACGAATCGTGCGGCCAATGCACTCCCTGTCGCGAGGGAACAGCTTGGACGTACAAGATTCTGCACAGGATGAACCGGGGACTCGGTCGCAAGGGGGATCTGGAGACGCTGCTCGATCTCGCCAATAACATGGACGGTACGACCATCTGCCCGCTCGCTTCTGCTGCGGCGTGGCCAATTCAAGCGATGCTGAAGAAGTTCCCTGAAGAGTTTGAAAAATTGATCGTTTACTAAGCGATCATAACAGTTTAAAGTTTTGCAAAGGAGCCTTTCGCCCGACTTTCGGGCCGGACGGATCGATAAAAAAATGAATAGAACATTTCGGATGCTGAGCCGTTATCTGCCGATGATTTTCCTGTTGGCGGCAATCTCTGTTGGTTGCACAAAAGAGCCGGAGTATCAGGGCGTCGGTCTGAAGCTCTGGGTAAAACAACTAAGTGCTGATGATCCTACCCTTCGGACTGAAGCTGCTCAAGCCATAGGCGCGATCGGGAAAATTGCGCGGGAGCCGTCTGAGCCGTCACTAAGACAGATTGCTAAGTACGATCCCCGACCGGCGACGCGCGTCGCTGCGATTCTGGCGTTAAAGGCGATTGGCGCTCCGACAGCGGAGTTTGAGTCTTATTTAAAAGAAGTCACTGCGCCTCTGACTGAGGATGAGAGTGACGATGAAGATAAGATGGGACAGGGCGACGCCGACATCATGAGCGAAGCGGAAGAGTACAAAGATGAGAATCGACAACCGGCGACCGGACAAGACGATATCGAGTATCTGCAAGCCTTAGAGGCAATGCGGGATTCGGTCATCGACAGCTCAAGCCAGGGAGTCATGCCTACTGGCGAAGAAGAGAGGAAGGAGTGGATCGAAAAACGCCGCAGCGATGCAATGTCCACGTTACTCCAAGAATTACAGAATCCTGATGTGCTTGCTGAGATGATCAAAGGCGGCGATCCCTTACAACGCCGCATGGCTGCTCGAATGCTCCAAAATCAGGAGGGCGGCGAGAACGCGCGGGTGTTCGAAATATTGACCAAAGCCAAAGCCGATTCGGACACTGTTTTAAAACGGCTGGCTGAAGACGCATTGAAAAAGTGGACGAATCCGTAGAAAAATTTACCACGAAGACACAAAGACACGAAGCGATTGAAATCAAGTCTTCGTGTCTTCGTGGTGAGAATTGAATTGAAAGAAAAGTCAACAGCAGATAATCTATGCCCCGAATGAAAATCAATGGCGTCGAGCACGACTTTCCAGCCGGGATCAACGTCCTCGAAGCCTGCCGCAATGTCGGCGTATTCGTACCTCACTTCTGCTATCACCCGGCGCTGAAAGTTGTCGGGAGCTGCCGGATGTGCAAGGTTGAGGTCGTCCAGCAAGGGCGCGCCCGCATCGACATCTCCTGCAACCTGACGGTCGCCGAGGGATTGGAGATCAACACCGACACTCCCGGTGTGCGCAAACAGCAGCAGATGACGCTCGAGTTCCTACTCGCCAATCACCCGCTCGACTGCCCGATCTGCGACGACGCCGGCGAGTGCGAGCTTCAGAACTATTACCTCGCACACGGGCAGTACGACTCGCGTCTGCATGAAGTAAAACACCACAAACATCACAAGGCAACCGACATTGGCAAATCGGTTGTGCTTGATAATGAGCGATGCGTGCTTTGTACACGTTGCGTGAGGTTCTGCGGAGAAGTTACCAAGACCTTTGAACTCGGCGTCTTTGGGATGGGGCATACCGAAGAACTAAAGCTCAAGCCGAATGCAAGGCTTGATAATGACTACTCGGGTAACGTGGTCGATCTCTGCCCGGTCGGAGCGTTGACCGATAAGGACTTCCGTTTCAAGCGACGGGTTTGGTTCCTTTCGTCTAAACCGTCTATCTGTCAAGGTTGTTCGCGGGGCTGCAACGTGCGGATCGATTACGATCTGAATCCGTTCCATGTCCACAAGAAAACCTTCATGATGAAGACGCACCGGACTCCAGCGACTGCGTTCCAGCGGATTCAGCGCTTGAAACCACGCTTCAACGACGGCGTGAACGGCCACTGGATCTGCGATGCAGGACGGTATGGGTATAAGCCGACTGACCAGGCGGACCGACTGCAAGTTCCGATGGTCAAGGATAGTGATAAGCTGGTTGAATCGAACTGGCAGGCAGCGATTGCGAAACTTGCCTCCGGGATCACCACCGGAATGGGAGCTGGAGTTGGCAAGGTTGCGGTAGTTGTCTCTCCCAAACTGACAAACGAAGAATTGTTCGCCGTCAAGACTCTCTTCCGCGATAAGTTAAAACTACCCAATCTCGACCATAAGCTTCCGATTGATTCTGCTTGGTTTGGAGATGACCTTCTCCGCACACCCGACCCGTTCCCGAATCGGATTGGCGCGGAGTGGATTGGAGTTCATCCGGATGCCGGAGGCGTGGACGTCACGGGCTTGGAAGAGGCGGTCAACTCCGGCAAAATCGAGACACTCGTCAGCTTCCTCGCCGATCCTCGCGAGGTCCTTTCGGAAATCGCTTTGAAGAAACTGAAGCGAGTCTATCTCGTCTTGCGTAATCTTCCCGAAGAGCTGAAGCCATTGGCTGAGATCGTCCTTCCAGCGGCGGCTTGGGGTGAATATCGCGGGACGTTCACCAACTTCCGCGGACGGACGCAGCGGTTGGAAGCCGCGTTTGAACCACTCGGCGAGTCGAAACCGGTCTGGGAGATCATCTGCGATCTCGGCGCCGCGCTGAAGAAGCCACTCGGTTGGACGACTCAGGCGGAAGTCCTGCGGGAACTCGCCAATTCAGTTTCTTATTACAATGGCGTGAGCTGGGAGTCCATTGGCGATCAGGGCGTGACGTTGGGAGTGGCTCCCGCAAAGGCGGGGTAGTTCAAATGTCATTCCCACGAAGGTGGGAATCCAGACAACACACTCAAAACAAATATGGACCAATCAAATGGAACGCACGCTTAATCATGTTCCTGCTCCGCAAAATGGTATTGATTGCGATTGGCATGGCAATAATGCTGCATTCACTTGTCCAAATCCAGACTGCAGGCAGGTTTTTATAGTAAGCCACCAGCACCATGAACACGGTGAAGGGGAAAGAAATGGCGAACGTAAGTGTCCAAAATGCAAACAATCTGTGGCACGTGTTACTGGCAGGCGGGGTGATCCTCATACAACCGCAAGTTTAACATGGTGACAGTAGAACTCAGACATTGTATGAAGAACCAATATGATGGGCTTGTCTGGATTCCCACCTTCGTGGGAATGACTAACGCACTAACGCACTAACGCACTTATCAAATGACCGACTTAACCTTTCTCCTTATCGCCGCGACCGTCAAGATCATCGGCGTGATCGCCATCGTAATGGGGATCGCCACGCTGCTGACCTGGGTCGAGCGGAAACAATCGGCGCTGATGCAAGACCGCCTCGGAGCCAACCGCGCGGACATCTTCGGCGTGACGATCATCGGCCTCTGGCAGCCGATAGCCGACGCCGTGAAGATGCTGACGAAGGAGGACTATATTCCTCCCTTCGCTAATAAAGTTCTGCACATGCTGGCTCCGGCGATGACCTTCGTACCGGTGCTGCTCGTCTTCGCGGTGATCCCGTTCGGACCGCCGATTGAAGTCGCCGGGTGGATGGTCTCGATGCAGGTCGCCGACATCGACATCGCGCTGCTGTACGTGCTCGCCTTCGGAGGGCTGGCGGTCTTTGGAGCGGTCCTTGGCGGTTGGGGGTCGAACAACAAGTATGCACTGTTGGGCGGCATTCGCGCTTCGGCTCAGATGATCTCCTACGAAGTCTGCCTCGGCCTGTCGCTGATCGGCGCGGTGATGATCTACGGGACGCTCGACCTGTCGAAGATGATCCTCGAACAGGGCGGCTACTGGTTTGGTTGGATTCCGCGCTGGGGGATCTTCCTGCAGCCGCTCGGTGCGCTGATCTTTATCCCAGCGGCAATCGCTGAGAACAAGCGTATCCCGTTCGACATCCCTGAAGCCGAATCCGAGATCATCGGCTACTACACCGAGTATTCCGGGTTGAAAGCAGGTCTCTTTATGATGACTGAGTTCATCGAGATGCTGCTGGTTTCAGCTCTGTTCAGCGTGATCTTCCTCGGCGGGTGGCAAGTTCCCTACTTGCAGTGGGACGGTTTTCACTGGCCGTGGGGCGGGATGCTGGAACTTGGCAAGTGGATTGTCGTTCTGTTGCAGGTTGGAGCGCTCTTCTTCAAGATTGCCGTGATGATCTACTTCTTCACGCTGGTTCGCTGGACATTCCCGCGTTTTCGCTACGACCAGGTGATGCGGCTCGGCTGGCTCTACCTGCTGCCATTGGCGTTGATCAACCTCGCCGTGACGGGGGTAGTGATGGTGTTGGTGGGGAAGTGAGATGACCTTTGACACTAATGCACAAGTCCTACACTGGTGGGTCAGTGCGGAAGAGGAAATGGAATTTGTCGAGTATGCTCTCAGGTGGCGTCGCTCCCGACAATCAATGTTCCACGCGCATCTTGCCCTTGAATTGGCGTTGAAAGCGGCTGTGTGTAAAGCCATTTCGGATACACCCCCTAAAGTACATGACCTCGTGAAGCTTGCTGGTCAGGCATCGCTTCCAACCTCCGAAGAGCAACGAGGATTTCTCGGTGAGATGAACAAGTTCAATATCAGCGGTAGATACACTGATCCCTTTCCGAGCGAACCACCTCACGAGCAGGCGGTCATTTTGGTTGAATCTGCAAAGGAGTTTGTTGAGTGGTTGAAGAGTCAATTATTCAAAGTATAAGGCGCTATCTCAAGGCGCTGATGGACGGCGGCTTGGAGCCATCCTTCGGGGTGCTCTTCGGCTCGCAGGTCAACGGGAAGGCTAATGAGTGGAGCGATATTGACCTCGTCGTTGTTGCACCAAGATACGACCAGAACTACCAGTATGCTGATGTGTCTCCTCTCTGGCGGACGGCTGGGATGATTGACTCGCGCATTGAACCGATTCCTTGCGGCGTCAACCAATGGGAGACCGACAATGGGACTCCGATTATCTGGATTGCGCGGAAGGAGGGAGTAGTGATTGACATAAAGGAGGATAACATTGTCTGAAAACACATCTAACCATGAGAACTTTAAAGAAGCACCAACCGGAGTAATTATGTCATGGCTGCTAGTCCTCGGAATACTCTGCGTCATCACGTTTATTTCAAAGGATGAACCCGGCGATTCAATTGCGGCATTCCTTAAAGGTGTTTCATGGCCGCTTATCATCGTTGTTGGGTTCTTCGTGCTTAAGAGGCAGATAGTAGACTTGCTTGATAAAGTTGTTCAGATTTTAGAGCCGGACATTATAAGGGCAATTTTAGACATCTATAGAGGGCCTGAAGCACAGAAGGGAAAAGCAGTTGATTCCTCAAGTTTCCGTACAGGTAGTATTGCGGTTGGAGGTCTCAAGTGAACTCTGATTCAATAAACGTCCCTATTCCAAGGATGAAGGATCTGATACTTCGAAACCTCTGGCACTATCAGCGACGACATCATGGCACTACCGAGTTCAGTAATCGATGGACTTTCTCCTTCAAAGAGGAGCATCCTCTATATCCATATTTCTTGGCTGCGGTTTTTATACTTAAGAGAGAGGGATTGGTAAGCGAGACAAATGATGGACAGTGTTTCCTCACTGATTTTGGAATTGAAAAGTGCCGCAATGAAGGGCTTGAACTTGACCGGCGAGATCGTTTCTTTGAAGATTTCGGTATCGACTAGAGACTTTTAAAGAAACTCAGCGGCCCGACCCACGCGAATGGAACGCACACACGCAAACAACACATTTTCCCTGATACAATGCCCAAAAAAGTCACCACCCTCACCGTTGACGTCGGAGTCGCGGAAAAGATCTACTGGATCGAGGTCATTCGCGGCCTCTGGATCACCAACCGCCACTTCTGGGCCAACATGGCCTTCCACGTCTCACGGATGTTCGGCGCCAAACAGAACGGCGAAGTCGCCTCGGCGACCTACCAGTACCCCGAAGTCAAGCGCCCGATAGACGTCCGCTGGCGCGGGCGACACCGGTTGACTGTCAAGCAGAACGGCTCGATGCGCTGTACCGCCTGCATGCTCTGCGAGACCGTCTGTCCGTGCGACTGCATCCATATCACACCCGGCGAATCGCCCGACCCGATGGTCGAGAAATTCCCCGAGCGGTTCGATATCGACATCCTCCGCTGCTGCTTCTGCGGTCTTTGCGCCGAAGCCTGCCCGGTTGACGCGATCCGCATGGACGTGCAGGACTTCAACCTCGCCGGCTACTCGCGCGACATCATCTACACCAAGGAATTCCTGCTCGGGATCGACAAGAAACGCCCGTGGGAAGAAATGGTGCTGCAAGAAGCCGAGCCGCAGAAGGAGCTGTCTGATGCAGCGTAAGGGATTTTTACCACGAAGACACGAAGACACGAAGAATTCAAGTTTGGTCTTTGTGTCTTTGTGTCTTCGTGGTGAGAGCATGGGAGGCGCTGTTGCTGCTTAAGATCACCCCTTACGGCGAACCGCTCCTCAGACGGCAGTCAACGAAGATCGAGAAGGTCACGGCTGAGATCAAGCAGCTTGCCAGCGACATGATTGAAACCATGCGCGTCGCCAACGGGCTGGGGCTGGCGGCTCCGCAAGTCGGCAAGTCGTTGCAGTTGTTCGTCATTGACTGGGCAGTGATCGACGAAGATCGCGACGATGGCGTGGCCTACATCAACCCCGAAATCCTCGACAAAGCGGGCAACAACGTCAACAAGCAGGAAGGCTGCCTCTCGATCCCAAAGGTCTTCGCCGATGTGATCCGCCCCGACAAGATCAAAGTGCGCTACACCAATGTGAACGGCAAGCAGGTCGAGGAGACGCTGGTCGGTATTGCAGCGCGCGTTTTCCAGCACGAATATGACCACCTTGTCGGCGTGCTCTTCATCGACCGCGTCACCGCCGACGTGCGCAAGGACTTAAAGCCCGGCTTGCAGGCGATCCTGACTGGTGAGGTGAAGCCGTTCGATCCGGAACACCCGGACGAAAGTTTGATGGAGAATGAAGAGAGATAACTCCTATTAACGATATAAATAAGCGGCAATTAGGACAAAGCGGTCTCGAAGTTTCCGCCCTCGGCTTCGGTTGCATGGGGATGAGCTTCGGTTATGGTCCCGCGGGAGAACGGCAGGAGATGATCCGCGTCCTCCGGTCAGCCGTCGAACGAGGCGTCACTTTCTTCGACACCGCCGAGATTTACGGCCCCTTCGTGAATGAAGAACTGGTCGGCGAAGCGCTTGCTCCGTTCAAAGGCAAAGTGGTCATCGCCACCAAGTTTGGTTTCCGGCTCAATCAGGACGGAACTCCCGGCTGGAGCGGGTTGGACAGCCGCCCTGAGCATATCAAAGAGGTTGCGGAAGCCTCACTCAAACGACTCGGGATCGAGACGATAGACCTCTTCTACCAGCATCGTGTCGATCCTGACGTCCCGATTGAGGAGGTCGCTGGCGCAGTCAAGGAGTTGATCGAAGCGGGGAAGGTGCTGCATTTCGGCTTGTCGGAAGCTGGCGCAAACACGATTCGCCGTGCTCATGCAGTTCTGCCGGTGACCGCGTTGCAGAGCGAGTACTCACTCTGGCATCGTGAGCCGGAACGAGAGATCATCCCCACCCTTCTGGAGTTGGAAATCGGTTTTGTGCCGTTCAGCCCGCTCGGTCGCGGTTTCCTCACGGGCAAGATCACCGAACAGACCACTTTTTCCAGTTCCGATTTCCGCAATACCGTTCCTCGATTCACGCCAGACGCGAGGAAGGCAAATCTGGCGCTGGTAGATCTGTTGACGCAGATTGCCGGTAAGCGTGGCGCGACGCCCGCTCAGATTGCGCTGGCATGGTTGTTAGCCCAGAAGCCTTGGATCGTCCCGATTCCCGGCACAACCAAAATGGAACGGCTCGAAGAAAACCTTGGCGCTGCCGAGATCACGCTCTCGACGGAAGAACTCCGCGCAATCGAGGAAGGCTTGGGGCGCATCACGATCCATGGCGCAAGATATAATGAAAAGCAGGCGCAGATGGCGGGGAGGTAGGGATGCAGGAACTTCAGTTCACATACTACAAAGGTGAGAAGTACTTCGTCGGGTGGATGGAAGACTACCCGGACTACTGGACACAAGGGGAGACGCTCGTCGAATTAGGGGAGAATCTACTGGATATTCTGGGGGTATTAAGAGGGAAGTAGGAGGTGAGAAAGGTGAACTCTATAACCATAAAATCTGACAAACCAATGGTGACGATACCATTGGAAGAGTACGAATCGCTGAAGGAGACCATCGAGCTATTGTCCGATAAGAGCTTGATGAGGGATCTCCGACGTGCGAGGAAGGAAATGCTTGAGGGCAAGACCATCGCGTGGGAGGAAGTTAAGCGTCGGATGGGATGGAATTAGACAAATCGGGAAAAACTACGACACAGATAATTTCTGGCTGATTGCCCCGGGTCGACTAGAACACTCGGACTAATATTGATAGAGTGGGAATGCAACCTCTATACAAAGTAACCTATCGTCAGTGTTAAGCCAAAAGTTAAGAGTAAGTGAAATGTCAGATTTAAGTTCGACGCATACAAACCCAAATCCAAGGGCAATTCTTAGCCAAAAACTCCTATTCGTAAGGTTTTTCGTCACACTCGATTTCGAGTTATTTGTAAACAAAGAATTATCAGACCTAATGAATAGCATTGAAGAAGAGTTGAAAAAGCCACCAACTTTCAAGACAGATATTTTCTTGATCGAAGCGAATAAATTGATGGATCACAATGTGGGGGAAATAAAGAGACGATATGGGATAGCGAGAAATTGGAATGATGTTATGGTTGAGATATTGAACTTGTTTGAGGAAAAATCATATTCAGCAAAGCATGGAATACAACTGCAATATATTGTCAATTTGTTTGATGTATCAAAAATTGGCGTGCCCTCTGATATGCCATTGCACGCTCAAATCGGAGTTGGTCCTCATGCAGAACAAAGTGACATCGAGGAGCATACAATGTTACGAGACGCGACATTCTATTTAGTTAAAATGAGACAAGCATATCAACTATTGAACGACGCTGTGAGTTATATCCAAGAGGTACATTCGCTCACATACGATCAGCTACGGAGTCAAACAAACTACTCGTTCAATGTTTGTACCTATGCAAGGACAGCAATGATATTATCCTACTCATTCATCGAGTGCTTCGTAAATAGTCTGGGTCAAGATGCAATTATCAGAGATGATACTTTAAGTGGTTTAAACAAAGAAATACTTACTGGGAAGAAAGATGGAAGGTACTTAACGCTTGAGTACAAAATTGAGAAATATCCTGGAATAATTCGTCATGATCAAAATTGCGATTTGAGAATTTTAGACTCAAAACAAAGGAAAGAGCCATTTAGCTCATTTTTCAAGAATATTAAAGAAATCCGTGACTCCCTTGCTCATCCCGGAATGGCCAAAGCCAATATCTGGAGAAGCCCGAAAGATTGGGTAGATGTCGTGGAAAGCACATTGCCTTTATCCATAGAAGTAGCCAAGACATTTTGGGGTGCTTGTTACCCTCATAAAGGCGGACCGATATATCTTCATGGGTTGGATATAAGAGCATTTGAGTTTCTAGCATCAGCTAGACTTCGGATAGAAAACGGAGATTTTTCACTCCGTGAACCGGATCCCCGTATTAACGGCGCAGGCTTATCTTCTTCAAGTCACGGGAATGACACCTAAGGAACTTCCCCTATGCCCACCATCCAACGCGACTCAATGGACCTCGACGTCCTCGTTGTCGGAGCCGGTCCTTCGGGGCTGGCTTTTGCCATTCACTTGACCGACCTGATCGAAGCGGCGCGCGCCAAAGGCGAATTGAAAGGCGCGGCTAAGTCCGACGAATTCATGATGATGGTCATCGAAAAGTCGGCGGAAGTCGGCGATCATATGCTCTCCGGCGCGGTCATGGACCCGAAGGGCCTGGACGAGCTGATCCCCGACTGGCGCGAACGAGGCTGTCCATTAGGGCCGATTGTCAATGACGATGCGCTCTTCTTTCTGACCTCGTCCGGTAAGGTGAAAGTCCCTTACGCCCCGCCCGCGATGCACAACTCCGGCTACCCGCTCGTCTCGCTGAACCAGCTTGTCAAGTGGATGGGCAAGATCGCTGAGGAGAAGGGCATCCAGATCATGACCTCGACCGCGGGGGCGTCGGCGATTATCGAAGACGGCAAGTTCAAAGGCGTTATCACCGACGACAAAGGGCTCGACAAGAACGGCGAGAAGAAGGGGACGTTTGAAGCCGGGATGGAACTCCGCGCCAAAGTGAGTGTGCTCGGCGAGGGACCGCGCGGTAACTTGACGAAAGTCGCCGCCCCAGCGCTCGGACTCGACAAGGATCGCAATCCTCAGAGCTATGTCACCGGCGTCAAGGAAATGTGGGAGATCCCCAAGGGGCGCATCAAAGCCGGGACGGTTTGGCACACGCTCGGTTATCCGCTCGGGATGAACACCTTCGGGGGAGGGTGGATTTACGCCTTCTCGGATGAACTGGTCTCGATTGGGCTGGTGACGGCTCTGAATGCGCACGACCCGCGCAACGACCCGCACGGCTACTTCCAGATGATGAAGCTGCACCCGTGGATTGCATCGCTGTTAGCGGGCGGCAAGATGGTCAAGTACGGCGCAAAGACGATCTCAGAAGGCGGCTATTGGGCGATGCCGCAGCTTTATTCGGACGGGCTGATGCTGGTCGGCGAGTCGGCCGGATTCCTTAACTCGATGCGGCTAAAGGGAATTCACCTCGGGATCAAATCGGGGATGATGGCGGCTCAGACGGCGTTTGCGGCGCTGCAGAAGGAAGATTACTCGGCGGAAACACTCCGCTGTTACGACGAAAAATTTCACGGTAGTTGGGCGGCGAAAGAACTATATAAAGTGCGCAACTTCCACCAGCCTTATGAAAAGGGTTTGATCTGGGGAGGGATCAACACCGGAGCGCAGCTCGTCACCGGCGGGAGAGGTTTTTCCAGCCGCATCCGCACCAAAGCCGATCACCTCAGCATGGGGCACAAGGTCGAAGTTGCAGGAGAAGGCGAGCTGACGCCTTCCAAATTCGACGGCACGCTCACCTTTGACAAGCTGACCGATGTCTTTGCCTCGGGTACCAAGCACGAAGAGCACCAACCGGCGCATTTGAAAGTGAGTGATACCGACATTTGCGCGACGCGCTGTGTGGTCGAGTATGGCAATCCCTGTACGCGTTTCTGCCCGGCGCAGGTTTACGAAATGGTGGAGGATAGTGGGCAAGTGGACAAGTTGGCAAGTGGGCAGGATGGATCGGAATCCCAAAGCCTAAAGCCTAAAGCCCAAAGCCGTCTTAAGCTGCAACTCAGTCCTTCCAACTGCGTCCACTGTAAGACTTGCGACATAGCCGATCCGTATGGGATCATCACCTGGGTTCCGCCAGAGGGTGGCGGCGGGCCAAGATACGCAGGGATGTAAGGAGCCGATCTCACCACGAAGACACGAAGACACGAAGAAGGAGAAAATTATGATGGATATGGAAATTGAAGAACTGGCAAGACAAGTGGTTGACGCAGCCTTTCAGGTGCATAAAGAGCTTGGGCCTGGGTTGCTGGAATCGGTTTATGAGATTTGTCTTTGTCGCGAATTGTCGCTGAGAGGTGTGTCGTATGTAAGTCAAGCTGCAATGCCGATCAATTACAAAGGCATCGCGGTTGACTCTGGGCTGCGGCTCGATCTTATCGTAGATCGAAAGATAATCGTGGAGTTGAAAGCCGTAGAGTTGTTATTGCCAGTTCACGAGGCACAACTTCTTACCTATTTGAAATTGAGTGGCTTGAACCTCGGCTTCCTAATTAACTTCAATGTCCCTCTCATCAAGGATGGAATCAAACGTAGAATCATTTAACCACCAAGACACAAAGACACGAAGATAAATTGAATCTGAATCCTTCGAGTCTTCGTGTCTTCGTGGTAAAATCTGGATCTCATTATGTTCCGTATTACCACCCGCGCTGACTGGGATGGTCTCGTCTCGGCGGCGCTCTTAAATATTGTCGAAGACTGTGACCGGACTCGTTTCATCGAGCCGGGCCCGTTCCAGGCGGGCGAAGGCGAAGTGACGCCGGAAGATCTGATCGCCAATCTGCCATATCGCAAGGGTTGCGCGATGTGGTTCGACCACCATATCTCAAACAAGCTTGTGGGGGTGGATTTTCGAGGCAGTTGGTGGGTCGCTCCGTCGGCGGCAAGGGTGATATACGAGTACTATGGCCACGACGAGTCGCTCGCGGGATTCGATGAGCTGATCCAGATTACGGATAGGATCGATTCGGCGGCGTTGATGATGGAGGAGATCAAAGATCCGCGCGGCGTCATCCTGATCTCGATGACCATTGAAGGCAAACGGCTTCAGGACGAGCCGTATTGGCTGCACCTGATAGACCTGCTGAAGCGGAATGATCCCGACCGACTGCTGAAAGATCCGGAAGTAGTGAAGCGAACAAGCGAGTTCACCGCGATCAGCGACGCCTTCAAAACGGCGCTTGAACTGTACTCAGTGCTCGATAGTAATGTGTTGGTGACTGATTTTCGTGATCGGTTCACTGGGGAGCACGGCAACCGATTCCTGCCGTTTGCGATGTGGCCGGAGTGTAACGTCTGGGTGAAAATATTCGACCATCCGAACGATGCGTCGCGAGTGCAAATCTCCGTGGGGCACAGCATTTTCAATCGGACGTGCAAGGTTTCAGTCGGCGAGCTTATGGCTAAATACGGCGGCGGCGGGCACAAAGGAGCGGGGACGTGCAGACCGTTAAAGGAAATGGCGGATAAAGTATTGGCAGAAGTAATTGCAGATTGCAGATTGTAGATTGCGGAATGCCAGTCTTTCAACCGTATCGCATCAATAGAATCGCTGCACAACCAATACGTGCAGCAAGAATATCAAATTAACAAAAGACCAATGCGCGAAATTAAACCAGGCGTCTTTTATACTGGCGCCATAGACTGGAACCGACGGAACTTCGATTCCGTCATGCAGACTCCCGACGGAGTCACTTATAATTCGTACCTCGTCAAGGGAACAACACACACCGCACTGCTCGACACAGTTGAGCCGCGATTCGTTGAAGGATTGCTCAAAGAACTCGAAGAGGTAGAGCGGCTCGATTATATCGTCGTTCATCACACCGAACAGGATCACACCGGCGCTCTACCAGCTTTGCTGAACAAGTACCCCGAAGCGAAGATCGTCTGCGTCGCCAAAGCGCAAACGCTGGCGCAGTATTGGTTCGACCTCCCACCAGACCGATATATGATTGTCAAGGATGGGGATAGCATCGATCTCGGCGGGAAGACGCTGACGTTCTATGCGATGCCGTGGGTGCATTGGGCTGACACAATGGTCAGCTACCTGAAAGAGGATCGCATTCTCTTCACGTGCGACCTGTTTGGAGCGCATATAGCTCAGGCCGAGCTGTTTGCCGGGGAGGATGAGCGAGTGGTCATCGCCGCCAAACAGTATTACGGTGTGATTATGGCTCCCTATCGTAACTTCATCGCCAAGCACATCGAGCGGATCGCGGTCATGGACGTCGATCTGATCGCGCCGAGTCACGGGCCGTTGCACAACCAACCTGCCAAAGTTATCGCTGCCTATCGTGAATGGACCTCGGATGCGACCAAGAAGCTGGTGCTGATTCCGTTCGTGACGATGCACGACAGTACGCGGTTGATGGTGGAAATACTGGTTGATGAGTTGACCGGGCGCGGAGTGGAGGCTTTACAGCTGGACATGGCTACCCCCGATGTGAACCGGCTGGCCGAGTGTTTCATCGATGCGGCAGCGATTGTCTGGGCGAGCCCGGTGGTGATGGCTGGCGCTCACCCGAACGTGCTCTACGCAGCGCTTTTCGCCAATTATCTGAAACCCAAGGCTAAGGTGATGGCGGTGATCGGCTCGATGGGGTGGGGAAGCAAGATGGTCGAGCAGTTGACCGGAATTATCGGTGACTCGAAGGTTGAGTACCTTGAGCCGGTGATCTGCAAAGGGATTCCGCGTGAGAAGGATCGGGAAGCGCTGGCAGGAATGGCTGAGAATTTGAAATTTAGAATTTAGAATGCGGAAGACACTCACCACAAAGTCACGAAGACACAAAGGGATGCTTATATACTTAAGTGGTTGCCGTCGAGTTTCAAGCCCGCTTGCCGATAACGGCAGATATGAGATTTAGAGCTGGGAGGAAGGCGACTGTTTTAAGCGTCATTTGAGCTGACGGGCTTGGGTTAATTAATTACGGCGCCGTCTGTCCCATTGGTATCTCAGTGAAATTATCGTAAATTCTATATCGCCCGATCTATTGATCGGGCGATAGTCTTTCATAGAGAATCGGAAAATGTCTCTACGGACGAAACTCTTTCTAAGCTTCCTCATTCCAACGCTGATGTGGTTAGCCGTCGGCGTTTGGACAAGCTCGAGCATGAGGAACATCGGACGTGAAGTAACTGGAATCCTGAACGATAACGAACGAAGCGTCAAGTACGCGGTCGAGATGGTTCAGGATCTCGAGCGGATGGACAGCGGTATCCTGCTGAAAATTAATGGCGACGTTGCAGCGTTCGCTGCGATCACGTCTGAAGCGTCGGCGGGATACAAGAAAGCCCTCGCCGCGGCAATCGCCAATATCACAGTCCCAGGCGAGAAAGAGCTGCTGGATACTCTCAGCCGTCTGTCGGATCAGTACTTCACAAATCTGTCACTGATAGCGGCCAAGCCAACCCTCGATGCTTACAATCAGACGCTTTATCCAACGTTTGTAAGCACTCGACAGGCTATCAGTCGTCTCCGCGAAATGAACACCGACGCGATGTATTCGGCGGCGGCCAGTATAGCCGATCGGGCGAAACGCGCAGCGCTGCCCGGAGATCTGATGATGCTTGCGGCGGTCTTCTTCGGTTTGGCGTTCGTTGTCCTCTCGAATCAGTACTTTGTGAAACCGATCAAGAAACTGATAGCGACCGTCAGCCAGTGGAATCGCAGCGGAGAGTTTGATATGGAGACGGTTGAGACAAACGATGAGATTCAGGAACTCGCCGATGGACTCCGTAATCTTCATCAATCCGTCGCGAGTGGGAGACGCTGATGCGAATACATGTCGCTGTTTACTATAATGGCTTCGCACTCGCCCTGACCGGCTTTTTCATGCTGATTTCAGGCCTCGTGGGGTGGTTCTACCACGACGGCTCGGCTGCAAATCTCGCGATTTCCGGACTGATAATCGCCGGATTCGGGATCTTTCCGATGCTTTTTATCCCTCGAAAGACGGACGTCAGCCTGCGGGAATCGATCTTCGTGGTTGCTTTTGGGTGGCTCGCCTGCACATTTGCCGGAGCAGTTCCATTCTACCTCTATGGGCCGCCATTCTCATTTATCAACGCGGTTTTTGAGAGTATTTCCGGTTTCACAACGACTGGCGCCTCGATTCTGGCAACCGTTGAAGATCTACCTCGAGGGCTCCTTTTCTGGCGAGCTTGCACCGAGTGGCTGGGAGGAATCGGGATTATCTCCTTCGTGCTGGCGGTGATGCCGCGGATGGGGCAGGTGAGCCGCTCGTTCTTCCAGCAGGAATACACCGGGCTGGTGATACCGCCTGCTTTTGCCCGTGCGAAGGACATTCTTCGAGGACTATTTGCCGTCTATCTGGGGCTCACGGTTGTTCAGACAATAATGTTGATGCTGGCTGGTATGCAAGGATTCGACGCTGTAACGACAGCGCTCGCTACCTTACCCACCGGCGGTTTCTCGGTGCGGAACACGAGTATCGCCTATTACAACAGTCCTTCGATCGATGCAATAACGATTCTCTTCATGCTGTTAGGAGGGATGAACTTCGTTTATCTGCATACAGTATTGACTCGCCCTTCCAAAGCGAGGCAGGGCTGGGATGTGGCTAAGACTTATTTTGGGGGGATTCTGCTCTGCGTTGCATTAGTCGTATTTGTGATTAAAGGAAGCGTCTATCAGACTTGGTTCGAGGCAATCCGTTTTGGCTCATTTCAAGTAGTTTCCGTGGCGACGACGACCGGCTTTGGATCGGCAGACTCAGCGGTCTGGCCAATTTCCGCTCAGATGGCAATTGTGCTAATCACCCTGATTGGCGCCTGCAACGGCTCCACGGGCGGCGGTATCAAGTTTGATCGCGTTCTACTCTTTCTGAAGTTGCTGCGCTTCCGCTTCCACCAGATGATTCACCCGAATCTTGTCGCCTCGATTCGTGTCGATAGGACCTTCGTCAGCCTTGAGAATGTCGAGAAAGGAGTGTTTTATATTGTGCCTTATGTTGGCGTTCTTGCGTTTGCGACGCTCACGCTGGGGTTGTTGGGAGTCGGACCGGTTGAATCCTTGACCGGATCGGCAGCGTGTCTTGCCAACGCCGGGCCCGGTATGGGAGCGGTCGGATCGATGGGGAACTACAGCGCGCTGCCCGATTTGGCAAAGGCGGTTCTTGCGGTAGTGATGCTCGCGGGAAGACTGGAAATATTCGCGCTGGTTTTGCCGTTCACGCGTGGATTCTGGAAGGGATAAACCGCGTGAGGAAGAAAGAGGAGGACAGGCGTCCGTGCCAGTCCCCTTGACAACTTTCAACTTTTAACTTTCAACTTACTTGAATCCTAACACAGTTCGTTCGCAATTCCTCGACTTCTTCAAAGAACGGGGTCACACTATCGTACCCTCAGCGCCGGTAACGCCGCACAACGATCCGACGTTGCTGTTCACCAACGCTGGAATGAACCAGTTCAAGGACGTCTTCCTCGAACAGGGAAGTCGTCCCTACAGCCGTGTGGCTGACAGCCAGAAGGTGATCCGAGTTTCAGGCAAGCACAACGACTTGGAAGAGGTCGGGCCATCGCCGTCGCATCACACCTTCTTCGAGATGCTCGGGAATTGGTCGTTCGGCGACTACTACAAGTCTGAGGCTTGTCGTTGGGCGTGGGAACTGATGACGAAGGTCTGGGGCCTGGACGGATCGAAGCTCTATGCGACAATCTTCAAGGGCGACGATCAGGTCGGCTTCGATGAGGAGTCGTTCAAGATCTGGCGCGACGAAGTAGGGCTGCCTGAGGAGCGGATCAGTCTGCACGGTAAGAAGGATAACTTCTGGGAGATGGGCGAAGTCGGCCCTTGTGGGCCCTGTTCAGAATTGCACTACGATTTTGGGCCGTCGTTCTGCCGTCAGCAGCATATTCCCGGCCATAAGTGCGCGGTGAACGGCGATTGCGGGCGAGTGGTGGAATTGTGGAATCTCGTCTTCATCCAGTATCGTCGTGATGATAAAGGAATGCTGCACCCACTGCCGCGCAAGCACGTCGATACCGGAGCAGGGTTTGAGCGGGTACTGAAGGCCATTGAGGGTGTGCCGTCCAATTACGAGACGAGTGTCTTCGCGCCGCTGATCGCCTATATCGCGCAGCTTTCAGGAGTGCCATACCAACGCAACGCGACCGGCAATCCTCACCGGGTTGCGGCGGATCATATTCGGATGGTGTCGTTTGCGATTGCGGACGGGGTGCTGCCGTCGAATGAGGGGCGGGGTTATGTCGTGAGGAGAGTGCTGCGACGGGCCGCGCGGTATGGGCGGGAGATAGGCCTTGACCAACCGTTCATGTACAAGCTGCTGGAGCCGCTGATCGCCACGATGGGGGATGCTTACCCGGAATTGAAGGAGAGGCATGAGCATTTGGTGCGAGTGATCAAGTCGGAGGAGGAGAGCTTTGGAAGGACGTTAGGAAGGGGGTTGGAGCTGTTCCAAGGGGTGGTAGAGAAGATTCACCACGAAGGCACGAAGTCACTAAGCGGTGATGATGCGTTCAAACTATACGATACTTACGGCTTCCCGCTCGATTTGACGGAACTGTTGGCGAGGGAAAAGGGGCTGACGGTCGATATCGCACGGTTCGATGAGCTGATGAAGGGGCAGAAGGAGTTGGCTCGCGGAGAGAAGAAATTTGCCGCGACAGCCAGCGAGGTTGACGCTTCGATCCGCAGTGTGTTTGTGGGGTACGACCAGTGGGAGGTTGAGGCGACGGTGCTGGCGGTGAATCCGGCGGGCGAAGAAGTCGAGGTGGTATTGGACAAGACGCCATTCTACGCCGAGTCGGGCGGGCAGGTGTCGGATAAGGGGTGGATTGAGGGGGAATCCGGCAAGTTTGAAGTGGTGGGAGTGAGCAGGGCCGGGGAGGTGGTAACGCATAGAATCAAGGTGACAGACAAGAATGTCTGTCCTACTGTCAATGATATTGTTAAAGCTGTGATTGATAGTGACTTCCGTGTTCCGACGCAGTACAATCACACCGCGACGCACCTTTTGCATACGGCGCTGAGGACGGTGTTGGGGGCTCACGCGAATCAAGCGGGGTCGCTGGTCGCGCCGGATAGGCTCAGGTTCGACTTCACTCACTTCGAAAGGATAACTGAACAGCAGATTGAGCAGATTGAGCGGATGGTGAACGAAGCGATTCGCGCCGATTATGAAGTGCGCTGGTACGAAAAGCCGATCAAGGAGGCGCTGGGGGATGGGATCGTGGCGCTGTTCGGCGAGAAGTACGGCGACATCGTGCGGATTATCCACATTGGATCGGATGATGCGCCTTATTCGCGGGAGTTCTGCGGCGGGTGTCATGTGACTCGCACCGGGCAGATCGGGATGTTCCGTATTGTCACTGAGGGGGCGGTTTCGGCGGGTGTGCGACGGATTGAGGCTGTCACCGGCGAATACGCTTACAACTGGACGGTTCAGGAACACAAGCAGCTCGAAGCGATTCAGGACATTGTAGGCTCGCGCGGATCTGATCCGGTCGAAAAGCTCCAGAAGACTATCGCGGAAAAGAAAGCGCTGGAGAAGGAGTTAGAGAAGCTGATCGGCGTCTGGGCAACTGCGGAAGCAGTTGAGCTGCTTGCATCAGCCATTAACGTCCATAATGTCCATATAGTCCATAAATTGTACGACACGATGGACGTCGAACGTCTGAAAATGGTCGGCGACGCAATTAGAATAAAAGAACAGCGGTCGGTCGCGCTGTTAGTTGCGTCGGGTGAGAACGGCGCGGGGCAGTTGGTCTGCGTGGTGGGAGACGCCGCTATCTCTGAGACGAAGCTGAAGGCAGGGGATCTCGTCGGCAAAGCTGCCAGAATTGCCGGCGGAGGAGGAGGGGGACGGCCTCACATGGCGACCGCCGGAACCAAGTCGCCGGAACTGTTAGGGGAGGCGGTGAAGGCGTTTGAGGGGATAGTACGGGAGTGCGTTGGAGGTTGAACAGCAGATTAGGAATAGAACAGCAGATTAAGCGGATTTAGCAGATTTCCAATCCGGGATCGGAATCCGTTAAATCTGCGTAATCTGCTGTTCTACCGCAGCATCTAAACTGAGGGTGTAATTATGACTCGCTTTGAATATGCCATCGTCGAAGCGAAAGTCTTCGGCGGCTTTGAGATCGAATATCCTGACCGTCAGGAGAAAGTTAAGGGAGAACTGATCGGCATTCTTAACCGGTTGGGGCAGGAGGGTTGGGAGCTTGTCTCAACCACATCCGATCAGATGGGCAACCCACAGAAATTGTTTTTAAAGCGAGTGCACGGTGGATAAGCCTTTAGTCGGCTCGCTGAAAGACCGGCTTTTCCCACCGAACGCTCCTCCCGCGATCTGGCTTCTGCTCGACCCTGATCACGATGAGCCGGAAGCGCTGGCGGAAACGGCGGCCAAAGCAGAGGAAGCTGGGGTGAAGGCGATCCTCGTGGGAGGGTCGTTCATCGCGCACGACGGATTCGACGATGCGGTGAAGGCGATCAAAGGACAGGTAAGAATACCTGTCGTACTATTCCCCGGCGGGAGCAGGCAGGTGTCGAAGTACGCCGACGGGATACTCTTCATGTCGCTGCTATCGGGCCGCAATCCGCAGTATCTGATCGGCGAACAAGTGATGGCGGCTCCGATTATCAAGAAACTTGGTCTGTCTCACCTTTCGATGGCGTATCTCCTGATAGAGTCGGGAGTGGTGACTTCAGCGGGGTTCGTATCAGACACCCGGCCGATCCCGCGCGACAAGCCTAAGTTCGCGGTAGCTCACGCGATGGCGGCGGAGTTGTTCGGGATGCAGGCGGTTTATCTCGAAGCGGGCAGCGGCGCGAAACTTGCCGTTCCCGAAGAGATGATCCGTATGGTGGCAAAGAGCGTTTCGATCCCGATCATCGCTGGAGGAGGGATCACTACGCCGGAACTCGCTGCCAAAGCCGCTACGGCCGGGGCGAGGGCGATTGTGGTGGGGACGGCTGTGGAGAAGGGCGGGGCGGGGGTGTTGAGGGAGATGGTCGAGGCGGTGGAGACTTTGGAATGCTGAGTCGTGCATTGAAAATAATCCGCGATTTGGCTGAGTCAGGTAAAGTAGTACTGACCGATCATGCCGATGAGGAACTTAGGAATGATGCGCTTACTTCTAAGGATGTACGTAGTATCATCCGTTCAGGTAGAATTGTAGAAAGACAGTTTGATACTGCAACAAGTGAATCCAAATATCTAATTCAAGGTTCCACTAAAGATGCAGATCTTGCTGAGATTGTCTGCAAAATTGGAGTGCAACAAAAGGTCGTAATCATTACCATTTATCGAATATAGGAGAATAAATGATCTGTGATATTTGCGGCAAAGACGGTGCGAAGACACGCTTTGTAAGTCGGGTTTATGGCGAAGGCGCCGACCTCGTCGTAATCGAGCATGTGCCGGTTATATTCTGCTCTAACTGTCACGAGAGCTACCTCACTCTTCAGACGGTGGAGGCGATTGACGAAGTGATCGAACGAAAGGTTGAAAAGACTGCCCGTCGGCAGGTTGCCGTGGCGACTCTTGCCTGAATTGGATCAACGTGCGCAAGGCTTTAATGCCTGCGTCTGCGGCTTCGTGCGCCATACTGACGGACAGATACTGCTTGTTCGTAGTCCCAAGCGCGGCTGGGAGTTGCCCGGCGGTCAAATAGAGGCTGGTGAGAGTCTGATCGAAGCGTTGAAGCGTGAGGTCGTGGAAGAGAGTTCAGTGGAAATCTCTATCCTCGGCTTAATTGGGATTTACTCAAACCTATCTTCAAGTACGGTAACGTCTGATAAATTGATACATCTCTTTGAATGCTCTTCGGATTGCGAGACACCGACGCCTGATAATGAAATCATCGAGGCTGGCTGGTTCGATGAAGATACTGCGTTACAAAAGGTCACACACCAACCAAACTTACTTCGTTTACAAGATTCCTTGAGTGGCGCTCAAATGTATCGTGTTTATCGAGACACGCCATTCAAGTTATTAGATTCATTCAAATTATAAATTGCCTACAATTTGTCCTTAATGCCTAAAAAAGCCCTCGGCCTGCTCTCCGGCGGTCTCGATTCGACGCTCGCCTTGCGTCTGATCCACGACCAAGGGATTGAGGTCACCGCGATAAATTTCCACACTGGCTTTTGCTTCACCGACGCTCGACGAGCCAGTAAGAGACCCCCCCTTAATTCCCCCCTACAGATAGTAGGGGGGGAAAGTAAGCAACACGGCGGCCCTTCCGACGCGCTCTCGACGGCGGCGAGGCTCGGCGTGCCCATCGAGGTGATCGACATCTCGAAAGGGTATCTCGAAGTGCTGCATAACCCCGAGCACGGCTACGGCAAGAACGTCAACCCCTGTATCGACTGCCGTATCCATATGTTCAAGATGGCGCGCAAGATGATGGACGAGATCGGCGCGCAGTTTATCTTCACCGGCGAAGTGCTCGGCCAGCGTCCCATGTCGCAGCACCTACAGGCGTTAAATACTATTGCTCGCGAATCAGGGACAGAAGACCGCTTGTTGCGACCGCTCTCTGCTCTGATCCTGCCTCCGACACTGCCGGAACGCGAAGGTTGGGTTGATCGCTCCAAGCTGATGGGATTCCACGGACGGACGAGGAAACCTCAGATGGCGCTCGCAGCAGAGCTTGGAATCGGGAACTACCCTCAACCCGCCGGTGGTTGTTGCTTCCTGACCGACCCGCAGTATGGCCGCAAAGTGCGGGACATGTGGGCGCATTCGACCAAAGCGGAACTCGACTGGGACGACTACCTGATGCTGAAGGTCGGACGGCATGTGCGGCTGGGCGAGAGGTCGAAGATCATCCTCGGACGCGAGGAAGGCGAGAATATGTTCCTCGACCAATACCAGCAAGGGCGGGTGAGGCTCGAAATTGACGACATCCCGGGGCCGGTGGGCCTGATGGATGGAGATGTGAGCGATGAAATTCTGCAGAGCGCTGCGAGGGTATTGGTGAGATACTCCGACGCGAAAGATTCCAAAGAAGCGATCCCTGTGACTGTGCAAGTCGGCGGCGAGGAGCGCATCATTATGGCGCTTCCTTATTCACCCGAGGAAGTGCAGGACTGGGTGATCCAGTAGGGTCAGTTGGATAGGCGTCACCGCCTGTCCCTCAATCGCTAAGAGTCAACTTAGGACAGGCAGGGACGCCTATCCTACTGAACGGTAAATAACATTGACCGATTTTGATACTCGCGCCGAGCGCGACCGGGGGCTGTTCGGAGAGGACACAAGCGAACAACTCGTGAAAACACTCTCGGCAGCCAATCCCCGAATCGTTGCGGGAGTTGTTAGAAAAGCGCTCGACTGGCAAATTGCTATGGAAGAGTACGCCCGCGATAAGGGAATAGACTTCGACGGCGACGATTTCCTTAGATACAAGCGGGATAACCACGATGAACTTGACCGACATCTCGATCGGGCAATTATGTCGTTCATCGGCGCGATTGTTTCACAGGAGGGATGAGGGATGGATAGGCTGCTGCTCCATATCTGCTGCGCTCCCGATGCGACGGTGGCTTTTGAGCGGCTGGCAGTTCGCTTCGGCGCCACCGGATTCTTCTATAATCCTAATATAGAGCCGCTGTCGGAGTACAATCTACGGGAAGCTGAAGCGCGATTGTTAGCGTCTCTATGGGGAGTGGAGTATCTCGAGGGTGAACCGAACCGCAAGGAATGGTATGATCTTGCCGCTCCCCTGTGCAATGAACCTGAGCGCGGCGAGCGGTGCCGAATCTGTATCTCCCACCGACTCGAAGTTACATCGCGACGGGCGGTTGAACTCGGCTACAACAGCTTCGCCACGACACTTACCACATCTCCGCACAAGGATGTGGATTTTATCCACGAGATTGGACAGGAGATTGGTAAAGAGCACAGTCTGATCTATATTCCCGAGACATTCCGATTAAAAGATGGCTTTCGCCGCAGCGTTGAACTGGCGAGACAGTACAGTCTTTACAGACAAGACTATTGCGGCTGCCGGTGGAGCTATGCAAATTCGCATGGAAGGTTGCCGGCAATAGCGGATATGGTAGTAGATTGATCGTATTTGATAGTCGACCTGCGCTGCTATCAAGCCGGGTGCTTGATGCGATCCGTGAAGGGGAGCATACCGAACAACTCTGGCGGGAAGGGAAGGTTCGGATAGAAGACATTGATGACCTCCTTGTCGAACAGCGGAAATCAGCGGCTAAAGAGCTGGGGCTTCCGTCCGACGAGGGGGTAGTTTTTTGTTCCTCGGGAGTCGAAGCGATCAACGCCGCCGTGAAAGGATTGGCATGGGGAAGCGAGGGCGGAAAGATTGCGGTTGTGGCGGGTGATCCAGAAGGATTCAACGAAGCGTCCGCATGGTGTGAGCAGTTCGGATTTGCACGCTGTACCTTGCCTTTGACCGACGGTGGGGCGGTCGATATGGAGGAGGCTGATCGTTTGCTGACTCAACCGCTTGCTCTGGGAGCTTTCTCAACGGTGACCCCAGAGTTGTTCGTACCGCGAGACAGCCGCATGTTAGCAGATCTGATCCACGCCCGAGGCGGCGCTGTTGCAATGGACATCACAATGGAGTTGTCAGTCCGGTCGGCGGCTCATGCTGTGGGACTGGCGGATATTGTAACTCTGGATGGAGCAAGGCTTGGCGGGCCAACTGGGTCGGGATTGATGTGGGTAAAAACAGGGACGAAGTGGGCGCCTTTGATAAGCGGCGGAGCTTCGCAAGGAGGTAGGCGGGGAGGGAGCATCGGTCTTGGAGCGGTTTTCGGGCTGTCGAGTGCGTTGCGAGAATTATCTTTATCGCGCAGTGAGATCATGTCTCATTTCGAGTCGCTCCACGCTGCAGCGCTGGAGTCGATTTGCAATCATATTCCCAATGCAATCTTACCTTGGGCAGCGGCGACGATGCCTTTGGGAGTGACGTTCATTGTCCCGGGAATCGAAGGCGAAGCAGTGGTTGAACTTGCAGCGTTTGAAAGGGTTTTTGTTTCGACAGGATCGGCTTGTAGTCGAAAGGCAGGCAAACCATCGGCGATCTTGACAGGAATTGGATTTTCCCCAGAAGACGCTGCATCAGCGATACATCTCGATTTCAGGATGGAGCATACTGCTGACGATGTGCGACATGGATTTGAAGTGATGGGGAGGGCGGTGGGTAAGTTGAGCAGGATGAAGTAATAACGCAGCTCCTTGTAATTTGTGTGAGTAAGATGGAAAAACGGTAACGGGTAGTTCGCACAGCTCTGAAAGTGTCTCGTTGATAGTAATCTAATGGGCTGTGCGGACGAAGTTTATGATAATGATTTGAACCCGCACAGCCGGTTGGTCTTCCATTAGATAGACATCGGATGAGCTGTGCGGACTACCCAGAAGCAAGGGAAATCCTCAACAATCACCTCGCTAGTTCAACTTGTTACCCACACGAAGTTGCGAGGAGCCACAAATATGCACTTGTTTGTTGTTGGATTTGACTTATCAATGATTTGAGCGTAAATTACTCACACCTAATCGGAGCGGAGAATCCATGAAACGCCTCGTACTTACCCTCATCATCCTCATCCAAACCAACACAGGCAACGCCCAGCCTGCCGTTGAATTCATGCGCAATTACAACACCGGACGGCACGATAAGTTTCTCGATATCTACGCGCTCGCAGGCGGCGGCTACGCTATGTGTGGAATTTCTTCAGTTGGCGCTCCAGGTGACGGCGATCTCTATGTCGTCAAAGTGGACGAACGGGGAGACCAGATCTGGTCTCGAACCTATGATGTCAACGATAACGGCTATCTGAACAGCGTTATCGAAACCGACGACGGGGACATTATTGTCGCGGGAACTGCAATTGCCCGGTTGCACGCCCTGCGCCTCAGCCCGGATGGCGAATTGCGTTGGCGACTTGATTTTGGTCAGGGCGAATGTTATGCTGTTATCGAGCTGAAAGATGGAAGATTGTTGATGGCCGGGAGGAATTCAACACGCTCTCCGTACCTTTGCCGAATGGTCTGTATAGATGGCGGCGGAGAAGTTCAGTGGGATAGAACCTATGACCAAGTTAGTATGTCTCGTTATTATGGGGTGCGCGAAACGGATGGCGGATGTTTGGCGGCTGGGGAAGGTTCTACAGAAGGTGCATTACGTTTGTATCCCCTTGCTGTCAAAATTCAGACCGATAACGGCGATGCGATCTGGACTCATCACTACACCGAAGGCGGTACACAGATGCTGGTGAAAGGGATGACGTCGGCAGGAGACGGTGGGTTTGTTATAATCGGGACATGGATGGATGGACGTCTTGCGGGAACTTTGAAGATAGATGGCGATGGCAACGAGGTATGGCGTCGTGTGTACGAGGATCTTTCAACCTATCTCTCCCTGCAAGGCA
>Ga0247841_10002791_pt1 | contig 33848 bp, 27 predicted proteins | sample LaCruzMarch2015__2_FD_192410 | JGI IMG/M metagenome (GOLD analysis project Ga0247841, IMG submission 192410) | Freshwater microbial communities from meromictic Lake La Cruz, Castile-La Mancha, Spain - LaCruzMarch2015_18m | ecosystem: Environmental > Aquatic > Freshwater > Lake | place: Spain...
AATATATAAAGATATCTTAAAATATATGGAAGAATTAAAAAAATAAATTCTTTCCATGTAGCCCCCTGTCAAGGGGGAATGGGGGTTTGTTAAAAAAAATTAAAATTAAATTAAAAAATATTTATTTTATGGACTTTAAAACTATGCTCTTTGAATTACAATCGACATATCAACCAGCAGGAGATCAGATCAAAGCGATCGAAGAGATCAAGAAACTTTTTGAAAGCTGAAAAAATAAGGCAACATTATTGGGTGCTACATGAACAGGAAAGACCTTTACGATGGCCAATATGATCCAGCATCTTCAAAAGCCGACACTTGTCATTTCTCATAATAAAACATTGGCCGCTCAGCTTGCTACGGAGTTCAAATATTTTTTTCCGAACAACGCTGTGCATTACTTCGTCTCGTATTTTGACTATTATCAACCGGAAAGTTATCTTCCCTCTCAAGGGCTTTACATAGAAAAAGAAGCAACTGTTAATCAGGAGATAGAGATGTATAGACTTGCAACTATGGCATCATTACTTAGCAGAAAAGACGTTATCGTTGTTGCTTCAGCTTCGTCATTGTATGGTTTAGGACAAAAAAGATTCTTTGAAGAAAACTGTTTGCAGTTTGAGGTCGGAAAACAATATGATTTCAAGGCATTGAAAAGACAGCTTCTCCATATGCAATACAAACCCATCCTTGCCAAAATAGAACATGGAATGTTTGAATTTAAATGAGATATCCTGGATATTTTTTCCAGTACAGAAAAATTCGTGTACAGATTACACTTCAATGAAGAAGTACTTGAATTGATCGAACTCAAAGACTCACTAACTTTTGAACACAAGGAGAACAAGAAGAAAGTAACACTTCGACCAGCGACACAATTTTTGCAAGACGTCTCTGACCTGGATACTATTCTCGAACAAATGAATGCCGAAAAAGAATTGAGAGTAAAAGAATTTGAGAAACAGTGAATGCTTGTAGAAGCAGAAAGAATTAAAAAAAGAGTAGAATATGACATCAGAATGATCAAGGAAACATGATTTGTAAACGGGATTGAGAACTACTCTCTCTACTTCGATAATAGACTGCCATGAGAACCACCAAATACGATCTTTGATTACTTTCCTGACGATTTCTTATTGATTGTAGATGAATCACATATGACTTTACCACAACTCAGAGCTATGCCAGGAGGTGATAGATCTAGAAAAACAAATTTGATAAAATATGGATTTAGACTTCCTTCAGCAGTCGATCATAGACCATTGAGATTTGAGGAGTTGGAATGAATTTTGTGACGAAAAGATTTGAAAGACATCGTCTTGGATCAAGCATTTGATATAGAATCTAATGTATCCAATACCCACGTAGAAATTTTCAATAAATATAAAAAAATGAAAGAAGCGCGTGGAGAAAATCAGATGATCACGTTGATAAAAAAGCATAAGAAAGACACAAAGTCTATTTTCTTGTCAGCGACTCCTAGCGAATATGAACTGAAATTATCAGACAAAATCGTCGAGCAAATCATCAGACCGACAGGGCTTTTGGATCCGATTAGCTACGTTTATCCCAAATCCGGAAATTACGATTCGCTCATTCTCAGCATAGATACTTTGATCAAGAAGAGACCTCATTTGAAAGAATTTATGGATGGATATAGCCTCAAAGACGGTATAGAAGAAGTGTTTAGCAATGAGTAATGTAAACGTCATTTCGAGGCGTAGCGGAGAAATCTTATATAAAGGTGGAGATTTCTCATTCCATTCGAAATGACTGATGAAGAATCATTACTGCCTCTCATTATTTATTGTTATCGTTATTCATGATAAATATGCTCAACTTTTCACTTATAAATCTCTGATGTACCAAAAATCTGGTTGATAGCCAGTATTTTTTGGGAAGACTTTTTGATATGGGGATGAAGACTCCTGATTATCAATTGAATTATTTTACTGATCCGTTTGATGTGAAAACGAAAACAGTTTTTGTAAACACCTGTGGGTTTATTTCTTCGGGAAGAGATGAAGCTGATGCAACCGTGAGAAAATTATTGAAAGCGAAGAAAACCGTGTACCTACTCTGATGTGCAGTTCAGTACTATATGGCCTTAAAAGGTGCAAAGGACGAAAAGGCGCAAGGGAAAATCCTTTCGAGCCTTTCGAACCTTTCGAACCCTTGAAACCTCCATGTTCTTTCACGAGGAGACTTGAATAAAGTGACTTTGAAAAATATTATGCAATGATATAACAGTAAAACTTTTGGTAATTTTGAATTCAGTACCTGACCAAGGGTCTATACAAATGTTGAGCAGAAATTTGAATATCTCAAAATCGCTGAATGATGTGATAATCATTGTAGCTTCTGTATCATCCCAGCGATCAGATGAAAACAGCAATCTCTACCGGTAGAAAAAATAATCACTGAAGCGAAGAATATGATAGCATGAGGGATTAAAGAAATCATTCTCATCGCTCAAGATACCACAAGATATGGAACGGATCTGTACAAAAAACCTAAGCTCTTGGAATTACTGAAAAAATTAGATCAAGTAAAATGAGATTTCAGCTACAGGCTCCTCTACCTCTATCCTGATATCGTAACGTTAAACCAAGTTAAGGAGCTGAAAAAGTTGAAAAAGTTTATACCGTATTTCGATATCCCGTTACAACATATAAGTTCACCGATATTGAAAAGGATGGGAAGATTTTACAATGAAGAATATATCAAAACATTTTTGGATCAGATTAAAAAAATCTTTCCGATTAAATTTATCAGAACGAATCTTATCATCGGTTTCCCCGGCGAAACGGAAAAAGATTTTGATAAACTTATAAAGTTTGTAGATGAAACAAAGTTTGATAATATCGCCTTGTTTGAATATCACGACGAACCTTTGGCCGCTTCGAGTAAGCTAGATAAAAAAGTAGCCTATAGCGCTATCAGAGCCAGATTTACCAAGATTAGACAGCTCGTAAATAGGCAGTTGTTTGAACATGAAGCAGCGAGAAAGTGAATACAAGAAATCGGGTATATTATGGAAATAGATAAATGAATCTTGGTTGTGAGACCACGATTACATTGTCCTGAGATTGATAGTTATGACGAAATTTCTGTGAAACAAGTGGTTGGGACTTTTGAGAATAAAAAAAATCTAGAAATCTGAGATAAGATTATCTATACGGTATAAAGATTATTCTATTTCTAGTGATGGTGCTTGAAAAGGTTCAAGCGCGTCATCAGTTTCTTTCTTGGCAGGATTATCTATAAATCCTTGTTTTAAAATTCCTTCCAGATTTTTCCCTCAAGCATAGATTCGTCATGCTCATAGTATCTTTATGAGTATACTATCCATTCCTGCCCGATTTAATCAAATTCAAACTAATCCTAAACTTATAAGAATAAATACTGTATTGGCCACTTTATCCACGCCAGACATAGCACTGATTCCATTTTTGATTTCTTTAAACGCCTTTTGTATATTTTCTTTACTTGAAAACATCTTCGCCAGAGAAGAAAACACCGCTTGCTTCTCTTCCTTTTTTAATTTTGCCATAGATTTTCAAAAACTATTTACAAAATCATCCCGATCATATGGGTTTTGACCAAACATCTTCTCTTTTGCTACTGGAAAATCTCTAGCCATCAAAGCCCCTCGATGTCACTCAGAAAGCTTTTCTTTGGGATGAATCGTATTCAATAAATCTCTAATCTTTTTTGTGTTTTGATGATACTGTTCTCTATACATTTCAAATTTTTCATCAGACTTTAGCTCATTTACAAATTTTTTCATATCATCTCTATACTGACCATTAATCTCTATCTCCTTATCTCATGTAAGTTCATTTTTCTTATCAAGAGCTTTAAATAATTCTTCTTTTTCTATTTTTTTTGATAAGAATCTATTTTTGATTTGTTTCCTATAGGTCCTCATATAAGATCAGGCTTTGCAAGCTTCCCAGTTTGACATTTTATTATAATAAAGAGTAAAAACATTGTATATATTATAACTCTTTTTACTATTTTGTCAAATTCTACTATAATCTACCATTATTCCTTGAAAAACCACCAGAACTTCATTAGACCTTAGCCATTAGAACCTGGACCTTAGATGTTTTTCTTGATACTTGATACTTGATACTTTATACTTTAATCTAATTTCATGTCCCTTACTCCAGAACTTCAGACCCTCGTAGATGCTCTCCAGCATGAAAAAATCGTCTGCTTACTTGCGCCGAGTTTTCCTGTAGATTATAGCTATCCTGAGATTATTATCAGTCTCAAATCTATCGGTATAGAAAAGGTAGTAGAGCTCACTTATGCGGCTAAGTTGATCAATGATGAGTATGAAAAAATTCTCAAAGAAAATCCTGATAAACAATATATCTGTCCCAACTGCCCTACCATCGTCAAACTTATAGAAATAAAATATCCTGAGCTCAAAGAATATATTATCGATGTAGCTTCACCTATGGTGATTATGAATAGATTCGTAAAGAAAGAATATGGACCAGACTACAAGACGATTTTTATTGGGCCATGTTTTGCTAAGAAAATGGAAGCTAAACAATATGGTATAGATTATGCGATAACATTTAAAGAACTCCAAGATATCTTCACATATTACAAAGAGAATAACATCGCAGCAAAAGAATTTACCTACTCCGTGACCGAAGATGGGACGCCGGATTTTGATAAGTTCTATAACGATTATACCAAAGTCTATCCGCTTGCATGAAGCGTAGCCGATAGTTTACACATCAAAGGGATTCTCAATAGAGATCAAATATTAGCCATAGATGGTCCAGCGAATCTCGATGCTGGGTTTCAGAAATTTAAAAATGATAAGAATATAAAATTCCTCGATATCTTGAGCTGTGAATGATGATGTATCGGTGGCCCTGGTATGATGTCCAAAGAGCCTATTGAAGCAAGAAAGCAGAAAGTTCTTGATTACAAAAAATACTGCAAAAAAGATAAAATCTGATCCAAACTCGGTAAGTTCGCATACGCCGAAGGACTTGATATTGGCAGAAAATAGATTAACGAATTGCGGATTTCAAATTACGAATTATCTAAAAATCTTGAATATATAGTTTTCAATTTAAAAAAGCTGGGTGACGCCCAGCATAGTATTTTAATTAATTGTATCAACTCTTTTCTATTGTTTTATCAGCAACGGTTTCTGTTTTTTGATAATCATATATTCCTCAATCAAGAATGCCGCAGCCTCACATATAAAAAACTCTCTCTTTGTGAAATCGGGCTCAACAGAAATCGCCATATATGGCAGGGTCGTTTTTTCTTTGCCATTAATTTGACCATACCACTCAAATGTTCTTTTACCATATTTGCCCATAATTAAATTGATTATATTAAGCTGGCTCCAATCAGAGCTCCCCAAATAATCAAATCCATGTTTCATAAATATCATTTCTCCAGTGGGCATTTCAATGTCATTTTTCCCCTCGGAGATATTAATGTAAAATCCTGGGGTATTCACGCCTATCGGACGATTTTTGGATAGATTTATATAATCGATTCCATCATCTATCCTATCATTACCATAACCTACAAACACAAGTGTACCAGTAATGGTCATTCCTTTAAGGCTTGGTTTGGCACCATAAAGCATTTCGAATGCAGTTTGTGCCCTTATACCTGTTATCTGATCTAACTTTATCATACTATTTTTTTATTTATGTTAATGTTTATATTTCCATAAATTTTATATCTTTTTCCTATAAGAAGTCAACTTCTACAATATATGAGCCTCCTAAACTAACTTGATTTTTCTCTATTTATTTCTATAAAATTGGTACTGTCAAACAGTTTACCTCTTTTTGTGTTATATGACAAATCGTAAGAAACACAGAGATGATTGACCAAACCTTTTTAATCTTCCCCTAGAACCGAAGAAAGATACTTCTGTACAAGAAATAAAGAAAGATATTACTGAGCACTTATGATTGGTTTTTGATAGTATTTGATTGAATGAAAGGAAATCGAGGATAAATTTATGAGATGAAGAATTTAATGCTGTTATAGTGTGAGTATGTAATGACGAAGCTGGATATGAAAAGTATTCACCCATCAAAGACGCTATATTTTCCTATCTTAGCGTAAGATTTCCCTATGCCAAATCAGCTGCTCCCCTAGTTTTCGAGATTCTTTATTGTTATCCTAAAGACGGAGAAAATGTTCCCTTGTGTTTCGATAAACGAGGTAACTTGGATATAGGAAAAATCTTTTCTACTTACAGCTATTCAGAGATAAAAGATTTTCTGGGGAAAATACATGCGGGAGCCCCTGAACTTCAAAGGTTTAAAATTTGGGAAGAAGAACTCTCTTTGTATTGGAAACAGTGATATTGTCCTACGCCTGAAAAAAATATAGTCAGTGGAGCATCGACGAAGAAGGCAAATAAAGAACAAAGACGTATGTTGGACGATACTTTCCCTATACCGAAGCAATCTCCCTGACTACCCTATATCCATATAGAAAACGGTCAGCTAGCGATAAAATATATGATAGGACTGTATGGAAAACGTTCGATAATAGAGACCTTTGAAAAAATAGAACAACAAATTCGGCCCTATAATCTTCCTCGATTACAAGATGCATTGAATAAACTTAGCAAATCCTTTCATAACGCATCGCCCCAGACTATCGTTTTTGGCTTATGCTGAAACTATGGAGATAAAAATGTTGTAGCAACAAGAGAGTGGAAATGAAGATTGACGATGAGACTTAAAAATTTTCTCGATGAACAAAAACTACCTGACATAAAATACGGCGAAGGATATGACGATCGTTGAATGATAGTCCACTTGCCTACATGAGTGGTGCGCGAAAAAGAATTTCTTTTTAACTTCCGCCCTCATGAGCGAGAAAAAGAATTATTGCGTTGGGCAGAAGAAAGGAAAAAATATACTGAATATATGGATAGGTTAGAAGTTTTGCTTAAGGATACACCAGTTGAATGAGCCTTTATAATAAGAGACCAAGAAGCTTTGTGATGGCGATTTGGTGACAAGAAGAGCGAAAAGCCTTTGCCACTTTCTAGTATTTTCCACTTAGATGAAGACCAATGGATAGCAAAAATTCAAGCACGAATATATGAGCCACCAAAGGAGCTAAAAGTTACGCCGCCTGAGATAGTGGAAGAAGCACCAGTGGAGGAACTAGAAATATCTTCATCAGATATTCAGGGAGTAGAAAAAAATAATCTAGAAACCGAAGAGGTCATTCCTCCTCCTGGTGATGAAGATGTACCACCCGAAAAAGAAGAGGGAGTCTTAGAAATTCCAGAAATTATAGAAAATGTAGGGCCAGAAGAAAATGTTCCTTTCCCTATTGAAGAAAATCCTGACCTCGAAGAAGATTTTACTTTTGAGAGAAAAAACATCATCTTGGATCAATCCTCTCTCGATATCATCTACAAGAGATGTCCTGAAATATTCTTTAACGAAGAAGGGAAATTTGATCTAGAGCGTATGAAAATTGAATATGACTTTGGCACGATTATGAATGTTTTTGAAAAAATCCTCAGTAGAAGATATCCCTACAACCACGAATATCTGTATCAAACAACCAATCAACTCCTTCAACAACAATGATGAGAAGATCTCCAATATATTATTGACCACGAAGAACCTTTGCTGGATCTTTTTATCGCTATCTTTAAGGAACTCAAAGAAATAAGTATACTGCAGCGACTGGAAGAAAAATGACCATGGAAAAGTGTCGAATTCTGGATGATAAGAATCGCCTTGGGTATGGATTATATACGAAATTGATCTGATGAAAACCACGTACGAGATGATGATGACGAGAAAAACTTTGAAGAGTGGTTTGATATCTTATTCAGGGGTGAAGTAACTCGCGAAGGTCATGATCGCTATAGACAACATATTATGAATATCGTCAAACAACAAAATCCTGAAACCACTGCCCTTATAAAATCTTGCCCTAATATCATCAATCTCTATATTTCGTATTTTAATGAAGGATGAAATAACTCTCCCGTCGTCGCTCAACAAAAAAATATTATCAGAGAGCATCTTCTTTCTATAGATATTCCTGAACGCTATAAGATATATACGTCCAAGACTCAAGATAAATATTTGTGAGATACATGACTTTGTTCTTGTACTACCAAAGAATCACTTATCCAAACAATCACCGAATACTGACCAAGATCTGTAATCTCCGCACTCAAATATAAAAGTGATTCGGACGAGATAGTTCAGACATTTTCACGTATAAGCGGAATCGATCAAGATATGCAGGAGCTAGAAAAACGACAAGAACAACTCATTGCTTTTTTCGATAATGTCGCTTGAACCATCAGAAAATATGAATTCTGAATGAATCTAGCAACATGACGTGCTATTTCTGACAATTATCGGAGTACATTACAGGAATGGTTTGATCTTATTACCTATGGGTTGTTATACAAACGCGATCATGATATGTATAATGAAGAAGAATTTGAGGCTAGCTATATTGAGGAGTTTGGTGAAAATGCGTTGAATAAAAAAGATGCTGTAGTTGAGATTGTACAATTGAAAGGAGCTAATGGTCATCATACTTTTCACAAATTTTTTTGTAACTTAAAGTATCTTCCTCATATGCTTACTAGTTATCTTAAAAAGCAACATTGAGAAAATATCTCCCAAGTATATAGAAGAAATGCTATCGCCGATTATATCACATCACTAGCGCCTAAGCATAGTAGTATGAATTATAGAAAGAAAAGTTTACCGTCAATAACGCAAACTTTATCTCTTCCTCAAAGCTTTCTTACTACCAGTAAAAATATAAAGGAAAATCGCCTCTTCGAAGAATTCACACGATTTTTTTACGGTCTTGATGATGTAGAAGAAATCAATATCGATGAGGGCAATAGATTACTCTGTCATATGTCATGAGTCAACATTTCTGCTTCGAAGATTTACCTCAAGCCAAAAGACCAACGACATTCTGCAATTCAAGATTTTTTAAATAATGAGGTTTTGATTGCTCAACTAAATACTCCCTCTCCCGATATTCACAATCTGCCACTTACCAAAACACAACAGCTTGGCCCAATTCTGGATGAATGTAAGGATGACATGAACAAATTAATTGAATATACTGATAAATTATCTAAGTTAAGTATCGAGATTTCCTGGAAAGGCAAAGAAATAACAGACACCGATACGTGAGCAACCATATCTTTTGATGAACTCCTTGAAGACTGACCCGAGGACCTGAAAATGAATCTGTTGATGTGGCTTAGTGATATCAGAGGAGAACGAAATGAAGATAAAGAAGAGGGAATAAAACCTCCTGTATCAAAAAAATCCTGACCACTTGATAATGATTATGTTCTTGATGATGACGATGATGATGGTAGTGACGATCTTCCTTTCTAATATACAATTTATAGTAGTTGACTTTTTTGTATAAAAAAGTATATTCGTTGTCTAAAATAAAAACATATGAGCGTCAAAGAATCCAAAATTTTAGGAAGAACCACGCTATGTGGTCTTCTAGCAATTGTTGTGCTTATCTTACTCATTATAAGCTTCTTCTCATGGGCAAAGGGATCAACTACCGGTTTAACTGTGATTGTCTTAGCCGTGATAGATATTATTCTTATAATGACTACGGTAACTTTTGCTCGCAAAGACAAGGAAATAGATAAAGAATTCCAGGATTTTCATTCTGGAGAATAATATTATTCAGACGATATAATTCCGGGTGGCTTACTATAAGCATACCCGTTTTTTAAATGAGTAGAATTCCGTAGGACAAACCGTATAGTGTTTATTGTTGTTTTTTAGTCATTTCGACGAGTGAAATGAGGAGAAATCTTATATAAGGTCAGGATTTCTCACTACGCCTGCCTGCCGCAGGCAGGTTCGAAACGACGTTTCCAAATTATTTATGTTATCATTATACATCCACATTCCTTTTTGTGCTAGCAAATGTGCCTACTGTTCGTTCAATAGTATGCCAATTTCCCAATTGGAGAATTACGAATTACAAATTACAAATTATATTGAAGCATTGAAAAAGGAGATTGATCACTATAGCGAAACACTTACGGACAGGGATCTTAAAACGTTATATATCTGATGAGGGACACCAAGTAAAATCTGATTTTTGAGAATCATAGAAATCATCGAATACATCGGAAGGAAATTTAACTTAAAAGATTTGGCTGAGCTGAGTATAGAGCTCAATCCTTATCCCGAAGAAGAGGTTTTGGATTTTGTGAAAATGTTGAATAAAAAATACGAAAATATTTCTAGACTGAGATATAGTTTTGGTATCCAAAGTTTCGATGACGAAGTATTGAAAACTACTGGCAGAGCCTACTCTTTTTGAGGTATCGTTGAATTCTTAAGATCGTTAGTAAAGCTGAAACAAAACAATAATGTCTTCAACTTTGATTTTATCGCATTTGGGAAATTCCAAATCAGCAAAAATGGATTTAAACAATTGTGGCACGAATTTAAACGTGACTTTTTCCAAAAATTTTTGAATAGCTGATATGTTGATAGCGTTTCTTTGTATACGTTAGAGGGGATCAGTCATTTCGACCCTGCTTTAGCAGGAGAGAAATCCTATGGAAAGTGAGGAGATTTCTCGCCTAAGCTCGAAATGACGTGCAACACTCCAACCTATTACTGAACCGACGAGGAAATCATGGAAGAATTTACTATCCTAAAAGGGATTGTCGAAGACGCAGGATTCATGAGGTATGAGATTTCCAATTTTGCAAAAGCGGGTAAAGCCTCCATCCATAATATGGTGTATCGAAATATGGAACCCTATATTGGTCTATGACTTTCCGCTTCTTCATTTTTTGAACATAAAAGACGAACAAATACTTGAGACATCAAACAGTATCTTGAATGAAATCGAGTCAATGAAAAGGAGGTCCAAACCTTGAATGAATCAGATCTCTTAATTGAAGAATTTTTCCTCAGACTCAGAACACATGAGGGCATTTCCCATATCAATAAATTTATTCCCCTTCTCGTTTCCAGTTACGAATCATTGTTGGAAAACTATAAAAATGCATGATTGATACTTTTTGACTGAGTAAAACTTCAACTCACTGATGCAGGAATGGATGTTTCCAATACCATAATCACGGATCTGCTGCAGAAACTATAATGCTTGACTTTCTCTGTAAAATAGCTATAAAATAAGTCTTAAATAAAATATCCATAAAATAAATTTTTGTTATTATGAAGAAAATTTTTGTTCTTTTCGCCATGGTGATTATCACCATAAATTGCTTTGGTCAACTCCAAAAAATCAATGCGGGATTTATATTCATACCGCAGGTGGATGTTGCTTCAGGTGATTTCACTAAAATGAAACCGGAATATGCCCTATTGAGTAATATTAATCTCATTACCAAAAAAACCTATCATAACTTTTGTTATGCTTGGGGGGCAAATGCGTTAATCGTAGTAAACGGGTGGGTATATGATTCATCTGGGAAACAGGATATCTATCTTGTTCTCACCAAGAATTTCTCCACCTCAGGAGGAAACGTATTAATTGCATGGGAATATGAACTCACTTCAGGCCCCATCCCTAGTTACCTCGCAATCGAGGTAGGAACTTCTTGGGAAAAATGGGATAAACCAATAGTCAATTTGTCCTTAACGATTCCGTTCGATGTATCGATTTGGAAGAAAAAATGATAGGTAATTGACACCATAATATAACGGAGCTTGCTCCGTTTTTTTAATTGAGACGCAGTAAAAAGTCGAGATTTCTCGAGAGTTTTTACAACGTCGAAATTATAGTTGCTATCCAAATAAGTCCGAAATATAATGAGGAGTTTTTGTGATAGCAACTATACATCCTTCAATCAAAATTCATAACCTTTTGAAGGAGGATGCATATATTCTTCAATCAAAAATAGAAAGTATTTTTGAGGGAGAATATATTATAACGGTTAATCTATATTGTGGTCCATAGGTTGGGTTGTTGGGTGTCTCTTTCTTCTCCTCAGAAAATTTACATAGATAAGTAATAGGATGACTCATATCACATAATAATTTGGGATGAATATCATTTTGGATAGAGCAAACTTTCAGCCCAATGCTACTTGTTGAGGGGCACTTGTGTTTGTTATATTGAAATTAAAATTTGGCTTATTTGTTACTCCGAAATGTATAGTAAAAAATCATTTATAAAATGGTAAATATAATTTCTCGTTGTTAGTTTGCATTTGCATTTCTTCGTTTGGTGGGATATCAATAGTATTTTTGTCGAATTTTAGTGGCTGTTTGAATCAGAAAATATTAGATATCGTTCACGAAACGGTAACGGTCTGGGCCGTATTTCAAATGTTTTTGAATCAGATTTGAAAATTTGTAGTCTTTCATGTTTTTATTTTTTTTATCGATCATATGCTAATTTGTGATTTGACTTGCGCTTCTCAGACTAAAATATCTATAAATTTTACTTTACGAACTATGACGTTTAGCATGGTCTGATTGACTTGTTTGCCCGTCTGCACCATATTGTATGCCACACATCCGTGACTGATTCATTTGAATCATATAGGCAACTTGATGTTGTATATTTTCTGAACGGTGGAATTTCACGGTATGGTAAGTACCTTTTCATAATCTATCATAAAATTACCAAAAGATGTTTTGGGTTTGTCCGCTGGGTTACAGGCCCTATTATTAAGTTTGTCTTGGGTGATAATGGCATCCAAAAAATCTACATTTATCGTCATATCTCTTGGAGTGGTATTGGCAAAATCTATACATATTGACGCTTCTTCTCAGGCCTTTGTGACGAGGTCTAGTTCATTGGTCGTTTCTCAGTTATTACAAAATTTTATTTCTCATAGCTGGAAATCTTGTGCGGAACAAAGGGAAAGTAGCAAGTAGCAGACGGCAAGTATAACGAACGATATTTTTGTCTTCATGGGCAATTGGGGGAATTTAAACTTGAATAGTGTTATTCAAATTTCCTTGCAAATCAAACAGAAAAGCTTATCTTATGGTCAGTATAGGATGATAAGATTATCCTATTTTTTATTTACTCCAAAAAACAATGAGATTAGATGGTAAAAGTATCCAGGCAGCTATTATGCAGCTGGTTGACGATTATAAATTCGACCCCTACCAAGTCCTTGAAATCGTTAAGGCAGGTATAAAGTCAGGATTCAAAAAAGATTATCCCCAGTACAAAAAATCTGAAATTATGGTAAATATCGAAAATGATGGAACGGTTACTATTTATAGAGAGCTAGAAGTTACCAAAGAAGTGGAAGATCCTGAACAGCAAATCACCCTAGCTGATGCAAAGAAAATCAGAAAAGACGTGACTATGGGAGAAAAGCTATTGATCAATGTTACTCCTACAACCCTTGAACTTTCTAGAATTGCTGCCCAATCTGCGGGTCAAACAATCAAGCAAAGTTTGAAAGCTATTGAAAGAGAAAGATTTTATGAGAAGTTTCAAAATAAACAGGGAGAATTGCTCAAGGCAAGAGTCATTAGAGTACATGCCGATAGTGTCATCCTTGATATCGAAGGAACTGCAGTAGTATTGCAACCTGATGGTCAGATCCCAAATAGAATGTATGAGCCAGGAGAAGAAATATTCGTCTTATTGAAACAAATATCCAAAGGACAAGGTGGTATCGTACTTGAAATCACTCAATCTACGACTGAATATATCGAAGCAATCTTGAAAAAGATTGTGCCAGAACTTGAAGAAGGTATCGTAGCTATCGAAAAGATTGTAAGAATACCTGGAAAGAGAACAAAGATTATCGTGTATTCCAACGAAGAAAAAGTCGATCCCGTAGGAGTTATGGTAGGAAGTAGAGGTGATAGAATAAATACCGTGCTTTCGTTGCTCGATGGAGAAAAAATAGACTTCGTAGAAGATTCTGAAGATCCTATTATGCTTATCAAGAATTGTCTTAAGCCTGCTCAAATAAATAACGTAGAGATTATCGACAACAAAGCCATTGTAACCATGGACGAAAGCCAAAAAGCTCTCGCTATCGGAAAATGAGCCTCTAATGTAAAATTAGCTACGCAATTGACTGGGTATCAGATAGAAATAAGATAGACTTGAGCGAAGCGAACCCCGTCTTTAGCGGGGTTAGACCTTATATAAATGGCTGCCGAAAGGTGGCTGTTTTATCCTATATAATATTCATCATTTTTTCGTCTGTATGGATTCAATTCAATATATTCTTGAATCCTGAGAAGGTCTTGTTCGTTACGAATGACATGGTCGTAAAATGATCTTTGTCGTTTAAATTCAATAAATCCTGCTTTATGAAGTTCCTTGGCAGAGACAGTTTTGAATGCTCATATCAAAGACGATAAAGATTTCTTTTTTGGTTGTAAGGGACGTTCGCGAACGTCCCCTACGATATCACGGTCGATATCTATTATGGCGTGGATATGATTGGGCATAATTACAAAATCTCGCAACGATACATAATCATACTGTTTTGCTAATCGCAACCAACACTCCTCTACTATCTTTCCATATTGATTGAGTTTCATCTCTTCATTAGTTATTTCTCAAAAAGTATATATATGATTCTGAACATTTATTGTTACGAAAAAATATCCTTCTTTATAAAGAAATAGTTCTAGTCTATTCTTTTTACGGATATTCACCATGATATATGATTATCTATCAAAAGCTTTTTCTATGTCTTTCTTTTTCATTTTAATGAAAATCTTTTTATCATGTGTTCAATTAAATAGTCCTGGAATATTGGTAAGTCAGTCCTGTACGAGACCTGCCATCTCTGCGAGTCAAAGCTTTTCACCTGATTTAACGGATATTTTACAAGCATGAGTAGAAAATATCGTATCAAGAATTGTATCGAAAGTAATGCTGTCTTTATATAAAATATCAGTAAATACTTTTTCCATATCTATTTTGTATACAGAAAATGCTTGAGGAATTGAATATATGGCAACCTTATTTTCTCCTATTCTGGAAACATCGAAACCTAATGCATTGATTTCATCAAGCCTCTGATCAAGATCTAGAATATCGATTGCTCCTATCATGATAGGTTGAAGAAGAATCTCTGAAGAGGGTCAGTCAAGTTGTTTGAGTGATTTTCTTATTTTTTCAAAAAGTGTTTTTTCCGCTAATAGGTATTGATCTATATAATACAATGTGTCAGCAGATTCGAGAATGATGTAAGAATTTCGTAGTTGTCCTATGATTTTGTACTCCCCTATTTCTTTGTCTCGAAACTGCTCTTGCCCACGAGGAGATACTATGGGTGATTGTTTCGCATTCGTCTGAACAACGGGTGTGTCTTGAACTTCAAATATTGATGCCGACTCAGGAGTCGGTCCAGAAGATACTTCCAATCTAGAAAATTGCTGACTTATCGTGGACGCTTTTTCTTCTCATAATGCTTGTTGTACGGCCGAATATACTGCGTCATATACCTTTCTGGGATTGACAAATTTTACCTCGCACTTTGTCGGATATATATTTACATCCACAAAATTTGATTTTGCATCTATCATCAAAATAGCCAATGGATATTCGCTTGATGATATCTGCTTCGCATAAGCATCTATGAGTGCCTTCTTGATAACATTGTCCTGGACCAATCTTTTGTTGATGTATATCTTGATATTTTCTGCCGATCAGAATAATAATTGTGGATCCCCAACAATACCACTGACTGACATATCCTCATTTTGATAGGTAAACTGTCTGAGATGCTTAGACCAATCTTTTTTATAAATATCTTCAATTCTTTTTGATAAAGAACTCCTTGGTACGAGATTGAATATCACCTTATCATTCTTCTTGAAAATAAATGCCTTTTCGGGGTATATAATAGCCATATCTACTACATAATTGTAGCAATAGAAGAATTCTGTCTGTGAAGACTTGAAAAATTTGAGTCTATCGGGAATGTTATAAAATAGATCTTGGACAGTCACCAATGTTCCATGAAGAAATCCTACGGGCTGATGTTTGATAACTGGATCCATTCCTATTTTGGTTATCTTGGTCCCTATTTCACTATATTCTGTCTTGGAAATAATTGTCGTTTTACTGACTTTTGCAATACTTGCCAAAGCTTCTCAGCGGAATCCGTAACTGCTGAGACTTGAAAGATCTTGTTCACCATACACCCTGGAAGTCGTATATTCTTCAAACAAAAGATCCATATCTGAAAGCTCTATTCACGATCCATCATCTTCGACACTGATAAGTGTTTTCCCTCCATCATGAATATCTATCTTGATTGTTGTCGCTCCCGCGTCCAAACTATTCTCTATCAACTCCTTGACGATAGAAGCTGGCCTCTCTATGACCTCACCCTTCTTGAGTCTGTCGATAAGATATTCTGGAAGTTTACGAATGGCCATATTTGAATGTAATTTTAAATTATAAATTTTGAATTTTAAATTTCTAAACTTCGGCTGATTGTACATTAATATTTGTAACTTTTTTATTTTGATAATATGTGCAATTTCTCCCCTTTTATTCAAAATCTAACATTCAACATCCAAAATCGTATATTTGGCTTTTTTGTAAGATTTTAGCTTGAATTTTCAACTCGGAATACCAATACTTAAATACCTTTGGACTTTAAACCTTTGGTGACCAGGTTTTGTTTTATAGTTATATATCAACAATCTTATAATTTATACCCATTATCATATGATCAACCAATTAACATTTCTTGAAGACAAAAAAACAAGAGAGATTTTTGAAGAAGCGATTCCTTGTATTCCCCCAGATTGCGAAGTTTACTTAGTAAGCGGGTCTGTAAGAAATTCTCTTTATTATCATTTTTTCTGAACCAAATTACCACAAAGAGATTTTGATGCGGTAGTGATTTGAAATTCGAAAAAATTCGTAGACAATCTCAAAAGTGCGTGATGGGAAGACAGCTGACGCATTATTAAAACTAATTGAATAATCCTATACAAAGTAAAAAAATGAGCAAATAATCGCCAAAACTTCAATGACTGTGTTTATTTGGATTTGATATTTTCGGATCCAGAACAAACAATTCTAGAAAATCTAGAAAATCATGCAAACTTTACCATAAATGGCTGAGCTATAAATCTAAAAAATATATTTTCTGATGATTGGTTAGATAGAATAATAATTCTCCCAATGACGATAGAAGATATAAAAAATAAGCAATTGAAGCTTAATGATCCAGACGATTCATTTGGAATCTTCGCATGCATGAGATTTATCTCTCAATGATTTAAAAAACCATCAGAAGAAGAAATAGAGTTAATGATAAGGGCATTAAAAAATACAAAAAAAGATAGATTTGAAAGAAATATATCTAAGCTGTACAACTATGTCTGAGGAGAGAAGAAGGCAAGGGACATCCTTAAAAAATTATGAATAGAGAAAGATATATTCAATTATGAAACCGCAACCAGTTCATAAAAAAGATTATACTAAAATAATAAACCATACATTTATCCTTCTATTTGTTATGAACAGCAAAATCAATGTTTTAAAAGTCGGAAATAAAAAACATCATTTCACTGAGGCCGATCTTCCTTCGTTGATTCATTATAAAGCCAAAACATGATGATCCAATTATTCCATGAAATTGATGGCAAATCTTGCGTTGAGATGATCTAAGGCGGTTATATTGACCTGATATCCTGAAGCTAAGGAACAATTTTATCAAGATACAAAAACATTGGTTGAGCAAACGGCTACCGTCCATACTCTAGATGAAGCTAAAGAAAATGAAAATAAACAGATTATAATTATCCATGGTAATGACGAAAAGTTATGTTTAGAAGTGATCAAATCCCTTAAAGATATCGATGAGCGCGTTATTTTCATCAAGAACATAGATATATTCAATATGCCACTATTTAATGAATGTTTACAACGTAGCAAACTCATCTTGTCGGGAAATCTCGATTTCTGCCCTGCGAAACAAATCATCCTGGGGAAAAAATTCGCCTCTATACTCCTCTTTGCTCAGCCAGAGATTGATTTACCCTATACATTTGTTCCGGGAGAGCTATATACATGATATATTCGATCAAAAAACATAAAATGATATGTAAAAAGCTCATGATAAATATATGATACTATCAATTCGTTTAGTTGTTTAGTCGTTTCATTGTTATGGAGTATATACAGGCACTTCTGAGAAAATATCCCAATCGTATCAAATACGGAATCTTGATTCTGGATGTTTTCGCGATGATTATTGCAATCAGGACCTATGTTAATTATGTCTCTATAGAAACCGCTATCGAAGATGCAACTATGGAACAGCAAGTCAAAACCGATGAACTCGCATTCACCCAAAACTTTTTGCTTAACTATGAAAAATCGGAGTACGCTAAATATTTTCTTGAGCACGAGAACAACATGCTTCTCCCTGGCGAATATATTATTAAGTTTGAAGAAATGTATCAAAAGCAAACGGTTAATACATGAAACACCACCCAACCTTTCACTGATGATACCAATAATTTCGTCACTACCCCCCAAGAATCATGGAAAAAATTCATCTTCGATAAGATCAACAAATAGTTGAATTGGATACTTAGATGCTTAAAATGAAAACACCTTAAACTTTAGACCTTTTATCTTTTATGTCTTTTAGCATGAAAAAAATCCTTAGTCTGCTTGTGATTACGTCGCTTTCTCTTTTCGTAATTGCTTGATGTACAAATAAAAATGGCGTCAAAGTATGAGACCAAGTTTCTATCACATATACTGCCACTTTCCCTGATGGGAAGATCTTTGAGCAAAATAATGAACAGACACCATTGACGTTCACCGTAGGATCAGGACAGGTCATCCAAGGGTTGAATGATGGTATCGTAGGAATGGGTGTGGGAAAGACTAAAACCATTACCATCAAACCAGAACAATGATACGGAACTATGTATGATACTAATAAATTGCAAAAGGTCTCTCAATTTATTTTCGACAAACTTAGCATCAAACCAGAAAATTGAACTATGCAGAAATTGGGTGATATCGAGGGAGTTGTCAAATGAACAGAAAAAGATGAAGAAGGAAATGTTTTGATTCTCTTTGATATCAATCCTAGACAGACACGAGATACACTTAAATATAAAGTAACCGTTCTTACTAAGAAGTAATGATAAATGATAAATTAGAAATGAGGAATTAAAAAGAACATTAAAAAATTTATCATCTATCATCTATGATTTATCATTGTTTTTGATTGAATGCAGCTCTTCAAAAGAGTCTTATTGTCCCTTTTCCCTGACGAAATAGTTGCACAAACCATCAATCCTGCAAGTATGTTTATTTCGTTTATTTCAACGAAAGAATTTTTTTCTGTCATCAATAGAAAGATTGTAGAAAATTATAAACTGAACTTATTTGACATCACACTCGATCCTTTTGAGTTTAAAATTGGGTTTGGTGAAAACCAATCTGTTAAGCCCAAGGATATCGATACCTATTATAGCTATTGCGCTACAGCAAATTTGAATGGATATAGATTCTTTTCTCCTGCAAATGTTGCTAATAATTTATCTTTGGTGGCTGCACTCTATGTCAAAGATATTTTTAGATCGTATCCACCTGATTATTATCTCAATTTCTTGTATACTATCTATCTTCTCAGTTTCGTCTTTTTGTCCAGGATAAAAGTATTCCCCCACAAAGATAGAGAAAAAAATTATAACTGGTTTGTGGAAACTATGTTTTCGTTTTATGAATTCGTCTTCCAACAAACAGGTAAGAAGATCGATCCTGTCATCATCAAATCACTCAAAAAAGAATTGCTTAATCAGATAGAATTATTCTTTTTACTTTTTGCGGTGTATAAAAATTTCAATACTATTTTCGTCCATTCTCAGGTCACCGACAAAGATCTTTATTCTTGGTTATTTTATGACGAGCTCAAAGGCGATGCCAAAACTATCTATGCAGAATTTGTAGCAAACCATAAAGAATATACGAGCAAAAAGACCTTCTCTGCTGTAGAAACCAAGATCATGCAATCTATCCTTCCTGCTGACATTTTACTGAGATACCTCTTCATCGACTCTGATATGTTCCTTATCACAGACACCGTGATTTCCAAGATTTTTGATAAAAAAATACTCGATAATTTTATCAAAAGTTTTCGTAAAGACGACGGCCAATTAGAAAGCTTCTTACTCTATATCACTGACTATAGAAATTTTAAGAAAAACTTTTTCTGAGGAGTGCAAAAATACATCATCACAACATTTTTGGATCAGGATACCAAATGAGATATCCCCAAAGAAGATCTAGATGATCTTATGTCCTCCATAGGCGAAGATATGGAAAATACCGAGAGCTTCAAAGTCCCTGAGAGGATCAAAAAAGAGTCTAAAATAATGGAAAAAATATTAAACTTTTATATTACTCTCATAGGATGATCGCGAGTTTCTAGAGGCGACAACTTCTTTCTTAGATTGTTTAGAAAACCTATCATCAAACAAATAAGTAAACTTTATGACGATCAACTTGATGAGAAAAACTATACGCTTTTGTATTATGGAGGACTCCTCTATCAGTATGGTAAAAATGTGTTTTTTTATAAGCATACTGCTGAAAATGTAAGAGCTGGGAAGCAAAGATTTCTTTTGCCTCACAAAACCAATATCAAAAATATTTATTCTAATATCAGCTTGCTAAAATCTTTTGATGAAACATTTATTGCGACGATTCTACAGGATATTAATCCCAAAGACATCAGACTCTATATCAAAAATAAAAAAATAATCGAGCTCTTCAAGTGACTCATAGGACAAGAAATTTCTGGGATGATAAACGCCTCAGATGAGCAATTTATCGAGTCTGTATATCAGGATGTCGCAAAAAACTTAGAGCAAAAAGAATTTACAAAAATCTTGAAAAAAGAGCTTAACGAGCAGGATGTATATCATATCAAAGAAAATATCTATAATCTTGATTTTTGGATCAGCAAAAAATTTTTTAGAGCCATGGCCGAAGGCAAAACACTTCTCAAAAAAGATTATTCTGACCTTACTATTTTGGGTATATTTTCTGCCGTCAGAGAAACATTTTTTGGATTTCTTATTCACCTCACCTATCTGAGAGACGAAGCAGATGCGAAAAAAATCACCATAAATACCGATCTCCTCATCAAACTCTATATCCAGGATATTTTAAATGTAGATGAATATTATCAGCAGAAAATAATCGATATTATCAATACCCTTCAGGCTGATTTCAATGAAATCATCAAGCATTGGATAGAAATCGACGATAATAAGGATTATCTCAAAATCGGCTACGACAATCGAACATCCTTTTCTCGCAACAAAAGCCTTGAAGAAACCAAGAAGAAAATTATCAGTGAAGACATCATTTGGTTCAAATGATACCTCAAAAATATCAGTTATTACAACAAGAGATTTTTGATGCCACAATAAGACCAATTAACGGATTATGAATTAACGAATTAACGAATTTTGATTCTTTCAATTCCAAATCCGCAATGCGCAATTCTTTAATTCGTTAATCTTTATAAAAGTCATGAAGTGCCCAAAATGCCAAAGTATGGAGACTAAAGTCATCGACTCAAGAGTTATTGAAGACGGTCAAAGTATCAGAAGAAGAAGAGAATGTGAATATTGCGAACATAGATTTACAACTTTTGAAAGAAAAGGATTTACAGAATTGGTCGTTATCAAAAAAGATGGCAACAAGGAAATGTATGACAGGCAGAAACTCAAAAAGGCTATTATGCTTGCTTTTGCCAAAAGAGAAATCGATAGGGAACAAATAGAAAATCTTATCAATAACCTCGAAGCTGAATGGTCTATAGATAAAAATGAAATTACGTCCAAAGAAATAGGTGATGATGTGCTCAGAGCATTAAAAAAAGTAGACCCCGTGGTCTACGTCAGATTTGCCTCCGTATATAAATCATTTGATAATTTAAAGGATTTTAAGAAGTTTATAGACTAATTTTTATTCCGCAAATTCCTTGAGATCGGTAAAATCTATCTCCTCTCTCGTCTGTGCAAGATCGTAGAAGGTGAATTCTTGTATCTCTGGAGTGTGAGCTACACAACAATCTTTGATGACCGTAATATTAAAGTCCCTATCATAAGCGTCTTGGATGAAGCTTCTTACACAGAGATTGGTAAGGATTCCACAAACGATAACGTTTTTTATGCCGCTCAATTCCTTTTCCAAAGAAGTATTATAGAAAGGGCTAATTTTATTTTTGATAATAACAGTGTCCGTAGTATCAACCTTGAGCGAAGGGATGAACTGAGTTTCTGGTCAGAAATCTTCTAATGAATCTATTTCTCTATGTTTGGTAAAAATAATCTTATATTCTCTCGTTCTACAATGATCGATAAGATAGTTCACTTTACCAATTACTTCCTGAATATCTCCGACATAATATTCACTATCCGGGTTGGTCCATTCTTTCTGATAATCGATAAGCACTAATGCAGTTTCTGCCATATGATAAATAATAAGATAAACTCGTGTGATAGAGAGTAATGATTTCATATGTGTTTTCAAAACAAAAAAAGAGCCCCGGTGTTTCCGTACGCTCTATGAGTGTTGACTAATTTATTTCTTCTATTTTTTTCGCAGAAGCATATCTTTCATGCCCCTAATCTGATACCCTCCAAATTCCTGTAAAATATTATCGAAGAAATTTGTGACCTCCTCGTCTTCAAATACCTCTTTAAAATCCTCGTTTCGGATCATACGCTGGTCTACATATGTGCTAGACCGGTGAAAAGTATCTTTAAAATTTGCCATACCAATACCATTTATAGTAATGGCTATCCCCGCATAGGTAAAACATTCTTTATGCGCTTTCTTGATCGCAGGATGTTTGTTGAGCATCTCGCGATTTTCTCCCAAAATGAGTACAAAAAAACCTCTTGTCCGGACAGATGAAATTATTTCATCTCTACTTTCTTTTACTGAGAGGCTACTTACGCCAAAAATGCCAACCTCGGGATTGATTTCTTTTACTTCTATCATAAACCATGGACTCCTTTTTATTATCTTTTTGTTTTCTTGCCGAAAAATCGACCTGCTATTATTAGCGGTTTGTGGTATAAAGTCAAGCTTTCTAGGATTTATTCTTAACTTCGGGAGGTTTTATTAATATTTTGTCTCCCGGCGCCTGTCCAGCTCAGCTGGATAAAGGGAGAAGCTCCCGATGAACTACCGGGATAAACTCCGGTAGAGGGACTTATGAAGTAGAACACTCTTAAATCCTCCATCCCGGTAATTACCGGGATACCTCCTCCTTTAAAAAGGAGGACAAAAATTATATATTTCTATTCCCAAGTTTGAGAATAAGGTCGTTTTCTATCGTTGAAAACTAAGCTAATTCTTTAACGTATCTCTGGAATAGATGCCCTTTTTCTTCAAAATTCTTTCGTAAGGTATAGCTTGGAGACGCTGTAGAAAGCAAGCATATCTTGCCATTGTTTGTATATTTATAAGCAAATTTTACTGCTTCTTTCATATCATCAGTTTTAAATATTTTTATCTCTCAGACGTCTTTCTTTTTGATGATATCAAAGATTCTTTCTCATGAGGCTGGGAATAACACCACATTCCTGATACCATAGGTCATGATCACTTCTATCAGTTCATCGAAAACATATCCCCTATCGGTTCATCATAAAAAAATGGTATCGATTTTCTTTCCAAAGGTTTTGATCGCTTGAATCGTACTTTCTGGCGTTGTAGAGATTGAATCGTCTACCCAAGTGATTCCTCCATATACTCAAATATTTTCCATTCTGTGAGAAAGTCCTTTAAACGTGGTTAGCGTCTCTTCCAATACTTTATAGTCTATCTTCATAATATCACAGACTCCAATCGCTGCGGTGATATTCATCATATTATGCTCTCATTCCAAAAGAATGGATTTGTCATCAAATATTTTTTTTCTTTTTGCAGAAAATATTCCGCTTTTGTAGTTATAATCTCCTGTATGTCAGAATACACGAATAGCCAATTCTTTACTGTCTTGTTTATCAATCTCATATTCATTGATTATCTCATCTCTCACTAAATTGTGTTTACTTCCATTGAAGAGATTGAGCTTAGCATCTTTATAGTTTTCAAATCCATTATGCCGATCAGCATGATCAGAATAAATATTTAGCAATATGCTGATATAATTATTTTTTTTGAGTCCTTCGAGCATATAGCTTGATACCTCGAATACTGCATATTCATTTTTCTGTGAGGCAGGATTTTTTACATCAAGATAATCAAGTACGGAATTTCCTATGTTGCCGATTAGTTGAACATTTTTTTTGGCGCGTTTGAGTATTTCATAGATTAATGTAGAAGTGGTAGACTTCCCTTTGGTCCCAGAAACTGCGATTACCTTACCTTGATAGTAGTCAAAGAATATCTGTGCCTGGGTGGTAATCTTGTGCTTGTAGGGAGAAACTTTTTCGTGATAGAGTGATACTCCTGGAGTCTTGAGAATCAGATCAAATTTTTTGAGATTATTGAGATAACTTTCTCCCAAGATAATATCAAATTCTGGATCTATATGGAAGGTTTGCTCGAGATATTCGAGATTTTCTGCTAATCATTCTATCTGCTTCGCTCCGTCTAAAATGGTAATATTTTTGGGTGAAATACCGATTTTTAGGAGAAACTTAAGAGAAGACTTTCCCTCTCTCCCATATCATAAAATAGCGATCTTTTTGTTCTGAAATTTTTCAAAACTTATCATATATCAACGGTAGGATATAAGATTATTGCTTGAAGTATAGTCTTTGGGAGAATAATTACAATAAGAGAAGTGGCTATTTTATCGTACCCTATCTTTTTAATATATCGTATTCATGAGCTCTATAAACTCATGTTTTCATTGTTTTTTATCGAGTAACTTTAGCATGTCCTTGATGTTTTCATCACCAATGACCGCTATTTTTTTAAACATAGCATCATCAAAAACATCACCAGGTCTCAATCACAATATACATCTTATTTCCATGATACGGGCATAAATTTCTTGTGGTTTTATATAGTATTTTTCAACAACATTTTTTGCTCTCCCTTGATCAAAAGGCGCTCTGAGCTTGTCGGTGATATATGAACTAATAATATCTTTATCCTGATTTTTTTTGTATTTTATCGTATCAAATCAATGACAAAGTTCATGAACGATGCTATTTACAGAAAAATCTCAAGTTTCAGATAAAAACGTCAACAACTTATTTCTTATAAGAAGATATACCTTATCTTGGGAGTGATCATAAAACAATCTTGCGGAGTTGGTACGATAACGCTCTTTTTTGACACCGTATCTAATCAAAAATTCTCTTGTTTGTTTATCCATTTTTTCTCCCGATTTCCTCTCTTCTTCTATCGCCATTTCTTTGACGATGTCCCTCATGGGTTGTCTAAGAGACAATCAATTACAAAAAACGACGGCTACTGGATCATGTCTGGATAAATAATGTGTTTCTGGATCAAAATCTATATCATTGATCTGAGAGCATATCTCATCATACCTTTGTTTGGTAATCGAACTAGAAAATCGTTCCTTATAAAAAATTGAAGCCTTCTCTATTATCTCCTTATATTTTCTCAATACTTGAATAGTCGATTTAGGATATGCTTCTTTAAATGCAGCATATGCTTTGGGCATTTTTATAAGCTTTATCATATCAGATATTTCTTTTTGAATCTTATCAGAAATAGCTCTTGTCACCTGAACGACAATACTTTTTTTATTCATATTATCTATATTGTCATCATGTAGAGATAGTTTGCTATCTTTCATACTTTTTTTTATAAAACCGAGTAAATATAATATAATTATACCTTAATCTCTTCTGTTTGTCAAATTCCCATGAGATACACATGGCAAAGTTATTTTTAAAAAACGTCCCGGTTTTACCCGGGACTGTAGTATTTGTATTGATGACTTCATTTTGCCAATCTTCTATTAAAATTACGTATAGAATCACGTAGGAATAGAAGGAAGGTCGCTGCTAATCCCACGGGGAATATAAAAATATTAAATACCCCCTTGGTTGGATCTATAAAATAAATCCCGGCTGTAGCCATTACTATTAGTATGAACATAATAATCATGGAAGCTAATAGCGCAAGAAATTTTCCTATATTTTTACCAAGGAAATCTTCATTATTGTTAGCATGTTTGACAAAAGCCAATGTCATCCAGACTGTACAATATAGGGCAAGATCTGCTGCGAAAACAACCCAGATTGTCTTGATTATTACTCCTCCTATCATTATGGAACACACTATAAACGTTCCCGTAATCAAACAGAATAGAGTCCACTTTGACAACCATCTGCCAAATGCTGTCATCCAGCGAGTAAATTTTTTCTTAAAATTTTTCATAGTATACACCTTTTTATTTTATCTATTTTTTTTGTTGACTTCATATTTTATAATTATTTTATATTATATGTCAATACCTTATCAAGCTAGCATCTTATCCTTGATTCCCTGGACTCAATGGCTATTATAGACCCACTTTATCTATCCTCAATAAGAAATGAAAGCCTTCCAGACCTTCTATTTTACCTGATATACCTTTGATCCTAAGACACTTACTGCCTCTTTTGCTTATTCCTTTGATCATGAGGTCGATTTTACAGAAACTATCGATTTTACTAGCACTGAATTACCGATTAGACCAGATATAGATACTAAAACTATGAACACCCTCCTCTTTCACCTGTCTTTGGCGATAGGAATAAGTTATTATAAACTTTATCCTATGGCAAATTTGGTCCTGGAAACAGGGTCGCTCAACGAAGACCAACAGGCATTTTGGAAGACATTTTATACCCAATGACTGGGAGAATTTTTTTATAAAAATAAGCTTTCGCCAAAAGAGCTTATCAATTTTGTAAATGGAACAAAAAAAACTCCTCAAAAACAATTCTCGACAAGTTCAGGGATTCCTATGGTCGCTATTGGATGAGGGAAGGATAGTTTGGTAAGTGTGGAAGCCGTCAAGAAGCTTGATATACCGTTTTATACTTCTACCTTTGGTAAAGATTATTATCTACATAAAGTAGTCGGTGATAAAATTTGAGTGCCAAGATTGCTTATGATGAGAACAATGGATCCAAAACTTTTTGAAATGAATAAGCAAGGTCGATACAACGGCCATGTCCCTATCAGTGGGATTATCGCTTTTATCCTAGTGACTGCTGCCTATCTCTACGATTATACATATATTATTATGTCCAATGAAAAAAGCGCCAATGAAGGAAATACCGTTCTGGATGGTATTGAAATCAATCATCAGTGGAGCAAAAGCTATCAATTTGAATCAGATTTTAATCAATATAGTAAAAAATATCTTTCTCCCGATGTACAATATTTCAGCCTATTAAGATGAATGTATGAGATCAAGATAGCCAAAATATTTTCTCAATATCCAGAATATTTTGATATTTTTAGTAGCTGCAACAACAATTTCAAGATTATAGAAAGCAATAAGACTACTGCCCATCGTCGATGCGGAGTTTGTCCAAAATGTGCTTTCGTCTATACCACTCTGAGACCTTTTATCAGCGACGAGGAAACTCAGGAAATTTTTGGTCAAGAATTGTACGAAAATGGCGAATTGATATATCTCTACAAGGAGCTTCTAGGTATTGATGGCATCAAACCCTTTGAATGTGTGGGAACTAATGAAGAGGTGGTCTATGCGATGTATCTCTATTATCAAAAGATAAAGGATAATTCACTGATTCCTCCGATTATGCAACTTTTCGAGGACGAAATATTGCCTACCCTCTCTACAGATATACTCCTGACACTCGAAAAAAAACTCTTTACCCTATACACCGAAGAGACAAATATACCAAAACAATTTCAACCGACATTACTTTAGGACTCCATGGGTGCAAGGGATTGAAAGGATTGAAAGGAGCAAGGGTGTAAGGATTTTTTTGTATCCTTTTTACCTTTGCACCTTTTTTGCCTTTTTTACCTTTGGGGCCTTAAGAAAGGGAGATCTTTGCACCTTTTTTGCCTTTCTTGCCTTTGAGACCTTCCAGTTATATATTAGACCTATTTTGTAAGCACTGTCAACCTTATATAGCAGTAAAGATAGTGTTTTTTTGATTATTTATCTAGCGGGTATATAATAGTAGTAAGAACTCTTTACTGTTTGAACCGTACATAATGATCAAAACACTTACGTATCACTGTCGCAGGATGCCTGGTATAGGCAAAGTCCTTTTGGGAATACTTTCCTTTTTGGTGATATTTGCCGTCAGCTTCAAATTTCTTTACGCGGACAATATCTCATTTGGAAACCAAGTTGCGAGTATTTTCTCTTGGTTAAACACCTGACAATATTCGAATACCTACTTCAGATTCTGAGGAAACAACTTCGTGGGTATTATTTTTTGGCAAACAGGAACTACACTTTCTACATGAGAGGTCATCACCATCAACGGTTGAGCTCAAGCGATTAGATGTACAGAAAAACTTAGAGGAATCTATTATAATAATCAAAGAGGACGAAGAATCTGGCCCCTAGATACAGGGAACCTTGCTATTCTTAGCGGACAAGGGTCAGGATATGGATCTATGACTATGACCAATGGACTTTTTACTAATTGTACATGAGTAAGCTGATGATATGTTCCTCTTACTAACGAAGTATATGGGCAAATAGACCACACATTCGGACTGCAAGATTATCGTATGATTGCTTGAGTAAATTATAATTTTACCGGCAATGCTATTAGTTGATTAGTGTTTGGCCATACCCTAACAGTCGCATCGGGATGAATATATAGCGGATATCTCTTTGATACCAATGGAGGTATAGCAGAAGTCACTATGGGCTTGTGTCAATGATTTACTTCTTCACCATCCACTCCTCCGGCTATCGTTATCCAAAGAGGTAGCTGAATGACTTTCACTTGTTATGGAAATAATGCCTATGGATATGCTCTCAGTATCGCAACTTGATGAGCCACTTCTTCTTTTTATACTAATGTGGTAGCAAGCACAGGAGCATCTCAATCACGAACAACCTGACAGACATTAGCCACATGAGATTATGTTGCGTCATGTGCCGTCCTTAGAGCAGATGAAACTGGTCCTCAATGTTGAAATAATATATCATTCCATGTATGATCTGGGTCAACACCGATCTCAACAGGCTGAACAGGAATCTGCGATCCGAACTTTCAAGGAGAGATAACTTTCTCAGCATTTAGTGGAAGCACGGTAATCAACACAACACTCGGTACGTATTATACCAACTCTACAGGTATCACACTCCAGATAGGAATAAGTGAGCCTGCATATTATAACATCTCAGGAAACTTCCTTACTACTCCTCTTACAGGTAATTATACAGGAACTTCAGTCTTTGATTCTCGCTCTACTACTATTGTTTTGAGTGGCGTGAATATGTGGAATAATTTTTCTAGTAGCTATGTTACCTGATCATGTACGTATATCGATGCTGCCAAGAGAGTGTATGTAGATACTGTTCCACCTAGTGCGCCATATATCTCTTTACCAATCAATGGAACGAATATGTGTCCTTCTACTCCTGCTACAATCACTCGAAGCGGTTCTAGTGATAGCGGTTCACAATTAGCATATTATAAATATGAAATATATAATAATAGTTGAATGACTACGGGCATTATGTTGAGTGGAAGTGTACCTAGTAATGTTACGTCAATTAGTAGTTTCAATATATCATTACTTCCTTTGGGAACATATTATATGAGGATACAAGCAGTAGATAATGTAAATATGAGTACTAATTCTAACACGGTTAGCTTTACGCTCAATACACAATATTGTACATGAACTACGGGTGTAGTAATCGTTACTCCGACAATTTGGTTGAGAAACGTAAATTTGGATAAGATATACAGATCCGATCCTATCTGGGTTCTAGGACTTACTGGACCTACTTTGGTAAGTGTTTCTCATGGAATGCTCTTTATCAATGGTAGTACAGGAGGAAATGGAACAACAGGAATGATTACGTCTCGTGATAGCATCTATATAGAGTTAGTTTCTAGTGATACATTTGATACGACCGTAAGTTCAACCCTTAGCATCTTGGGACTTACATGAACCTTCTCTTTGACAACTAAGAAAAGCAATTGTGTCTTAAGCACGGCAGAACAGCTTGTGATTCAAAACGTATATGAAAATTTAAAAGATGAATATGATAATAATATTTCTAAGCTTTCTGAGTTTTTGAATACCTTCCAAAACATGGTACAAGATGAGTCAGAGCTTAGTGATAGTTGTACTTTAGAGTATCTTCTTGCTTTGATTGAAGATGATATAGGATTTGATTGAGGTGTTGATACGAGCAATCATATTACGCCAAATTGTAAGGAATATAGCATAGGATATGATAGTGAACAAAAAGCATATTATGCTCCGGAGATGATGAATAGATATTACTTTGTCAATCGTGAATCACTTATCAGACATCTTGATTATTACAATCCAGGTGATTGTCATATCAATACCTATGGTAGTAATTTCTGGACAAATAACAGCTCCGATTCTATGAAACATATTGCTCCAAATGGTAAGATCTACCACTTTGTAGCACAATATGGTGGCTTCTCTGCAAGTGAATTTACTAGTGCAAAATATTTTGACTCTCTAGCAAACATCGTAAGATATGTAGATTTGAGAAATCCTGCTAAGGAGATTTGGAAGCATACATTGGATACATCATTTACTCCTATCGTGTATGCAGCTCCAAATGGTAAAGAATATACTATCTACAAAACGGATAGATGATATATGTCCTATAAGCTCTTGAGAGTAAAGTATTATACAAGCATTAGTGAACTTAAGAGTCTTATTAATAAGAATAATCCAAGTAAATGGTAAAAGAATTGCGAGTTAACGAATTAAAGGATTAACGAATTAATATTTAGCACTTAGCACTTAGCACTTAGCATTTAGCATTTAACATTCATATAGGAGGATGGAATTTAAAGGGAAGCATTTATTTATGAAAATACTCGTCGCGGCGTTGTTGCTGATAGGGATTTTTCTTCGATGAAACAAATACGTTGTGGATGCCTCTCGAACAGGAAGCAATGATTATTTCATTACTTGAGCCTTTTGGCAAAGTAGTCCAACGACATGAAATATTATAAATGCCTTATATGGATGAGGATTTGGTAGTGCCGATACAACCGCCTATACGAAAATACGAACAGGGGTTTCTTGTATAACATGAAGTATGTCCGTTATTTATCTCAATTGATGATATGACTCCATACCCAATATCTTAACTGGCAATACCATATACGTCTTGAACTCATGAAGCTACACAACAGACTATCCGATCATTATGAGTTGATGTAATAGTATAATTGGCAGCGGTAAGGTATCGATAGGAGCATTAAGCTCTATAACCGAAGTGTTCAACTTAAGTTGAAAAACAAACATAATCATAGACAATATAGAAGTATATAATGCCAGTAATACAACCAACTGAATATATATCTTTTGATCTAACAACAATACCATAAATAATATATCTTCTCATCATAGTAGTTTTAGGGGGATTTATTTATTAAACTCCAATTATAATTTAATAAATTATTCTAAATCTTATGATAATCAATATGGCATAGTCCTATCTTGATCACACGATAATACATTGAACAATATACAAACATATAACAATTCATTCCATGGATTTTATTTTGTCGCCAACTGAACCTACTATAACATCGCGAATAACTCTCTTATATATAATAACGGATATGATGGAGTCAACTTTGGTAGTTCTTCTGGTAATTTTATAAATAACTCCCAGATTTACAGTAATATTAATGATTGAATAGACTTCGCTAACGGATCAATGAATGAAATGCAATATGTGCGATCTTATAACAATGGAGATTATGGATTTAACGGATCGGCTGGATTGAACAACCACTATTGGACCTGATGTGCGATATTTGGTAATTGAGCTGGTGATATGTATTTAGAACAATCCGAGGGTTCTTCATCGTACCTATCCACAAAAAATTGAGAAACTTTATGAAAAAGTGGAATAGTATCCTGGAACTATATAAACAATCCGAACAATAATTGATATTTTATAGGTCGATGAAGTGGATTTGCCAACAGTAGATGACCAAAAAGTTTACCATCAACTGGTGAGATAAGATACAGCTATGGATGGTGAATATTCGCACAGAAGCAACCAGAACGCAATAACTGAACATACTGGCCTTATTACGGAACAGAAGGAAGTGATTGGGATGCAAACAAATTTATAGCTTCTGATATTAATCAAATCCATCTCACTTTCCCTAGCTATATAAATAACACTTGAGATGTGGTATTTACTTCGAGTATTGTGGGTGATTTTATTATATATACGGGGATTTTTTATTACAAAACATGAACAACAAATTCTTATACAGCGACTTGAAGACTATATAATCCTGCTGACTGACAAAAGACATGACTCATCCAGATACGAAGCGGTAGTGATCGAGCGACACACGGTGTTGTTGATATAATATTAGATACTCAACCGCCTATCTTCACAGGAACTGCTCATAATTGAGATGTAACAATAGTCAGCTGATGATGGTACAACACTCGTGTTGTTATAAATTTTTATGATCTCTACATCTCTTGAGCAACACTGACAGGCGCTGAAACTGGTTTACTGACAATAAACTCAAATTTTCATCCTAGCCTAGATGGCTATTATATATTCTATGTGGCTGATTTTGCAGGAAACTATACGGGTATAACTTTTAATATAGAAACAGTTGACCCAATATTTACTTGAATTACTGCTTCATGAACTATCGTGCATAGCTGATGATATTATAACACGACTGGGGTAGCTATAAGTTTTTATGACGCAACAAGTGGTATCTCTTGAGCTACGTTCAGTGGTGGAATCTATACATGAGGAAGCTATAATAGTTGAGCTCGAATTACGGGTGAGGCAACTTACACATTTGTTGTGACTGATTTAGCAGGCAATAGTACAGGAATGATATTTACTATTGATAGAATATATCCAGTATTTACCTGAATCACCGCCACAGGAGCTATAGTAACTAGCTGATGATATTATACTACAACCGGAATACAAATAACATTTACCGATACTAATCTTTCTTGAGCTACGCTTGACTGAGTAAGCTATGCTAGCTGAACTCGAATCACTACCGACGGCACTTATACATTCGTTGTGACTGACAATGCAGGTAATAGTACAGGAATGATATTTACTCTCTATACTCCATCTATTCCAACATGTCAAAGTTTCTGATCCATACCATCCACCCCTCCAGATATTGTTCTTCCTCAAGGTAGCGGTATAACCTTCACTTGTAGTTGAAGTAATGTAAACGGATATATTTTGACTATAGCATACTCATGAAATAGCTCTGCCTTCTATACAGGCATGGTATACAATACAGGGACATCTCAAACGCGAACAACCTGAGAAACTTTGACTACAGGAGATTATGTTGCGGCATGTGCCGTTCTTATAGGTGACGGTGGCGTTCAGTGTTGAAATAATATACCATTTCATATCGGATCAATAGAAACATGATGAGCAATTCCTTCAACAGGAATCTGCGATCCGAACTTTCAATGAGAGATAACTTTCTCATCATTTAGTGGAAGCACCGTGGTTAAACCTTTGTTGTGAAGTTATTATACCAACTCTACAGGTATCACACTCCAGATAGGAATAAGTGAGCCTGCATATTATAACATCTCAGGAAACTTCCTTACTACTCCTCTTACAGGTAATTATACAGGAACTTCAGTCTTTGATT
>Ga0247841_10002792_pt1 | contig 33843 bp, 30 predicted proteins | sample LaCruzMarch2015__2_FD_192410 | JGI IMG/M metagenome (GOLD analysis project Ga0247841, IMG submission 192410) | Freshwater microbial communities from meromictic Lake La Cruz, Castile-La Mancha, Spain - LaCruzMarch2015_18m | ecosystem: Environmental > Aquatic > Freshwater > Lake | place: Spain...
GAGTTTAGATGAACAAACTCCAGAACAAGCTTATCAAGCAAGAAAAAAAGAAAGGAGGAAGTATTTTACCTAATTGTTATATGATAAGTTCAACAGCGATGTGTACTAATTATCATATAACACATATAATGACGAATTCATAAACTTTATTAATACCTCCCCCCAACAATAATACTATGAAAGACGTGATAGCGAAACTGCTTGAAAAGCAGACAAAACTTAAAAAAGAAGAAATACAAAGTCTTCTAGAAATCCCGCCAACACAAGATATGGGAGATTTTTCTTTTCCCTGCTTCAAACTCGCAGGAATATTCAAGAAAAATCCTGTGGAGATAGCAAGAAATATTGCAAAAGAGATAAAACCAAGGGGAGAGATAACAAAGATAGAGGCAAAAGGACCATACATAAACTTCTTTATTGAAAGAAAATTTATTGCAGAAGAAACATTAAATAGGGTAGATGAAAAATATGGTGAATCAAAATTGGGCAATAATAAAAAAATAGTTATTGATTTTTCTGCACCAAACATAGGCAAGCCAATGCATATTGGGCATATAAGATCAACAGTAATAGGGGATTCTCTAATGAGAATATATCACTTTCTTGGATATGACACTATTGGAATAAATTATCTAGGAGATATTGGCCTGCATATAGGTAAGTTAATAGTGGCATGGGAATTATGGCTTGATAAAAAAGCGTTAAAACAAGATCCTGTAAAAGAACTTTTAAGGTTGTATGTAAAATTCTGTGAAAATGAAAAATCAGAGTTTGTAGAAGGGCAAGAGGAGGATTATGAAGGAAATGAATGGACAAACAAAGCAAGAGAAAAATTAAAACTTATTGAATTAGGAGACAAAAAAGCACATAAAATTTGGCAGGAGATAATAAAAGAATCAGGCAAGGGCTTTGACAGAGTATACAAGATGCTAAATATAAACTTTAATGAAACAACAGGACAAAGCAAATTTTCAGAAAAAGGAAAAGAAATTATAACAGAAGCATTAAAAAAAGGAGTAGCAAAAATAGACAAAGAAACAGGGGCGATTTTTATGGAATTTGAAAAACTTCCAAAAAAATATATTATCAGAAGCAATGGAACAGCATCGTACATAACCCAAGATATTGGGGCATTGATTGAAAGAAATAAAAAATATGATTTTGATAAAATGATTTATGTTACAGATTACAGGCAGATGCTTCACTTCCAGCAATTATTTGAGATAATAAAAAAATTTGGTTATAATTTTTCAGATAAGTGTTTTCATGTTCCTTTTGGAACAGTAAATTTCGGCAAAGAAATAATGGCAACAAGAGATGGAAAAATAGTTCTTCTTGAAGACGTTTTAAATAAGACAATAGAAAAAGCAAAAGAAGAAATTGAAAAGAGAAAAACGAAAGGCGATAAAAACAAAATTGGGGTTGGCGCAGTAAAATATATTATTTTAAGAAACGAACCAATAAAAGATGTTGAATTCTCCTGGGAACAGGCATTAAATTTTGAAGGAGATAGCGGACCATATCTTCAATATTCCTATGCGAGGGCAAACTCCATACTCAAGAAAGCAAAAATTGCGAAGAAAGATAAAAGACAATTTACAGAGATTGAAACCTCAAAAAAGTTAAGTGCTCTCGGTAAAGAAAGCAAAATAACCGAACAAGAACTTGCATTAATAAAAAAGATTGGCGAATTTCCACAAATAGTGGAAAATGCAGAAAAAAATCTTAATCCTGCAATAATTACAAGTTATGCTTTTCAGCTTTCACAAACTTTTAATGAGTTTTATCATGCTTGCAAGGTAATTGGAGAAAAAAGTCAAGATTTCAGATTGAAACTCATAGGTGCTTTTATGATAACGCTGAAGAATGCACTTTATCTTCTTGGTATTGAAGTCATGGACGAAATGTAAATCTTTAAAACCCTCTTCTCTTTATCTGATTTATGCCACAAAAAACAATTTTTATAGAAACATACGGCTGTTCTGCCAACCAGAACAACAGCGAAATCATGGCAGGACTTCTCTCACAATCGGGCTTCCTCATAACAAACAATGAAGAACTCGCTGATATAATCATTATTAATACCTGTGTAGTAAAATCAAAAACAGAAAGCAAAATTAAAAGAAGAATTCAAGACCTAAAATCAAAAAAACTTGTGATTATTACTGGTTGCATGCCAGAAACAGACATAAAGGCAATAAAAAAATTAAATAAATCGTCAATCTTTTTGGGAACACATCATTTTAAAGATATTGTAAAAATAATAAGAGATTATCAAGAAAAAAATCTTGATGAAAAAAAACAAGAAGAATACCTAAAAAAAATTAATGAAGAAAAACTTAATCTTCCAAAAATTCCACAGAACAAATTGATAAGCATACATCAAATAAGTGAAGGCTGTCTTGGAAATTGTTCCTTCTGCAAGGCAAAAATAGCAAAAGGAAAACTTTTCAGTTATCCTCAAGAAAACATAATAAAAAGTATAGAAAATGACCTTCAAAGTGGAGCAAAAGAAATATGGTTAACAAGTCAAGACTGTGCTTCTTATGGACTTGATAGAGACAAAACAGAACTTCCGGAACTTCTTAACAAGATTTTAAATTTAAAGAATAATTTCAAGCTAAGATTAGGAATGATGAACCCCAACAATGTTCTGCCAATTCTTGATGAGCTGATAAAAATTTATAAAAACAAAAAAATGTATAAATTTATTCATATTCCAATCCAATCTGCAAGCAATAAACTGCTTGGAAATATGAACAGATTCTATAAAATAAGAGAAGCAGAAAAAATAATAAATGTTTTCCAAAAAGAATTCCCCACCATAACAATTGCAACAGACATTATTGCCGGCTATCCTACTGAAACTCAAGAAGACCACAAACAAAATCTCGAATTTATAACAAAATTCAAACCAAGTGTCTTGAATTTAAGCAAATTTTCCAAACATAAATCAACGCCAGCAGGAAAGCTAAAGGAACTTCCAAACAAGATAGTAAAGCAAAGAACAACAGAACTAATGAAAGAGCATAGAAGAACAGCAGAAGAAAATAAAAAAGTCTTTCTCACTAAAGAAATTGAAGTTTTTATAGACAAAAAGATTTCAGAAAATCTTTATGAGGCAAGAGATGAAAATTATAATATTGTTTTGATAAAGGCAGGCAAAGAAAATTTAGGAAGAAATGTTTCAGCCATAATTAAAGAAGTTGGCGTGCATCATATGATTGGCGAACTTATTCAATTAAGTAAATATGATAATAAAAAAGAAATTGAGTAAGGAAAAGAGATAATCTCAACAAAATAAAACTTATTAAAATGTTTATACATGAACACCAAGCAAAATCTTTGAAAAGGTTAAGAGAAAGTGATCCTACTTCTCTTTATAGCGTTGCTCCTAGAATTGTAGAGGGCATTGTAGAAGAGGTTCATAGAAGTCTTGATTCATTCTCACTCCCTAATAAAGATCCTGATGCAAAACTTAGATACAGAGAAAAATTGCACCATGAAGAGGGCATAGCAGAAGTTACAGAGAGTATAGTAAGACAATATGGTGAAATTTATAGAGAGATAATAAAACAAGAAGCCAGAATGCATGTTAAAGAAGATATGGGATATGTTCCAAGAAAAGTTGATTACAATGATCCATATTTCTGGGATAAATGGAAATCTAAATACGAAGAGACCCGCGTAGAAATATAAAAGATGAGCTCCAAAAAAATCTTCATAATAGAACACCTCGAACCAAAACTCTGGCCCTGGTGCCTAATAGAATACAAACACATCTCAGAAACAATTGGAAAAGAAAATTTATGGTTTACAAATATAAAAAATAAGAAAGATAAGAAAAAGTTGAGTAAGTTTGGAAAAATCAACAGGGAAAGTGTTGCTAAATTAAACTTAAGTAATATCTGCATTCTTGACCCAGAAGCAAAAGAAACCCTGAACCCCCAAACCACAAAAGATTTTGAATACTTTGTATTTGGAGGAATATTGGGCGATTATCCCCCTAAAAAAAGAACAAAAGACGAATTGACAAAATTCATTAAAAATGCAAAAGCATTTGATATAGGAAAAAAACAAATGAGCACAGATAATGCGGTTTTTGTTGTAAACGAGATAATTGGTGGCAAGAAACTTAAAGATTTGAAGTTTGTTGATGGTATTAATATAAAAATAAATGATATTGAAAGCGTCGAACTCCCATTTAGATATACCCTTATTAAAGAAAAGCCGTTTATGAGTGAGAAGATTGTTGAATATCTTAAGAAAAAGAAAGAATTTTAAATTCAGAAAGATTTATAAACTATAGCCAGTTATATAACTGATATGGCAACAACAATACAAATAAGCGAAGAACTATTATCTAGATTAAAAAAATTCAAATTTAATGAAAAAGAAAGCTATGAAGAAATAATCTGGGATATGATTGAAGATAAAATGGAACTTTCTGAAGAAGCCAAAAGAAATATTGCTGAAGCAGAAGAAGATATAATGGCAGGACGAGTACATAAATGGGCTGATGTTATTAAGGAGCTAAAGATAAATGTACGAAATAATAGTTTCGGATAAAGCAAAAAAACAGCTGAGCAAACTTTCTCCAGATATAAGGGATAGGATGGGGATTGCTTTAGAAAGGATAAGAATAAGACCACAACATTTCGTTTTAAGATTAGTGGGGAGTCCTTATTACAGATTAAGAGTTGGAGATTACAGGGTTATTCTCAATATTATTAATGAAAAATTAGTGATTATGATTATAGAAATAGGACATAGAAAGAACATTTATGATTAAAATTCAATTAACGATTAATAAAAAACTCTACAACCTCTACTTTCCTGCTTAAGATTCTCAGTTTAATAAATTGTTATTAATAATATAATCAATATCAGTATAATGAACGCAATTAATTAATTTTAAGGTTTTCAGAGCATTGAGAAAACCTTAAAAACAGAAACCCACTAAAAAAGATGTAAAAGGGGATAAAAGATGGAGCAAAAAGATATTTCTAAAGAAAATGAAGATATAGAAATCTCAGAAAATCCAGAAGAAACAGAAATAGAAGAATTAAAGGCAAAATCACGAAAAATCAGCACAAAAGAAGCATGTGCATACAGCTTCATGGATGGATTCGGTTTAAGATACATAACTCCTCTTGCAGTAGAAATAGGAAAAAACTCAAAAAATCTCAACAATTATGTAGGACTTTTAACAGCACTTCCTTCTCTTCTTGGAAGTCTGTCTCAGCTTCTAACAATAAAGGCAATGAATCACTATTCAAGAAAAAAAATTGTTTTTTGGGCAGTATTTTTACAGGCATTAATGTGGCTTCCACTAGTTGGCTTGAGTTTTTTTTATTATTTTAAAAGCCTCAGTACAGAATTAGCTTTATCTTCACTTGTTCTGATATATACCCTCCTCATAGTTTTCGGCTCGTTTGGAGGTCCTGCTTGGAGTTCAATGATGAAAGACACTGTGACAAGCAATTTAGGAAAATATTTTGGAGATAGAAGCAGAATTGCAGGTCTTGTAGCACTTATATGCATGCTGATTGCAGGTTTTATACTGGATTATTTCAAACAAACAAATATCTATTTAGGTTTTATGATTGTTTTATTTATTGCTTTTCTTGGTAGAACAACATCAGCCATATTATTCTCAAAACAATATGAACCAGAATTCAAGCCAGAGAAAAAATCATACTTCAGTTTCATTGAATTCGCAAAAAAAATGTTTCATAATAATTTTGGAAAATTTGTTATATTTTTTGCACTAACATCCTTCGCAGTAACAATTTGTTCACCATTTTTTGCAGTTTATATCTTAAAAGATTTAGGTTTTAGTTATATTCAATACATGACTTTGATAATAGGCTCTTCTCTAGCAAGTTTTGTATTTATGTCGGGGTGGGGAAAATTCGCAGATAGATACGGAAATCTAAAAGTTATGAAATTATGCATGGGAAGCATTGTAGCTGTTCCTTTCCTGTATTTCGCCTCATATTTTATTTTTAAGTTCAATCCGCCATGGATTATTCCCTATGTTATTTTTATAGAAGTACTTGCCGGAGCAACTTGGGCAGGTTTTAATCTTGCTGCAGGAAACTTCATCTATGAAGCAGTAACAAGAGAAAAAATGGCACTATGTGTATCGTATTTTAATGTTGTAAACGGAATGGGAACATTCATCGGGCCCATTCTTGGTGGATTTTTAGCATCAATAATTCATCCTATCCTGGGAATCTCTGCATTGTTAATCGTATTTATAATCGGCGGGTTAGCAAGATTAGCCGTGACTATTTACATGCTGCCAAAAATAAAAGAAGTCAGAGAAGTAAAAAGATATGGATTTAAAGAAGCAAGAGAAAGTTTCATAAATTTATCTCTGAGAGAATTTATTGAGTACCTAGATATTAATCCGATTAAAACGAGACCGATATAATCAGTTTAATATTATCTAATTATCGCTCTGAAAAAATTTAAGAATAGTTTGATTAGTTTACCTGTTTTAACTTTGCTAACTTGTCTACTACTTATTTTTTGATGATAATAATCGGAAAGTAGTTAGAATTATTAATGCAAAAAAGAAATTAATAGGAAACAATTTAATCTATCAAAAACATTCCTTTAATTAACGTTATTTAAACATAGTAGAATAAAGATCAAAAAATAAATTACTTCTTTTTCTTTCTAGATCTTCCTTTTGAAACTTCTCGAATAGCTTTCCTGCTCAGCATTGTCTCCATATGACTTATTCTCTTCATAGCAAACGCAAGTTCGTCTTTTACTCCTTCAACATCTTCTTTTACTTTCTTGAAGCTTTCTTTAAGGTTTTGTTCTATTCCCATAGGAAGAATATCCTAAGAAGGTATAAAAGCATTATTGAGATTGAATTGTTATATTAAAAGAGAGTAGTATCCAATTTAAATTTAAATCCTAAGAATCACGCTTTACTAAACTTGGACCAAGCAACTTCAAACAACTGCTCTAATGCCTTCGCAAAAAACTCTGCATTAAGCCAGATTGCAACATCATAGTTCGGATGAACCTTTTCGTCATCCATCACCATGAACATTAACTCTTCAGAGTCTATTACTATGAACCTTGCTTTCAATCCAGATGCATTTCTTACTTCCGCAACTCTTGAAAAGTCTTTTGCTACTTTTTTATTGGTTTCATTTATAGGTGCAGCAATTCTTATTTTTACTCCTCTTCTCCTTGCTTTTTCAAGTGAAGGAAGCAAATTTTCCAATTTTCTATTTAAACCTGCAGCAGTTGTAACAATTGTGATAGTATTTTCTGCTTCTCTTATCAACATATCAAGATGATTGTAAACATTCTGTCTTCCCCTTAAACTGCCAGACATATCTGTTGGTTCTACAAACTTAACTCCTTCTGAAAATAGACTAGTAAGCTCTTTAAGAACATCCTCACTCTTTAATTTATCAAGTCTTTTTGCTTTATCATTTGCATCGACAATAAGATTTTTCTTTACCCTTTCAATAACTTCATGAGGTTTTAATGCTACAAATTTTATAGGTTTTCCAAGTTTCATAACAATAAATCCTTTTTTCTCCAAACTCTCGAGAATATCATATGTTCTTGACCTGGGAACATCAGAAATAGTACTTAATTCTCCGGCTGTAGAAACTCCTCTTGAAAGGAGTGATGCCCAAACTTTAACCTCATAAAGATTAAGATCAAATATCTTTCTCAATCTACTTAAAAATTCATCGCTTATTATCATTTGGTTTATTGTCTATCTACTCCCTTTTTTATTAATCTACTCAATGAGTAATACTATTTAAATCTTTTTATCCTTTGAAATACACTTTTTTATTTTTATCGTCGGTAATTTTTCTTAAACTATGTTGATTGAACATTGTTTAGTCACTTTAATTTACAACGAATTATAGACTCTAGAGTTTATTGAAAAGTAGTATTATCCTGCTATCTTTTATCTTTTCTTCTTTTTCTGCAGCATATTTTTCTGTGGGTTTTTTAGTTTTAAGCTCAAGTTTTTTAGAATTTGTTCTTTCTTTTATCATTTCTTTCTGTATTTCAATTATTTTTCCAAACTTTTCATCAGCAACAATAACAAGTTCAATAAAATCTTCTTTAACAAGTCCTGCATCTTTTCTTAACGCCTGAACTTTTCTTGATATTTCTCTACCATAACCCTCTGCTTCAAGTTCGGGAGTAAGTTTTGTATCAAGAATTATTTTTACCCCGTTATTTTCTCCTTTTTTTATTTCAACTTTTTTGACATTAAGCTGTCTTGCAACAATTTCTTCAAGTTCATTTGGTAATTTCTCACCACATTCTATTATTGCTTTTGCAAGAGGCCACTTTAATCCGATTTGTGCCTTATCTCTTTCAAAAAGTCCTGTTTCAATAATTTTCATAACAACAGCAAATTCGTCTTCAAGTTTCTTGTTTATCTTTTTCTCGTCGTATTTCGGCCAATCGGAAAGATGAACGCTCTCTTTCCCAAATTGTTGATGTATAACCTCCGTTATATTTGAAGCATAGGGTGCCAGTAATCTAGAAACATTATCAAGAATCTCTCCAATAACAATCCTGACATTTTTATCTTCTCTTTCTCTTATCATTTTAATATATGTTTTTGAAAGATCATTTATTATAAAATTCATTAAAGGTTTTAAAGCACTTTCAATATGGTAATTTTCTAAATTTTCTGTTACTTCTCTAATAACTGAATTCAGCCGAGAAAGAATCCATTTATCCTCTATTTTTTCTTCTGCTTTTCCTGCATTATTTATCTGCCCATAAAATTGATTAATATTCCAAAGAACATTAAAAAAGGGCAAAATATCTTTCTTAACAACATTAATTCCAAATCTTTTTGATTCACCTATATCCATCATGCAAAATTGTAATCTTGTTGCATCAACTCCAACAGAATCCAAAACTTCGTCAGGATTTAAAATATTTCCCTTACTTTTAGACATCTTTTCTCCTTTTTCATCAACAATATGGCCTGCACAGATTACATTTTTATATGCAACTTTATCAAACAACAATGTTGAAAGAACATGAAGCGTATAAAACCATCCCCTTGTCTGATCTATTGCTTCTGAAATAAAATCGTAGGGTAGTCTTTTTTCAAATTCTTTCTTATTTTCAAAAGGATAATGAAATTGAGCAAAACTTGCAGAACCAGAATCATACCAACAATCAATAACATCTGAAACCCTGCTCATTTCTGCACCACATTTACTGCATTTTAATTTAATATTTTCAATCCAAGGTTTATGCAAATCAATTTCTTTATCGATAATTTTTTTTGTTGATTTTTTCTTTAGTTCTTCTATGCTGCCCACTATTTCCTCGTTTCCACATCCACATCTCCAGATTGGGAGGGGTGTTCCCCAAAATTTTTTTCTAGATAATGCCCAGTCTTTTACATTTCTTAACCATTCACCAAATCTTCCTTCACCGATATGTTCTGGAACCCAATTTATTTTCTTATTGAGCTCAATTAACTTATCTTTATATGCTGTAACTTTAACAAACCACGATTTTATTGCATAATACATCAAAGGAGTTTTGCATCTCCAGCAAAAAGGATAATCATGCTCGTATTTTATTATACTAAAAAGTTTTTTCTCATCTTCAAGTCTCTTTATTATCTCTTTATCCGCACTTTTGATGAATTTCCCGCAATATTCCTTTACTTCTTCTGTAAATTTTCCAGTTTCATCAACTGGCTGGACAAATCCAAGATTATTTATCTTGCAGGCATCATAATCCACTTCTCCAAATGCCGGGGCCATGTGAACAAGACCGGTTCCTTCTTCTGTTGTAACAAAATCTCCTGCAATAACCTTAAAAGAATCTTTTAAATCCTTAAAATAGGGAAATAATGGTTCATATCTTTCCCCAACAAGTTCCTTGCCTTTGATTGTCTTTATTATCTTGGGATTTTCAAAAAATTTATCTGCAAGGTCTTTTGCAACAATATATGTTTCTTTATCTTTTATAAGAACATAATCTAATTTTGCATTTACTGCAATTCCTAAGTTTGATGGAAGCGTCCAAGGAGTTGTAGTCCAAACCAACATGTATTCATCTTTATTTTTCAGCTTAAACTTAACGACAACAGAATCTTCTTTAACTTTTTCATATCCTTGTGCGACTTCATGACTTGAAAGGGGAGTCTCGCATCTAGGGCAAAAAGGAACAACCTTATGGCTTTCATATAGCAATTTCTTATCGTAAAGCTGCTTTAAACTCCACCAAACACTTTCTATATAATTATTATCCAATGTTGCGTATCTATTCTCAAGATCAACCCAATATCCTAATTTTTCTGTTGATTTATCCCATGCCTGAATATAAGAAAAAACACTATCCTTGCATTCTTTTATAAATTTTTCTTCTCCAAACGTCAGTATATCTTTTTTTGAATTAAGTTTAAGCTTCTTTTCTATCTGAACTTCAACAGGAAGGCCATGACAATCCCAGCCAGCTTTTCTGGGGACATTATAACCTTGCATATACCTAAACTTATTTATTATGTCCTTGTAAGTCCTTACTTCAAGATGATGCAACCCGGGCGGAGCATTTGCAGTTGGCGGTCCTTCAAGAAAACTAAAAAGTTTTTTTCTTTTAGGGTCTTCAGACACTGCTTTTTTTATATTATTTTTTTTCAGAACTTTTCCTGCCTCTTCTTCTATCTTTTTGAAATCAAACATACTTACACTTGCCTTTCTTCATTTTTAAATTTATTTATCGAGCTTATTTTTTGCCTTTTCACCCTGTCTAAATCAAGAAGCCAACTACCAAAATGATATTCCATAAAGATATTATTAACTCTTATACACTCTTCTTCGCCTTTTTCTCTAAGAACTTTTTGATAATGTGAATAAGCTCTTGCACAAACCATCGCATAACCTCTTGCAGAGTCTATATCCACATCAGAAATCTCATCTGCTACAATTCTTGAACAAAAATAACATCCTTTAGAAAAAAGTTCTTCAAACAGCCCAAGCTTTGCTTTTGCTTCTTGCTCGGTCATTCTTTGCTCTTTCACGTCATCTTGCAATCCTGCAAGTTTTAATAAATCTGGCTCAGGCATTGTGTAAAGTTCAGCAAGCCAGAAAAAGGGCTTGCTATTTAGATAATAATAATTGATATAGTTCTAGCTGCAATTGATTGCATGATTCCAGGGTTATTTATTGTAGCCATATTCTTATAATGCGGGTTCTGTTTTTAAATCTTGTTCTATACCCAAATCTGAAAATTCCTCTTGAGATATTTCTATGGAACATATTGGGGGTTGTTCTTGAGAAGGAAGAAGTTCTATTAGGGCAAGTCTTTCTCTGATAATTGCTTCGTTTGTCCAAAATCTTTCAGATGTGTCCGTTCTTGACCATAAATTATCTTCATGTCTAAAAATACCTTGCTTACATCTCCATGCTCCCCTATAACTTCCCTGATATTCCAGATTGTCACGTTTTTTGTAAAGTTGAAACTCTATCACTGGATTTTCATTATCTCTTTTCAAAAAATTAATCATAATTTGTTTGTCATCAAGTCTTAAAATTCCATTAATTCTTCCCTCAATACCAGTCTTATCATCTTTTGTTTTACCAGATAATATCGCACAACCATTAAAAGAAATATTCCCGGAGAATGCACATTCTAAAGTCTCCCCAAAATAAGAAGAAAGTCTAATATCATAATCACCCATGATATTACTTAATTCGCCCGTATAAAAAGATATTTATTCTGGAGAATATTATTTTTTTAAGAGATTATTACCTCTACTTCTCACTCTCTCGTAAGCCCATTTCGATATTATTCTTTAGGTTACTTAAATGAACTTGCTCGCACTCAAAAGCGCCTCTTTCTCCAAAAAGTGCATCTCCGACGCTAAAATCAGGCAAAATGGCATCTTAACATCTTTTTTCTTCAAATTCTCTAAAGTATCATAAAAAATCTTTTTATTTTCTGTTCCCATCTGCGAGCAAACAATAATTTTTTCAATTTTCATATTTTTATTTTTTGCAGAAATCTCTAATTGTGAAAGTGCATCTCTCAGATTTAATCCAATATCAGTAAGAATAAGTGAATGTGCCTTAATACTCAAATTTTCTTTTACTATATCAAGAAAGCTGTCAGGAAAATAATTCTTTTTCCATGCCGGCATACTTGTTATCTTTCCAAACTTATAAAGTTGCAGACCGGTTTCAGCAATAGCATCAAATATGCTCGCATTGTAAATAATTTTTGTTTCTATGCCTGCTTTCTTGGCATCCATAATCAAACTCGTGTGCGTTGTAGCAAAAAGAGGAGAACCATAAACAAGCAAGCAGATATCTTCCTTTCCCGCTTCTTTCACCAGCTTATCTCCTTCAACATCTTCTCTCTTAAGAGAAACTATGTTTTTCCCAACTACTTGCTCTAGCTCACTAAGAGTATAAGGAAAATCAACAGTATAGCCCTCTAGGTAAACTTTTTTGCATTTATCAATAAAAGACGCTGTTTCTTTAGTTAGTCCTTCCTTATTCAATCCTAATCCTATTAAGTATAGCATAAAAATATGAGAAAAACATGGTTTTTATATTTTTCATGATTGTTATAAGAAGATATCTTAGAGCATTATTTGGTTTAAGGAACAATTAATCTATTATTTGTATATGACGTTGTTTCTTTCCGTGTTTTCTTTTTTCTACAGCAAAGTAAATCACATAACCCACAACAATAAGAATTAATATGATTACAATTATTTTTATCAATTTTGAGTTTGACTTAATAATCTGATCCGTCTTCTCTTCAGCCCCCGTTTCTATTGGTATTGTCTCTTCTTCTGAAGGAATCATCGGAGTAACTATGCAAGTCTTTATCTCACTAGGCTTTGTAGTATTTATAGAACAAGCAGGCTTAATTTTTGAGCAGTTTCTTGCTTGAGTTCCATTAATGCATGAACTCCATTCAGTGCAATTCCAAGTAGTTGTACAACTCCCTCCTCCACCGCCACCACTACTTCAGCCAGGTGGAGTTGTCGCAGGAGTATATGCTGCAAAATTTGTAAAATGATATGTCCAGATTACTAAATCGCTTCCTGAATCTTTGTAACATTCTCTTGGAGAATTAGTGTTTATATTTGTTGGATTTGTCAAGCTATCGCATTGTGTAGAAATATCAATAAGACTTGTAGAAGAACCTTCAGACCATGCAGCTTTCTTTCCAGCCATTCCGCCAATAATAATTTTAACCGGTCCTGAAAAATTAAGAGAACACGTATTTGAACCTACACTAATAACAATATTTAATGTTCCAGAAGGGGCGTTAAACAATGAAGAAGATGTGTTAATCTGCGGAAGGTAAATCTTTCCATCCCATCCTGAACAACCGCCGATAGTCGTATTACCTGGTATCTCTACGCCGTAAGTTTCATCGCCTGTTCTTTCTAAAATAAGAGTATTATTTCCTAATGTTGCACTTCCGGTAGAATTTAATAAATTTATCAAGTCTATAGATGCAGAAGCATTTGTTGAATTAGTACCAATAGTTATTATTGGCAGAGACGAGTTAGCAGGCAAGACTGCATTTGTGGTGTTTTCATCAAGAGTAATTGTTTCATTATTGATTATTTGTGTTTCAGAACCGTACACATTAACCCAAATTGTATCAGAACTAGATGTGTAATTTTCATTTCCAGCATAAATTGCAGTTACATTGTACAATCCGGTATTAGTCCAATTTGTAAGATTTCCAATTGGACTTGTTCCACGATTAATCAGGCTTCCATTATTATACAATGATATGTTTCCAACGCCATTCTCTAAAGTTGCATTTAACAATATGGACGTGTTAACAGCTACAGCCATTCCAGAATGAGAATTATTTACATAAGCAAAAATACTTCCCGTGGCTTTATTAACAGTGGCATAAAGAGTCCTAGATAAATTTGTATAATTCTCATTACCAGTAACATTAAAATCAAATTTATAATAACCTGCTGCCAAAGAATAATTCTGTCCATCTATTATCGGAGTTAAAGTATCATTTCTATAAATACTCAATGTTCCAACATTTGTGCTTCCACTAGCATTAACTTGTTGAGGATATATTACAGTAAGATTATTATCGACACTATTAAGAAGTTTAATTAATGTTGGTGTTGCTTTATCAATTACTATGTCCTTTGTTATTGAGTTAGCAGAATAATTTGCATTTCCTGCAGTGGAATAGTTAAATGTGACGGTTCCTGCTCCGTAAGTAGCATTTGGAAGGTTAAGAGAACAAGTAAGTTCAGTTGGACAGTTGCTTCCTGCTACGTCTGTTATTGTTCCGTAAGTTATTGGTGTTGTTCCGGATATTCCTAAGACATAATCAGATTTTTTATTTACTATTATTTGATATATTGTAGAATTAAGATTATTAACAGTATCATTTATTGTTACATTTATGTTATAAGTTCCAACTGGCAGAACTGTTGAATTTTTTAAATATCCTGATTGGTTTATGGTAAATAAAGTTGTCCAGTTTATAGCATAAGCAGAAAATACTAATGCATCTGCAGCAACAAAATTAACTCCGAAGCCCTGTGTATAATTTATATTAGTGGTATCTGGTATTGTTATAAAATATGGTGGGGCGGTATCTACGAAGAATGTAACGGAACTTGAATTTTGATTTCCAGAAGTATCATTTGCATAAACAATCCATCTATTACTCCCTTCACTACTGCTTAGATTTATTGTTATATTCTCTCCGCATACGATTGTATTATTTGCTGTTCCATTATTGAACCAACATGCTTGAAGATTTGCGTCATTAGCAGTATAGTTCATGGAAGTTATTATCTGATTATAAGACAGGTTTTGAGGGTAAATTACACTGGCTAATGGAAAGATTGCATCAAAAACACAGAATTCTGTTGCCTTGTATTCAACAAAAGTTTGGTTCTCTATTTCTCCGCAGGAGTTATTGTCGTATTGTGTTATGTTTCTTGTCTGATTCATGGTATTACCCGACAAACAGGAAATATTTGTCCAGCTTGTCGTGATATTGGTCAAGTTTGAAGTGCAGAAATCACAGGCAGTAATGTTAGTTTCCCAATATGTAACATTAGCTATTTCTCCTCCGCAGTTAGAATCATATTCTATCCAGCTTCTGTTTTGAACTTGAGTATCATTTGCTAAACAGCTTCCTTGGTTTTGCCATGCTGTTTTAGTTGTGTTTTGTAAAATTGGAAGGCAGTAGTCACATGTTTGATTTGCTTTGTATTCGAAGAAAGTTTGATTTGCTGAACAAGAATAAATATCATATTGTGTAAGATTTCTTGTCTGGTTCATAAAGTTAGAAGCTAAACAGGAAACATTTGTCCAACTTGTCCAAGTCGTATTTTGCAATGTTGGTCCGACAAGTTGGTATTCATAGAAAGTTTGATTTTCTATTTCTCCGCAAGAATTAGAATCATATTGCGTTAAAAATCTTGATTGGTTCATTTGCATTTCAAAGCAAGATTCATTGGTCCAGCCACTCCAAGTTGTGTTTGTAATATTTGAAACACAACTACTAACAGTAAATGTTTGCATTGCTGTGCTTAGACTTCCTGAAGAATCATTAGCATATGCATAAATAGTATTGCTTCCTTCTGCAAATGTTTTATAAACTTCTCCTGAATATGTTTCGTTTGCTGTCCCATTAAAGAACCAAACATTCTCAGCATTACCAGAATAAGAAAGGTTTACAAGTATTGTTGCATTATTGTAAGTCGTATTCTCAGGTGAAATAATTGATATAGTTAAAACACCAGTATCGACTGAAAATTCAATATTCGTAGAATTAATATTATTTGATGTATCATTAGAATAAAACACAAAGTTATATGACCCGTCATTAAGAGTAAGCGTATCTTCTGAGGAATATGTATCGCCGCCTGTTCCATTAGAATACCACATAGAACTAATTCCCACACTATCTGTTGCACTGAAATTTATTAATATATGGCTATTATTGTAAGTCATGTTAATTGGGCTATGTACTGTTATTGATGGCACCTCATTATCAATGCTGAAATCCCAAGCCAGTAATCTATAATTTTGGGCATAATCTTGAGCATCAAATGCAAAAGAGTAGTTACCATTTGCATAGCTATAGGTAATATTTTCATTTTGGCTGGCTCCAGCAGAATAAAGAGGGATATTTGTAACATTCCCAACAATCCAATCTGCACTCGAGAAATTAAAAGTGTATAACTGGGCTATGAACTTACTTGTTCCACTTATTATATCTGTGCTAAGATTACAACCATTGCTACATAATTGCTCATTCGTCAAACCAAGCAATTGATTATTTTGGTTTGACTGGTTATAAACAATCCACCATTTATATGTCCTGCAAGTGCTTTGATTCGCACATTGGCCTCCGCAGTCATAACTTCCATCACCATCTGCGTCAAAGCATCCTGGAACTTCTATTGTAGAATCGCTTATATTATAAAACCCAAATTTACGATAGGCTGAAACAGCCAGGCTGTTCAAATAATAACTTTCTCCATTCCAACTCTTATTATATATCCCGCTTTCAGAATTCATGCATGTATCTCCCTGTACCTCGCTGCAAGACTGACCAAATCCGATAACAGTTTTATTCTCCTGATTGAATATATAAGACTGAACAGTTTCTAGATAATTATCAGATATATTTTCATTTTCAAAAACAAAATCTTTTTGTGAAAGCGGATCGCCAAACTGTATTATAATCTTAGTAGTGGTAAGGTTTTCATTTATTTCAGGAATTATATTATCTATAATCAAAGGCAAATCCCAGAATTGATTATTTCCGTTATTGCTTGAAACATTAAGGATTATACTATAATTTTGGTCGCATTCTCCAGAGCAATACTGACTAGTATTCCAATCACAAAACCAATCATTAATAACTGGATTAGTACCATTGCATATAGAAGAATTAATCACATCTGTTCCATTCTTTAAGAAAATAGTCCAGTTTGCAAAATCAGTGCCGTTTGCATAACCTTCAATCGAGAGGATTCCCCCAACAAATGCTTGGCTATTTCTCCAGTTTAGACTATCTGAAGTTAGTTGCATTGAAGCATTTAAAATCTCTTCAGATTGAGAGATATATTCACTAATTCCTCCAAAAGTTGAGCCCAATCCAGAGTAATCCTGGCCTTCAAAAACAAAAGTATAATTTCCAGAGTCGGCTGGACTATTAATGAGATATATATTGCTGCTTTCTCCAATATTATAAAGAGTCAATTCAGTTAAGTTTGTGCTTATCCATCCGCCACCATCAAAATATTTTGCTTGCGGCTTGAATTTACTTGTTCCATTTGTTATTTCTTTACTAAGATTACAGCCAGACCCCATTGTACACCATTGCTCACTAGAGATTCCTGCCAGAGAAAAATTATTCTCTCCAGAAAAATTATAGACTAGATAATAAGTATATGGCTTTCCATCAGACATTGTTCCTCCGCAATCATAACTTCCATTCCCATTCAAATTAAGGCATCCCGGAACCTCACTATAAGAATCTCCAGAAAAATAAGAATCAAGCATGAGCTTATAGTAAAGAGGAACAAAACTACCATTCAAGCTATAATGTTGATTAAAACCCCATGTAGTGTTGAAGATTCCGCTTCTAGAAGCTTCGCAGTTATCTCCCTGTGACTCATTGCAAAGATGAGCCCAATAGATTATAACAGAACCATTTTCATCTAAAACGAAAGAATTTGCCTCATCAAGATAATTATCAGAAACAATTTGTCTTACAATCCAGTCATTATTAGTTAGAATCGACTCGACAAATGAAACATTTGGTGGAATATTATCAATAGTTAAACTGACCATTGAAGTAGAATTAGAGTTCCCTTCAGAATCAGTTGCATTCAATAAAAGAGTATAATTTTCGCACTCGCCAGCACAATCTTCACTTGTATTCCAAGAATATAAAGTCCCATTAACAGAATTATAACCAGAATATAATGTTCTATTAAATAAATCATTCCGGTATAAATCAAGAGTCCAGTTTGCAAGATTAATATCATTTACATAACCAGTAATTTCATCTACTCCTGCTGTAAATATCATAAGTCTTCCGCTGATATTAACATAATCATCGGGATACATCGGAGCGTCTATAAAGTACACTTCTGGAGAAGTTGTGTCTAAACCATCCGCACTAAACTCCAAAGCCGAATTGTTATAATTTCCAGGAGCATCGTCTCCACCAAAATCCCAAGCACTTACATTCAAGACATAATCACCGACAGCCAAATTCACAGAAAAAGTACAATTAAATGTTTCCATATCTGAACTCATATTTAAACAATGAGCAGTATTTTTATTAAAATCTTCTGAATTATTATACTTGGAGCCATTATAGTGATAATTTAAACTAGCATTTAATGAAATAAGGATATAACTTGGATCCATCCCCGTACCATTTATAATAACACTAATCACATTAGAACCACTAATTACATTTCCAGCAGGACTGATTAATGTAATAAGCGGTGCAACATTATCCTCTGCGTCATATGTTGAAAATCCCTCGACACTGAATATTAAATCGCCATTTGGAACTACCAAGGGTTGATTTTCAGGATTAAATAAGACCCAGGGAGTTTGATTTGTAAACACAACATTTGATCCATTTCTGCTTGCATTGTCTGAAGTAATTATCGGCTTACCAGTAAATGGTAAATTATTTATGGTAATTGTGGTAGCTGTATTCAATTCTTCAAATGCAGATGAATCCAAATAAATTTTTGTAGGCCCCCAAACATGGGGTGGAGTAATATTAACCTGAAGTGCATTTTGCAATCCCAAAAGTCTTTGTCCTATACCATCTTTAGACATATTTAATGAACTAAAATTCATTATTATTATTTGTTCATATCCTTCCCATGGCGATGAGCCCGGAGGATTACCTGGTCCGTGAATACATGAACCATTCTGTTCTATTTGAATTATATAACTAACATTTGCAAAATCATTCACTAAGGACATATTTGTTGTTAAATTTCCAAATTTCTGACATTTAGGTCCGGGATTCATAGGGGGAACTCCGAGATTATGCATAAGAATAAACAACATATCATCAGAAGAAATATTCTCTCCACCATCCGTAGTCCCTACAAAAGATATGTTTCCCAAAATGGAAGTTACTTGTGAAACATTGATAAAACTTGCAACACTGCAATTTCCTTCCCAAAAACCATTGGGCATCAATGTCAAATTAAGATAACCATCCCCATCACATGCGGTGGTATTTATCTTTGTAAAATTTGCTTTTACTAAAACAACATTTCCAGGACCAGTAATCGTAGCGTTTACAGAAACATTTACCCATGACTCATAAGGAGAATAAAAGTTATCTGGATTGTGAAGTGCAGCAGAAGGGAATACGATTAGGGGGGACGAAGTAGTACTAACTGAAAACGTTCTATTAGAATCTGCCCAGAAACTAGTTGATTCACCATTCAAACATTTTACATTCCATAAATAAGTTCCATCACTTAAGTTAGTAATAGTAAAATTATTCATACCCGTAAAAGCAATTATATTTGTTTGATTTTCTAGCCATTCGCCTGTAAAGTTTCCCCAAAGAGAACAATTCGTAGGACCATTCCCAGTTACATTATAAGCAAAAAAGAATGGTGCTGATGTAAAAGTATATCCCTCAGAAGGAGATGTAAGATTTACTGTTAAATTTTGTCCGCCCATATCTCCACCACCACATACACCAAAAACAGTTATATTGCCGCTTGCATTCATCAGCCAGTCAGTTTCATTTGATACTCGCACAGTATTAGTGAAATTATTAGCAGTATATGCAGTAAAATTTGCATAAATAGTATAAGTCGCATCTGGTTCAAGATTTGAGATTGTCCAATAAACAGAATTACCCCATGAGACATCAGTATACATTGGAAAAGAATCTTGAAAGTATAAGCCCGTACTTTCTCCTATCGTATCATTAATAGTAATGTTTGTAAGATTATAATCGTTGTTGTTTGTTACATTAATGATAAATTGTATATTTGAACTGCAGTTTACAGTGCTGTTCTCAGCATATTTTACCGTAGTTATATCAGCAAGAACAAGATATGCCCCAAAAATCAAGCAAAGAGCAATACTTATAAGAAAAGAATAAAGAGTTACCCTCGCAACCTTACTTTTAAAGAAATTTCCCATCTTTTTACCTATGTTTATAGATACATATATATAAAAATCTTTTCTTATAAACCTTTCGCCCGATGACAAAATTAGAAGTTCTCTTCGATAAAATCAAAAAAATCTTTCGTTACCACGTTTCGGACATCAAGTAGACTATTGCTTCTTAAGCATCGCTTCTTTTTCTTTCTTAGTCTTCTCTTTAGCTTCTATTTCTTTAGTGTAATACTCTACTAACTCCTCTTGTCCAGAATCTTCAGCCAGGCTTTTCTTTTCCCTATGAATCTCGATTTGTTCTTGAATTGATTCTATGCCCTTCTTAAGCCTCTTTTTTCTGTTTACCATATCTATTACTTTTTATTAATTAATTGTTCTAATTTTTTAAGTTCTTCTTTTAACAAATTAACTAATATCTCCCCGGATTCGATAAGCATATTATCTTTTAATTCTTTTCCAGATCTTAAAGCCTGATAGATTAAGTAAACTTTTTCATAATCGATTTTACACCTATGACTTATCCAATTTTTAAAAAGAGAGTTAGAATAATTCTCCTCGTTGAATAAGCTTTTTATTATAAAAATTCCTCTCAGCCTCAATATTAAAGAGTAAAGAACACTATTAGAGATAGTTTTTCCTGTTTTTTTATCCAATTCAATTATCTCTTCATCAGATTTTATAGATTCTTTAGTAGTCTTAATAAATGATTTAAACAAAACAGGATTGATTTTTATCTGTTTCAGTCTATTTAGATATTCTTCATTTATTATTGCTTTGGCTTCTTTAAAAATAGAATAAAGCATTATAGGATTAGTTTTTATAACATTATTCAAGGAATTTTCAGTGATAACAATAAATTTGAAATTTTCTTTTTCCTCTATCTTAAATTTCTCTTTTGCTATAACCAAAACATCTATATCTGAGTTTTCTGTTGCTTCACCTCTAGCTTGAGACCCGTATAAAAAAACACCCATAATTTTGTCTAAATAAGGATATAATCTTTGAAGTATTTCTTCTTTAATACTCTTTTTCTCAAGTCTTACAATTAAAACTTTCTCATTAATCCATTCCTTTGGGGCGAAAACATGAGCCCCATTTCCCACTTGACTCACGGTTCTTATTATCTGTTCTTGATATGATTGTGAATTGATTTCCATGATGTATATACTGAGTATATACCACTATTTAAAGTTTTTGGTGCTAAATTTTTTATTCCCATCAGATCATAAATCAAAACTCTAAACAAAACAAAAACCATATACTAAAAAATTCATCAACCACCAAAGCTATTTATTACTTGTGCTTATGATGGTGCTGAGAAACCACAACAGTATTTCTGTTATTGTTCCTTCTATAAAGAACAGATAATGTTATTGCTAGAGCGATAATAATTGCAGCAACAATTAGAGTTATAGGAGATTTCATTGCGTCATTTATCTTCTCTCCAACACCGGGTGTCGTCTCTGTTGGCGTTATCTCTTCTTCGTCAGGTGTTACAACAGGAGCAGCACTTACAGATTCATTTATTATTTTCAAGCCGATTATTGCCGCCCTGCTAGAAGTAATATCGTCTACACTTACAAGCAAGTCATAAAAGTCATCAGCATTCAAATCAAACTTCTTTTCCTCTCCAACAGCCAGAGTAGCATACTGAGATATGCTTGATACTCTTACCGTAACAAGATTATCCTTTATCGAAGTTATAATGAATGAATGGCGTTCTCCAAATAAATTAAAGGCTAATACTGATCCGACATATAATTGCCTACTTACTCCATCAACCATATCGGTCTCTGAAACAAATTCTCCGCCAGATGTTCCCCCACTTGAAGTGGTTGTTGAATCTGTTGATGACGCTACAGGAGTATATGCTGCGAATACAGTAAAGTGATATGTCCAAATTGTTAAATCTTCTCCATCATCGAGAGAACATTCTCTTGGAGAGTTAGTATTGATATTTGAAGGTTGAGTAACATTTGTAGTATTTCCACTATTGCAATCAGTTGTTATCGCAGTAAGAGTTGTTCCTCTACTCCATCCTGCATCTTTTCCGGCCATTCCGCCCATGACTATCTTTACAGGTTTACTGAAGTTAAGCTCTTGGCTACTTCCCAATTCGATAACAACATTTACAGTTCCATCTGAAGTACTGTAACCTGAAGAGGCTTTAACAGTTGGCAATGTTATCTTACCATCCCAGCTTGAATTTCCAGTGATTACTGTTCCAGCAGAGATAATTGCAGTGTAATTATTTTCATCTCCTTCTCTTTCAAGAGTTAAATTATTTTCAATTGTAACAGTAGTTCCATTAAGAAGAGCACCCAAATCCAGAGTTATTTCTGTATCTTCTGGAATTGCATCTGGAATAACTATTTCAGAAACATCAGAACTTTGTTCATTAAATAAAACTTCAGTTGTTCCATTAGTTAAAGTTGTAGTTTCATTTGTTGCTAAAACTGCATCAGTACCAAGTGCTGTGACATAAATTGTTGCTTGTCCTACATTTGAAGCAGCATCAACAGCAGTTAATGTAACTAGATATGTTTCCCCTGCAACAAGAACAGTAATATTCGTGAAATAACCACTTGCATTCATTGAGAAGTTGCCATTATTAGATAAGTTTGATACTATAAGTGATGCATCAGTTATCGCAAAGTTGTGTGCAACACTTGTATTAGTATAAAGTGTAATATTGCTTACATTTCCGAATGCTGGTGCAGTTTTATCTATATTAATTATTGTAACTGTTGTGCTGTTTGAGTTTCCAGCAGAATCAGTTGCTATAAAAGTGAATTCACCATTTGCTTCGAACAAATGAGAATCAGCATTTAATGTTCCTTCATTTGTAGAAGCTGTTACATTAATGCTTTGATTAGTTGGATCAGTCTCATAAGAATCTATTGTTATTACTGGTGCAGTTAAATCAACATGATAAACCCAAATTTCTCCTGCGCCAGTATTTCCAGCAGGATCAGTACAGTTAATAGTCCAAGGTATAGCTCCATTATTATTTGTTAAAGCTCCGGCACCCCGTTCGCTTCCATCAGCAGATACACCTGTCCAAGTATGTGAATTTTCTGGATCTGAGAAATTATTCCAATACATTGTACAATTTACATAATCAGCAGCATCAGTTACATTGAATGAATGAGCCGTAGTGGTTATATTTGTAAGGGAATCATTTAATGGGTTTATTAAATGAACAGCGGGCGCAGTTTTATCAACGATTATATTATATACTGAAGCGTTTGCACAATTGTTCAAATAATCACATGATTGAACAGTTAAATTATAAACTCCATCTGAAGGATTCCATAATTGTGACCAGCCTATCCCCGGATTTGAATAATCTACTGAAGATTGGTTCAATATTTCATTCTGATAAAATGAAGTGAAATTGACACCAATCAAATCGTCGCTTACATTACCGGTTATATTATATGGCATATTAACTGCACCAAGCAGAGTATTATTAACTAGATTAGTTATTGTTACTATTGGCGGCGTTGTATCAGAACCTTTTCCAACAAAGGTAACAGTGTTCTTATTATAGTAAATGTATTTTACAGCGCCAGTATCTAATCCAGCAATTCCTGCTTTTAAGCTATAAGTGTTTCCGATGCTAAATTGTGAACTTGAACTGTTTACGGTAAAATATACTGTAACTTCACCTGTTGTTGAAAGAGTTTCAGTGAAAGAATTATATCCATATCCATTGGCATAGCCATATCCGTATCCATAATTCCAAGAAACATTATTCAAACCTTCTGAATAAGCTGAACCATCACCATAACCATATCCATAGTTATAACCGTATGAAGTAGTATATGCTGCATTATTTATAATATTGGTTATGCTTATTCCGTTGCATATTGCACCCCCGGTTGAATAAGTAGAATTAAATGTCTTAGTATTCAAGTTATAATAACAATCAGAAGTAGTAGTTGAATTAACATTTGTCAGTTTTATATAAACCAAATCCAGAGGAACAACATCATTTGTGTGAACATCAACAACTGCTTTATAATCATAAATTCCTGTTGCAAGACTATCTTCTTCGTCTGACTCAAGTGTTAAATTAACAGTAATAGCACTAGCAGGTCCTGAGAAAATAATCATGGCAATAATAAGAACTGTTATAAATCCAGCTATAAATTTCGTTTTTTTCCCTCTTTTAACTGAGTCTAAGATGTCTATAAGACGCATAAACGGATTAAATAAGGGGGGTTTATAAATCTTACGATAATTTTCGAATGAAAAAATTTGGAAAATATCTAATCCCGTCGGGATTACGAGAGAATAAAAATTGTCGGCGGGGGGAAGTTTTAAATATCAGAGAATTTTGGTTTGATGATGAAAACAGAATATTCAATTGTCGTCCCAGTTTATAATGAAGAAGGCAATATTGCTCAGCTTGACAGAGAAATAAAAGAAGTAATGTCGAGGATTTCTAAAAATTATGAAACAATTTATGTAAATGACGGAAGCAGAGATCATTCACTTGAAGAATTAAAAAAACTAAAAAATGTAAAAATAATAAATTTCACAAGAAACTTCGGACAGACAAGCGCGTTCGACGCAGGATTCAAAGCATCACAAGGAGAGATTATTATTTCTATGGACGGAGACTTGCAGAATGATCCAAGAGATATTCCAAGACTTTTAGAAAAATTAAGAAAAGAAGATTTAGATGTTGTTGCTGGATGGAGAAGACACAGAAAAGACGGGGGGGGAATAAGAGTCCTTACAACTATAGGAAGAAAATTAAGAAGTTTCTTATTAAGCGATGTTGTTCATGATTCAGGATGTGCATTAAGAGTTTACAGAAAAGAAGCAATAAAAAGTCTTGATCTTTGGGGAGAAATGCATAGATATGTTACCCAGCTTCTTAAGTGGAAAGGATTTAGAGTAGGTGAATTAGAGATTAATCACAGACCAAGAATACACGGAAAAACCAAGTATGGTTATCACAAAGCAGTAAGGGGATTTATTGATTTACTGTATATCTGGTTTTTGCAGAAATATTCTCAAAGACCATTGCATATGTTTGGCCAGATAGGTTTAGCATCATCTTTTTTCGGGGCATTAGCACTAGCCAACTCTTTTTATCACAAAATTTTCAATCACACACCCCTAAATAGAGATGGCTGGTTTTTCCTGGGTTTTTTCTTAATCCTGACAGGAATAATGCTGTTCAGTTTCGGATTAATTATAGATTTGTTGATAAGAATACAGCAGTCTATTTCTCCCTATACAAAGAAGTATTATGTCCGGAATGTTATTGAGAATAAGTAATATAATCATAAGTCGTAACTACAAAATTGTAAGAAGTCTTTAAAAATTTAGCATAATTATTGTTCTAATAAATACTATGAAAAAGAAAAAAGAATTTGTTTATTTAGTGGGAGATAATGGTCCTGAACACGACTCAATTGCAAATGTTCACAAAACTTATAACGGAGCATTAAAATCTTGGAATGAGTTGAGAATAGCCCTGCTCAATCAAGCTAAATATATGTTAAAATATACAAAAGATGATGCTAAAAAACAATTGGAGAAAGGAGTTCGAGTTAATGGAGAAAAACTTTCTAAAGAAAGTATCAAATATTTTAAAGACATTGCAAAAAATGGACAAGAAATGTATTTGGAAATAATCAAAAAGTTATCTGAAGAAGATCCAAAAGAAATTGATAATTATCCCCATGAAACGCCTTATATCTATAAAATTGAAGTTAAGCCTTAATTAAATAAAACAAAACCTTTAAATACCTATTTTTCTTGTTTAAGATAACACTACTAACCATGATATTAACCAAAACTAAAAAAACACAAGAATTTACCGGCATGAGTCCAAATCAAGAAAGAATAATGAGTATTCTAGAATATAAAAAGATAGAAATAATTCCTAGGAAAGAACTAATAGATCTAATTAAACAACACATAAAAGTTAAAGATATTTTAGATTTAATCGAAAAATTACAGAAAAAGAAAAGACTTGTTTCAATCAAGAGGGGGGTTTATATGATTATTCCTTTTAGATCCATAGACAAAAAGTGGGCGTTAGATGACTATAGAATTATTGATTATCTCCTAAAAGAAGATTATTACATCGGATTGTACAATGCATTTAATCTGCATGGATTTACTGAGCAAATTCCAAACAAACTTTTTGTTTTTAATACCAAATATTCTGCTGATAAGCAGATACTTCATTATAACATCAAATTATTTAAAGTAAAAAAGAATAAAATATTTGGAATTATTAAGAATAAATACCCATATTCAGATAAAGAAAGAACGATAATTGATGCACTAGAATATCCGGAGTATATTGCTGGTTTGAGTGAAGTTATAGACAGAATTAAAAATGTAAAATTTGATAAAGAGAAACTGATTAATTATACAATTACTTATAACAGCATTAAAATAATGAAACTTGTAGGTATTTTAACAAATAGTAATAGACTGCTTAATCTGTTAAATAAAAAGAAAGCCCTATCTTATTATACTACTATTAGAAAAACAAGAACTAAACTTTTGAATAAAAAATGGAAACTAAGATTGATTTAAAAGAAGAAATTAGAAGATTAAGCATTGAAACAAAGTTTTCACCCCCATTGTTAGAAAAAGACTATCATTTAACTAAAATACTCCATAAAATCAGTGAAAAAAGAATAAAAGATTTGATTTTTAAGGGGGGAACTTGTCTGAATAAATGTTATTTAGGTTTTTACAGATTAAGTGAAGATCTAGATTTTGTTTATAATCAAAATGTAGCCAATCAATCTAAAGGACAAATCAAGAAAATACTAGATGAGCTAAGAAGAAGACTATTTGAAATTTTAAACGAACTTGGATTAAAAACAAGCAGGGAAATTGGAAGGGGGTGGAAAATGTTAACTTCTAAAGAAGAACCAAGAATAGTTGGACTTGAGATTATTACAAATTACGATTCTTTGATTGATGATTCGCTTCAGACGATTAAACTGGAGATTTCGTTTAGAAGAAAGCTGATTAATCCTACTCAGATAAAGCCCATTCACCATGAATTTATTAATAGTCTCGGAGAGCCCCTATTAGAAGAAGATGTAAAAATAGAAGTAATTGATTTATCTGAAAATTTCACAGAAAAATTTAGAGCATTAGTAACAAGAAAAAATATTGCAATAAGAGATATTTATGATATTGATCATATTATAAAAAATAAAATTCTAAAAATAGATAAAGAAACTATGGACCTCATTTTAATAAAGATTAATGAAAGCAAAAAAGAAAAGTTTACAAAAGATAATTTAATCCAGTTTATTAGGGATTTAAATTCAAAAGTATCTGATTTAAATAAAAAAGAATTGTCTTCTGTGCTGAAGTCTGGTGAAAATGTTAATGTAAGTGAGATGGTCCAGCGAATAATTCTGGCTTTCAAAGATCACGGAGGTTCTTTAGGATGATAGATAATATGGACAAGACTAAAAGATGAAAAATTTTAAAGAAATTAAGCATAGAGTAAGAAGGTCCGTCAATCCTACTAACCGCATCATCGCAAAGCGAGCACGGGATTCGTCAGGTCCTGTTCCCCTATATGAGATATATAGGGTATATCCATATTTAAATCTAATGGGGATAAATCACCAAAGATGAAAAATAAAAAACAAATTTTAATGCTGAACTATGAATCTAAAAATAGAAAAGCTTATAAATTGATTTATGCTAGTCATAATAACATACTCCCCGGTGATCGAAAGGTTGCCGAACGATTATTTCACGCTTTAAGTCCCCGGTATGACTCTTCGGAGGAATGCCGGGTTTCCTTTTCACTAATTCCGGAGGCAACTCTCTAAAATGAAAAAAGCTATATTCTTCTTTGATGCAAATAACTGGTATCATAATATTAAGAAATATCATAATCCATCTGAAATTGATATTAGAAAACTAGTAGAATTTTTTTGCAAAGTTAAGGATTATGAACTTATTGAAATAAGGTGGTATGCTTCTGTTCCAAGCATCTCAGATGGCAGTGATATGTATTACAGACATATCTCTTACTTAGAAAATTTAGAAAAAAAAGGCATCAAAGTTATTACAAGAAAACTTCAAAAACTATCAAATAAAGAACTATTAAAAAGAAAACAGCAGACCATTAATGATTTAGATTTATGTGAAAGTTGTGAGAAATTAGTTGAAGCAAACTTCTTGGATCTTGCAGATATTAAAAGAAAAGAAAAGGGTATTGATGTTTGGATAGGAGTAGACATGCTTAATCTTGCAGTTATAGAAAATAAATGTGAAGTTTGTGTTTTAATTTCAGGTGATGCTGATTTTGTTCCAGCTTTAGAAATTCTTAAAAAGAATAATAAAGAAGTTCTTACTGCTATGACCCCTAGGGGATATGCAAAAGAATTAATAGAAAAGTTCCCCTATTTTATCCTAAGGAATGAAACTTTGTTAAGATGTTTAAAAGATTATCCTGGGAGAACAATAACATGATATCACCAAAATGAAAGACGAAACCAAGAGCCCAATCATTGCCGGAATTACTTTTATTGCCCTAATCTTCTTAATCTGCTTTGCTATGACCCTCCTAAGATTGCCACACGATAATCAAGAACAGCTGTTCTTGGTTGTTAATATTACGGACGGAGATACATTCACAATCGCAACAGGAGAAATAGTCAGACTAATATGTGTTGATACTCCTGAAAAAGGTGAAGAAAATTATACAAAAGCAAAAGATTTTCTTTCTTCCCTTATTCTTGGCGAAGAAGTTAGGTTAGAGCCAGATGAAAACGGAGAAGACCAAGATTCTTATGGAAGATTATTAAGATACGCCTATCTTAATTCAACATTCATTAATAAGGAAATAGTTCAAAAAGGATATGGCACGCTGTTTCCTTATGGAAACAGCACGAGTAAGTGCGAGGAGATGGGTGTGGAATAAGATAAAAAGAAAGATTTATAAATAATGATAAACTAATGTTATCAAATGATAACAAAATAATAACATGAATAACAAACTCAAAATAATAAAAACACTTGATGAAAATAGGCAAGGTTTGCATATACGAGAACTTTCAAGGCAGATTAAAACAGGATTACCCAATATAAAGAGATATCTAGACATACTTGAAAAGGAAAAAATAATAAAGAAAGAAAGAAAAGCCAACATGATTAATATTGTTTTAACCTATAAACCAGAAACCTCTGCAGACCTTAGACAAATTCATTCAAGTTCATTTTTAGAGCTACCTAAAAACATTCAAATTGCATCTAATGACTTTTTAGCAGAATTAGAAAAAAAACCCTTAATTGCCTTAATCTTTGGAAGTTATTCAAAAAGAGATTATAATAAAAACTCTGACTTAGACATATTTTTAGTTTTTCAAGAAGTAAAAAATACAAAAAATATAGAAGAAACAGCTAAAAGAATAGGAATGAGAACAAATATCAAAATAAACCCCATTTACATAAATTACTCTCAATTTAAAAAGGATTTTTTAGACAAAAACAATAATTTTTCAAATGAAATAAGAAAAAAGGTGATTATCATAAATGGAATAGAGTACTACTATGAATTAATCAGGGAGTTTATAAAATGATTAAACCAGAAAAATTAATAACTGATAAGGCATATTGTGAAAAAGTATTTAAGTTTTTTCTAAAGACAGGAGCCATAAGAGAAGATAAATTAAAATCATTTAAGAGACATTTGGATAAATCAATAAATAATTTGGAATTCGCCAACTATATCTTGAAAGAGCATGACTATTCAATAAAAGAAAAACTTCCAAATAAAAAGTTCTATGATTGGTGCATAACTATTTACTATTATGCTCTTTATCATTCTGCTCTCGCATTAGTTTCAAATGTAGGATTTAAATCAAAAAACCATTTAGCAACAATAACCGCATTAACTTTGTTTTATTATCATAAAGATAATATTCTAAATAAAGAAGAAATTGAATTTTTGCTTAACTCCATCGCAATAGAAAAAGGCGATATAAGCTTAATTTTAGATACAAAAGATCTAAGAGAAAGAGCAAGTTATGGGGTTGAATCTTTTGAGAAAAAGCAGGCAGAAGATTTAAGAGTTCAGGTAGCAGATTTTGTAAATAAAGTCCGGGAAATTTTAGAAAGATGAAAAATCTTATTAGAATGATAGTTCAAAAAGGATATGGCACGCTGTTTCCCTATGGAAACAGCACGGGTAAGTGCGGGGAGATGAATACAAAATAAAATGAAAACAATCTTAATAACAGGAGCAGCGGGTTTTATTGGTTTTCATACAGCCAAGAAACTTTTAGAAAGAGGAGACAAAATTATTGGAATAGATAATTTAAACGAATATTATGATGTTTCTCTAAAAGAGGCTAGACTAAATATCCTAAAAAAATTCCCAAACTTTTCTTTTTATAAAAAAGATATTTCAGAAGAAATAAAAATCCAGGAAAAAATAGATCAAGTTTGCCATCTGGCAGCACAAGCCGGAGTTAGATACTCAATAGAAAATCCCTTGATTTATGAAAAGTCTAATTCGCTTGGAACATTGCAAGTGTTTGAATTCGCAAGAAAAAATAATATCAAAACCGTAGTTTATGCATCAAGCTCTTCTGTTTATGGAAATAATCCAGATGCACCATTTAAAGAAACAATGAAGTTAGACAAACCGATTTCACTTTATGCAGCAACTAAAAAATCAAATGAACTTTATGCCCACGTTTATCATCATCTTTTTGGAATAAACATGACGGGATTAAGATTTTTTACTGTTTATGGGCCTTGGGGAAGACCAGATATGGCTTTGTTTAAGTTTACAAAAAACATTTTAGAAGAGAAAGAAATAGAAGTTTACGGCAATGGAAACATGAAAAGAGATTTTACTTATGTAGAAGACATTGTTGGCGGGATAGTCTCTGCTTTAGATAAAGAATATTCTTTTGAAATCTTTAATTTAGCTAGGGGGGAATCAATTGAATTAATGGATTTTATCAAAGCAATAGAAGAAGCAACAGGAAAAATAGCAAAAATAAATTTCAAGCCCATGCAGCCCGGGGATGTTTTGCTCACATCCGGAGATATCGCAAAAGCAAAAGAAATGCTGGGTTATAATCCTAAGACTTCTGTGGGAGAAGGAATTAAAAACTTTGTGAGTTGGTATAAGGAGTATTACAAATGACAGAAATAAAAATAGGTATAGTCGGATTCGGCATATTGGGAAAAGCTCTTAAACATGTTTTTGAGATAAAATTTCCAATCTATGTTTATGATAAGTATCAAAAAGAATACTTAGACATAACTCCTGTATCAAAAAATGCAGAGATAATATTTTTGGCTATTCCTACCCCAATGAAAGATAATGGGGAAATAGATTTAGAATGCGTTGAAGAGGCATTAAAGACTATCTCAGAAGCAGTAAAAAAAGAAGGAAAAACACCAATAATTGTTCTAAGATCAACAATTATTCCTGGAACAACAGAAAGTTTACAGAAGAAATATCCCCAGATTAATCTAGTTTTTAATCCAGAATTCTTAACTGAAAAGAATTTTTTAAATGATATGAGAAATACAAGCAGGATAGTTATTGGTTCGAGTAATAAAGAATCTGAAGAAATTGTAGAGCAAGTTTATAGGGAGATATTTCCAGATGCAGAATATATTCTTACAGATACTAAAACTGCAGAAATGATAAAATATGCTTCAAATGTTACTCTTTCTTCGCAAATAATGATTGCAAATGAGATATATCAAATTTGCCAAAAATTGGGAATAGATTATGAAACTATTAGAAAAACACTTCTTTTAGACAGAAGAATTGGAACAAATATTAATGTTCCTGGAACAGATGGGGATCTTGGTTTTGGGGGAAAATGTTTTCCAAAAGATCTTAACGCGCTTATCTCTTTCTCCAAAGAAAAAGGTTATAATCCTGAATTATTAGAACAAGTTTGGAAAACAAATCTTAAATTAAGAAAAAACCATGATTGGAAGTCAATAAAAGGGGCAACTTCTAAAAATAGTTTTAAATCTATAAATTAATATGAAAACTAAAAAGAGAATTTTAATGCTGAACTACGAATTCCCTACTCGCACACCCATTTTAACACAACAAACTCGAATATCAAGCTCAACATAGAATAAACGCCCAATAAAATGGAAATGCTCGCCGCTAGGGGGCGGTGTGTCTCCAGTCAGTTATGAGATAACAAAAGGTTACATCAAGTTAAGTCATAAGGTGTATGTAGTTACGATAAAATCCACCATCCAAACATTTATAAATGTTTGAATATTAACAACAATTGTTTGAAAAATGGAAACAATATTTAAACCTGCAATATATCGAATGTTGAAGTTATTCTATAGGGAAAAGAATAAACAATTTCATTTAAGAGAAATTGCCAGAAAAATTAAAATTAATGAAAGTAGTATCTCTAGACACCTTAATAGTTTACTAAAAAACAAAATTTTAATAACAGAAAAAGAAGGAAATTTAAAGAAATTTTGCTTAGATAAAAAATTAATCCCAATTATATTCCCCATATTTGATACAGAGAAATTAGAATCCTTGCCTAATCTAAGAAAAAATGCAATTTTGTATTACTTGAACAAAAGAAAAGACAAACCCCTTATTGCGTTAGTATTTGGCTCTACTGCAAAAGGTAATTTTAAAGAAGATTCTGATTTAGACATTCTTTTGATAGGCAATATAAAACAAGATAATGAAGCAGCAGGTTATGCAGAGTCACAAACAGGAGTTAAGATACAGGAGTTTATTATTAATGAAAATCAATTTAAACAAGATTTAAAAATTAAAGAAGATTCAGTTTTACAATCTGCAATTTCAACAGGTTTTCCGGTATTTAATGCTAAATATTATTATGAATTAAAATATGAAAATTGAAAAGTTAATGAATTTGATAAAGAATGAGCAAGAACTAAATAAAGAAATAGAATTTCATCTATCTAAAAAAAACCTTGCAAAGATCGAAAAAGATATTTTTGCAATTAAAGGGCATTTACAAAAAGCCCAGCATAATTTAGAGTTTATCAATGATTTAAATGAAGATAAATATCCTGATTGGGTTTTAGTTGGATGTTATTATGCAGTCTATCAATCAGCATTAGCACTTCTAATAAATAAGGGATTTTTCTCAAAAAATCATGATGCTACTCTTTGTATACTCATAAAAGAGTATTTGAAAAAAGAACTCAGTGAAGATGATATAAATCTCCTGAATAATTCTCAATTAAGAAATGAAGATTTATTAATTTATATTAATTCAAAAGCTGAAAGAGAAAAAGCATCTTATTCAACACAAATTCTATTTGACAAAAAAACAGTTGTAGAATTTAAGAAAAAGGCAATAATTTTTGTAAACAAATGCGGGGGAATTTTGGAACAATGATGAGCCAGAATAAAAAGCGCATTTTGATGCTGAACTACGAATTCCCTTCTCGCTTCCACATTCTTAGCATACCTTCAGAGTTACTCAAATGCAGAAGCTCTTCTCGCTTCCACATTCTTAGCATACCTTCAGAGTTACTCAAATGCAGAAGCTCGCCGGTGTGTTATATGATAATTAGTACACATCGCTGTTGAACTTATCATATAACAATTAGGTAAAATACTTCCTCCTTTCTTTTTTTCTTGCTTGATAAGCTTGTTCTGGAGTTT
>Ga0247841_10002795_pt1 | contig 33811 bp, 41 predicted proteins | sample LaCruzMarch2015__2_FD_192410 | JGI IMG/M metagenome (GOLD analysis project Ga0247841, IMG submission 192410) | Freshwater microbial communities from meromictic Lake La Cruz, Castile-La Mancha, Spain - LaCruzMarch2015_18m | ecosystem: Environmental > Aquatic > Freshwater > Lake | place: Spain...
TGGCAATGACAATTAGTGAAGGCGAGCGCTCAGGCAACAAAGTACTTGAAGCTAAAAACATTTCATTTGCATACAATGACAAATCAATAATTAACAATTTTTCATTCTACCTTACACGAGAAGACCGTATAGGTATAATTGGCCCAAATGGTTGTGGCAAAACCACACTCCTAAACCTTTTATTAGATAGAGTTAAACCACAAAGTGGCACAGTTGAAGTTGGAGCAAATGTACTACCTTTATACTTTGACCAGCTTCGCAAAGGCATAGACACCGAAAAAACTGTTTGGGAAAATGTTGCAACTGGCGGCGGTGATAATGTAACTGTTAATGGCAAATCGCGCCATATAATAAGTTATCTACAAGATTTTTTGTTTACTTCTGAAAGAGCAAGAACACGCGTAAAATGGCTTTCGGGCGGCGAGCGCCACCGTTTACTGCTTGCAAGGTTATTTACAATCCCATCAAACCTACTTGTTTTTGATGAACCAACAAACGACCTTGATACAGAAACATTGGAACTATTAGAAGAGGTTTTATTGCAGTACGAAGGAACTTTAATTGTGGTTAGCCATGATAGGGAGTTTTTAAATAATGTAGTAACATCAGCACTAATATTTGGAAAAGATAATGTAATAAATGAGTATGTTGGTGGCTATGATGATTGGGAACGGCAAATAGAAAATAATAATGAAGCACCAAAACCATTACAATTAGTTAAAAAGGAAAAAGCACCTAAGCAACCTGCAGAAAAGAAACCAAGAAAAATATCAATAAAGGAAAGTGAAGAGCTTAATTCAATTGGATTGGTTATTGAAGCATTAGAAAGTGAACAACGCACTATTCATGCACAACTTGCCGACTTTACACAATGCCAAAAACCCGGCTTTACAATTGCGTCAAAATCCCGCCTTAAAGAAATTGAAGCAGAACTATCTAAAACATTCGCCCGCTGGGAAGAGTTGGAAACATTAAATAAGAATTGATTTAAACCGCGGGGCTATCCTGTCTAACCGACTTTGGGTGGGAACTCCAAAAATATGCATAAGATTTAATATAAAATTATCTGACTCTGTTATCTATTTTTCTCCAGCAGATATTCCTTTATTTTTAACATATTCATTAATTTTTTCTGGGTTTAAAATTTCATCATAGTTAAAATTACCATCATTCTTCTTTACTTTTCCAAGTTTAGAATCCTCAATTATCAACTTTAGAAAATCGTTAAAACTAGAATTCTCTTTAGCTAACCGATTCACTGTATCCCAATCTATTTCTTGGTTGCTTTTAGATGGGAACAATATCTCACTTTCAAATATATCATCTGGATTTAATTTTATAATACCTATACCAAAAGCATTATTTAATCTTCTTACCTCATCTTTGAATGAGGCATCATCATCTATGTCAAGTGTAACAAGATAACCCTCATTTGCCCAGCTTGAATTAGAAACTGCTTGAAAATATGATTCTCTTAAGTTTGCAAAACCAAGCGAAATCTTCAGTTCAAAAGAAAATAGTTTGATAGAGGGAGTTGACATTTGTCGTTGCATATCTAAAGTTTCATTCTTGTAATCTCTAAATGAGAAATACACACCAACTAGATCTGGATGTAACCATTCATTCTGACCCTTAGTTGCTCTTGATGAATTCTCGTGAAAAACAGTTTTCAAATTTGCTTTAAAATGCCCATTTCCAAACGCATATGAAACCAGTAGTGGATGCAAATCGCGTTCAGAAAATTTATTTTTAAAAATTTTGGAAACATCATCTTCTTGAATATGCTTTATTGTGCCGGATACATTAAGTTTACGGAGAAAAAATTTTGGAGGTCTATTACTAGTTTGTATAATCATAGAGTCATTCCCGTTTTTGTTAATATCGGTATAGCAATAAGCAGCTATTGTATTCCACGGAGTTAACCCTGTGGTTAAATAATCACCTTTTGTTTTTAGTTCATTTGCTTTTTCCCAAATCTCTTTTGCGGAAAGAGGTGTCCCTACTTTCTCAAGCGTTTTTTCAATTATGTCCCAAAATGTTGTTTTTGACATTTAGATTACTCCTTTATCGGTGTTTTAATTTATGGCTATTATTGTGAACATATTTTATATCTTTACCTATAATAAGTAAAACTCATTATTGTTGTAGCTATATAAATATTTTTACAATGCAACTTCTCTAACTTCACCCTAATAAGTGCAGATTTATTGAATATTTATTTTCTTCTTTAAGTATCAGCTTCATTGAGTGCATTTTATCCAAATCTCTGCGAAGTGTTCGTTCGCCAACATTTCGATATATAATATTCAATCCGCTAATTTCGTTTATTTCATTTAAAGCAAACTTTTTTGGCACATCTAACAATGAATTTAAAAAATCTAACTCCCTTTGTGATATTTTATTATCTTTACGCAAATAACGATAATACTCCCTTAAAGTGAACTTTCTTATATAGTTAAATATTTTGTCCTTTATAGCATTTTGTGATTCAATATGCCCATTAAGTACAAATGTGAGAAAATCTGTAACATCATTTTCTTTATTTTTAATAGATGAGGCGAATGCTCTAAAGTAATCGTCAATGTGATAGTAGTAATAGTTTGAAAGCATAACGGGAACATATTTTATTCCTGTTTGAAATAGAAGTAACGCCTCAACTAATCTTGCGGTTCTACCGTTACCATCTGCAAAAGGATGAATTCTGGCTAAATAATAATGGCCTAATGCCGCCCTAATAATTGGGTCGGCTCTTTTCATGTTGGAATTGTTTATCCATTTAAAAAACTCATCCATAAGCATTTTAATATCTTCGTAAATTTTTGGAGGCACATCCACCCCACCATGTTCGGCATCATTTACCTTTACCAAGTGATTTCTATATTTCCCTGGAAGATTTCCATTATAGTCAATGTTTTGTGTAACTAACAAATGAATTTTATTGACAATTTCTTCAGTTAAAATAAAACCATCCTTTTGTATAGGTAAGTTCTGTACATAACTATATGCTTGCTTTAAATTACTTATCTCTACTTCTTTTTTATTTTTTGTTATATTTTTATCAGTGGAAACATTTGACAAAATTTCTTTTACCCTTTCTTCGCTTAAAGAATTACCCTCTATTGCAGCTGTTGAAAAAATGGACTTTCTAATAAGGTCTTCCTCAATTTTTGTGGCTAAGCTAGGAAGTATTGGAATCCCAGCAATCATGGCATATAAAACTTTCGATTGAATAAATAAAGCCGACAACTCATCTTTCCTATGTTTTGCGGAAAATACGAATTGCCCTGATTTATAAGTTAAGATTTTTACTTCGTCATTATTGTCACTCATTTTGTCAATCCTATAATTGATTTAAAATACATATATATTTGTGTTAAAACTATACAATATTTTATATATTTTGTCAATCAAATTGTCATACAATTCATCCAAACACACAACTTTTCTAAACACTTGTTTTCATATAGAGCTTTCTTAGTGTTATTAATAAAAAAGTAGCACAAATATTAAATATATTTGTGCTACTTTTTTTGAGGTGTTTTTAATAGAATTATTGAACTTTTATTTAATAATTACTTTTTTTTCAACTTCTTCTTTAGAGATTTTTTTTGTGCAGAAGAACCAATCGTAACATTTTATATTTTCTTTGCCTTCCATACGCTCTTTTGCAACACCACATGAGCCCGCAGGAGGAACTATTACATCGTCACCTGGTTGCCAATCGGCTGGTGTAGCTACTGAAAAAGCATCTGCTGTTTGTAACGCAACAACAACTCTGTAAAGCTCATCAAAGTTTCTGCCCAAACTAAGCGGATAATAAATAATAGCTCTTATTACACCTTTTGGATCAACAAAAAATACCGCACGAACAGCTTTTGTTGCACTTTCACCTGGCTGCATCATTCCATATTTTTTTGCAACTTCCATTGTTATATCTTCAATTAATGGAAATTTTACTTCTACATTTTTCATGCCTTTATATTCAATTTTTTCTTTTATTGTTCTAAGCCAAGCAATGTGGCTGTACAAACCATCTACAGACAAGCCAACCAATTTACAGTTTACTTTTGAAAATTTTTCTTCCATAGAGGCAAATGTCATAAACTCTGATGTGCAAACTGGGGTAAAATCTGCTGGATGGCTAAACAAAATAACCCAACTTCCTTCGTATTGCTTTGGAAAATCTATCGGACCTTGTGTTGTTACAGCTTTAAACTCAGGGGCTTTGTCACCAATTCTTGGCATTGATACTGATTTAACTTCTAAACTTTCCATAAAATCCTCCTTATTTTTATTTGTATTCTACAATAATATAAGCAAACTCATCAAATACTAAACTTCAATTTCAGCACCTTCTATTAGGTGATAACAACTCCCTTTCCATGCGCTTACAAATTTCTTTTCGGCAAGTTTTCCGGTACAGTGAATAGGGAATACTTTTTTTATTCCTATCTCCATTAATTTTACTACAATATTATCAATTTCTAACCCCTCTTTATCTTTAAGATGAAAACCACCAACAATACAATTAATATTAAGTTTAAGTTTTTTATTTGAGTGTTCTACCATTTCTAATATTCCAGGATGGGCACACCCTGTTAAAAGTATTGTGTTTGTTACAGTTTTTATTATTACCCCCTGCTCATAAAGAGCACTACCATCTCTTTTTGCATACATTTGCCCAGTTGTATATAAATTATTGCTTATTTGAATAGGTTCTACATTTTCAATTATACTGGCTCCATAGCTCTTTATCCGCTGCTTTATTTCATCTTTTGTTTTAGGACATATACATACTTGAACTTTGTTGTTAATTTTTAAAATAGACCATAGGCCGCTTATGTGATCCCAATCATCGTGAGAAATTATTATTTTCTCTAGTTTTGAAATATCAATGCCGAACTTTTTTATATTTAACAGTAATTTTTCGGCTTTGCCAAAAGTATCAAAAAGTATTTCTTTATTTATGAGAAAAGAAACTCCCCAGTTTTCAGCTTTACGGTCTTCGGTGGTTGATCCTTCGCATATAAGTTTAATTTTCATATGTTTTATAAAAGAAATTTTAAGGGTCATCATTAGAACCCTTTAATTCACCCCCCCCCCTTGTCATAAAGAATGGCATATAGCACAGCTTCTTTTGCAATGAGATAAGGAACCCATTCAGCAACACTAAGCAAGCTACGGCGAATTGTCAAGTTAAACTTTTAAGAAGCATCCTGTTCCTTAAAATAAACGCCCCAAACGTACAATAAGTCATTTCTGGATCGCTTACATCAACAACTTTGCCAGAAAAAACTGTAACGAAATTAGAATTTATCTTAAGCAATTTAATATTTATATCACATTCATCTAGTTTTATTTCTTTTCCGATAGTATAAAACTATATCTCCTAAGACACACGGTACTTTCAAAGAAACTAAGTGCCTGACCACAACAGGGCATTTTGCCTTTAAAAGGAAAAATATTTCCCGTTTAGCATTTGAAAGTGCTTCAAAGTTCCCCTGCCCCTTGCTTATAACCATATTCGCGGCTTTAAAAAGTTTTAAAAAAGATTTACTGCAATATTTGAGTATAGTGCCTGAAGTAGCAGCTCCACAGCTAATTATTTCTGCCGACTCGCCTACTCCCGAAACAAGAGCATCTTCTATCAGGGCATCATTAATTGTCGGGCGTTCCTTCACCGCGTAAATTATTTTTTTTGACTTATCAAACCTTTTAATTTCTTCTATTAAAATCCTGTCAAAAACGGTTTCGCCCGCATTATCAGCCAGATACAAGATTGTTTTTGCATTTTTCAAAACTTTTATAAAAACCTCATAATCAAATACTGCCCTATCTTCATGTTTTATAGCTTTATATTCTTTTTTTAATATCTTTGAAATTTCATCTTCAATATTAAGATTATTTTTAACGCCATAATCAATGATATTTCCAGCAACTGCCAGTTCAACGGCAGTAAGAAACCTGTCGGAAGAATTTGCGACTTTGTGCTTTAATAAGCCGTATATGCCCAAAGCAAGTTTATTGCTTTTATCTTTTATTTTCTTGTAAGGGTCTTTATTTCCGGTAAACTTCCGAACGCTCAGGCGAATGTTTATGCCTATTTCAGGCGGAGAAAATGACAGAGGAATGTTCGGAAGGCTTTTTACGATATCGTCAATGATTTTTTTCTGTGTTCTTGCGCCAGACCCGGACAACTTCGCGGATTCAATGGCTTGCCTTAAAAAACATGGATAGCAGTCAATATATGTCTTCATCGGGACATTTCTAAAGAAGCTTCCTGCGCGGCAACAATAATCGGGTAAACTGTCGGAGCACTGGTCAAATAAGGATGTGTTGCCATCTGCAATGCCTCAAGTTCGGTTGAAGACATTCTTTTCTGAACAGCGATACCTATAAGATTGATTGCCTGAGCGCAGGACATTCCACAACTGACCTGCCCTCCTAAGAGTATGCCCGAATACCGCGAAAATATCAGTTTGACTTTGCCTTTGGAGGTACCCGGAAGAGTTGCCGGATGCTTGTCAAAACCTTCCACGGAACTTACAACTATTTCAAACCCGTCCTTTTTGGCACTTTGCTCCGTATGCCCGGCAGAACTTAAAACAAGGCCGTCTATATAAGTTGAATAAATCGCGATCGTTCCGTTATTTTCCCTTATCACTTTAAGCGTATAAATGTTTGCCCCGGCTACACGCGCTTCTGCCGTAGCGGTTGAAGCAAGCATTACGGAAATATCACGCCTTGTAAAAAAATCTCTTTTTGAAGCGCAATCTCCTACCGCAAAAATATCAGGATCTGAAGTTCTCATATATTCATCAACCCAGATACCTTTCCCTTTTTCAGTTCCTAAGCCCGCATTAAGCGCAAGTTCAATGCTCGGGACCGCACCTACACCAAGTATGATGCTGTCAGCTTTAATAGTATTGCCGTTTGAAAGTTTAATCTCTTCAACCTTTTCTTTCCCGATGATTTCCTCAACCTTGACCGAAGTCAGTACTTTAATTCCACTACCTCTAAGCTTCTCTTCGGCCATAATTGAAAATTCAGGGTCAAAAGAATTAGCAAGCAACGCCGGCTGAAACTCTACCAGAGTTACTTTTTTACCACCCATTTTTGATATTTCGTCGGCAAACTCAACTCCTATAAATCCACCGCCGATAATGACAACATTTTGCGACTGTTTAACTTTCTCCACACAGTTCTTAAGATAAGGCATATCCTTGAATACTGGAAAAACGCCTGCCTTTTCTATGCCTTTTATGGGAAGTTTAATGGGAACGGAACCAACTGCTAAAATCAGTTTCTCATATGTGTAAGAGTCCCCGCTTTTAGTTTTTACAGACTTTTTAACCTTATCAATCTCAATTGCTTCATCAACTACCGCGTCCACCTTGTTTTTCTCAAGCAATACATTGCCAAGCTTATTATCGTCAGGATTCTTTAAGCTTGCAAACATATACGGTATCCCGCAGGGAATACTGCCGTTTTCAACATTTTTCATTAGCAAAACACTTTTTTCAGGATAATATTTTTTTGCTGTAACTGCCGCCACCATTCCCGCCGGTCCGCCGCCTATAACCAACACGTCTATTTTCTTCTCCATAGAGACTCCCTTTTACAATGTATTTTAATTCCTGTTGTTTATCCACGCAATAACGGTTTCTCCCGCAACAACTTTATCACCTAATTTAACAATTATTTCTACATTTTGTTCAACCAAGATATCCACTTGTGAACCAAACCTTATAAACCCTATTTTTTCTCCCTGCTTAACTTCTTTCCCCTCTTTGACCCATGAAACAACCCTGCGAGCGATTATGCCCGCGATCTGTTTTAATATAATTTCTCCAAAATCACATTTAATAATAAATACATTTTTTTCGTTTATGCTATGCGCCTGCGGATGCATGGCGGGCAGGAATTTTCCCGGAATATAATTTATTTTTTTTATGGTTCCTTTGCATGGTGCCCTTTGCAGATGGACATTAAAAACCGAAAGGAATATCCTTAATGCCTTTTTACCGTTCTCATCGGTAATTTCCAAGACTGTACCATCCGCCGGAGAAACAAGTGCTTCTTCATTCTTAATCAAAACTCTTTCGGGATCGCGAAAGAAATAAAGGCAAAAAATGCTCAAAACTATTAAAACAGCACCGGCTACAATGACGGGTATTGCCGGCCAAATAATTATTATACCTGTCCCAAAAAATAATGGTACTATTATAAAAGGCAATCCTTCAGAGACAATTTTCATGATCTTTTATTTAGTTCCTTTATAGGAAAGTTATCTTTATCAGTTTCTTCATACCCGCACTTTATAAAGAACTCAGGTTTGAACGACAGGGCAAATACTTTTTTTTACGCCAAGTTTCAACGCTCCCTATTCAAGCGCATATACTATTTTGCTTCCTATGCTTTTATTTTGGCAATTCTTAGCAACAACAAGGAACCCCTCCTTACTTCCGCAAGATTTTCATCAGTAACATGCAAGGTGCCGCATCCGGAACACCTTATTGCCACTATTTTTTTCATATTTTTTCCTTTATCTCAAAAAGATTCCCTGAAAAGTCCTTTACAAAAAGGAGTTCTTTGCATCCTTTTTTAACGATAATAGTTTTTACTCCCAGCTTCTCGCACCTTTTAATAACTTCATTTTTATCATCAACATTTAAACACACGTGCGAATAAGTATTAAATCCTCTCCTACATGTCACAAATACCTCAAATTCAAGGATACCTTTCTTAAATTTTATGACTTCAGTTTCTTTCTCAATGCCAAAAATATCTTTGCAAAGATTTTTATTTATTACAAAATCGCCTGTCTTGGGAATATTTAATACCTGAGAAAAAAATATTTCTGCCTTGTTTTTGTCAGTAACCTCTAACGCGACATGAACAAACATGCCTTACTCCTTTATTTTCATACACAACTTCATTCAGACAACACAGCTCCCAAATCAGCGCTTGAAACCATAGAAACGTACCTTACCAATCAGCCACCTGATGTTTTCGGCTTAAAAGGGCTCATTTTTCTTTTGTTCAATGCTCTTTGCTAAAAATCTCACGATAAAACCTATATTCCCTGCTTAGAGAATTAACCTTACTTTTCTTGCTTCTAAATCCGTGCTGTTCTCCTTCATATTCTATATACTCACACCTAATCCCTTTCTTTCCGAGAACCTTGGCCACCTCTCTTGAACACTGGGGAGTGACAATCTTATCATCGCTACCCTGGAAGATAATCATTGGAGCCCACAGATTATCCAAATGATTTATGGGAGAACGGAACTTATATTCATTTTCCCCTTCAGGAAGCTTTGCCCCAATTAAATTGTCAATATAGCGCGATTCAAACTTATGAGTATGTTTTACCAATGTAATGAGGTTACCAATACCATAATAACTGGCGCCAGCCTTGAAAAGCTCAGGAAATTGAGTCATAACTCTTTGCACCATATAGCCGCCTGCGCTTCCTCCCCTAACTGCCACCCTTTCAAGGTCAATCTTATTTTCTTTAATTAAATATCGCACTGCATCTGCCACATCTTCGGCATCAATTATTCCCCATTTAGAAAGCAATGCATCCCGGTATTTGCGCCCATAGCCTGTGCTTCCCCTGTAATTCACATCAGCCACTGCAAATCCTGCAGATGTCCAAAACTGAATGATAAATGAAAAATAATCTTCTGCCCTACTCGTTGGACCGCCATGAACTATTACCAATAATGGAGGCTTTTCATCTTTTAGCGGACCAAACCTGCTATTTTTGGGAAGATAGAAAAACAAATGAGCTTCCTTATTATCCTTCGTAGGATAACTAACAGATACTGGCAAAGAAATATCCCTATCCCGCATCTTAATAATTGAGCTTTTCCTTAAAATTCTTAGTTTTTTTAAATAAATATCTGACGAATACAAAGCCTGGGGACTATAATTGTTTGCCCCGATAAAGAGAATCTCTCCATCTTCATTTAATTTTATGCTGTTAAAACTCGTTAGATCGCTTTCTACCGGTAAAAGAGAGTTCTTCCCCGGGTCAATTACTACCAAAGAATCTCTTCCTTGTCTGACCCTCTTTGTTATTATCCTGTCATCCGGAAGAAAATCATAGTTACTCTCTCTAAATACCCAATGCGGCCCGCCAAATTCAGCCCTCTCAGCAGTAATCTGTTCTATCTTCTCAGAATAACGATATATATTCCACCAGTTCTCGACTGAAGAGGCATCGTCTACTATCTTATCCATAACATAATATAATCTGCCTTTTCTATCAAAACGGGGAAAACAAACAGACTTGCCTTCTCCTCCATCAACCCTTTTTGCGTTATATATAGTGTTCTCTTTGAAAACCCCGAGCATCAACTCTGTACTATCCCAGGGCATATGGGGATGATCCCATTGCAACCATGCAATTTTGTCTCCTATCGGAGAAAATACCGGTTCAGCATAGAAATCACAACCCTCTGCTATAATTTTTGGCTCAGATATATGTTTAGAATCTATATCTAAAATACCTAAAAAATTCTCATTCTCTTTATTGTGATATTCCTTCTCGTATACAAAAACTAATCTCTTGCCATCAGGGCTTACAGTTAAACAGGCATATTTACCTAACGAGCCATCTTTATTTTTCAGGGAAGTAATGGGATAAACCTCATATGAATCTTTTAATTGGCAATAAATACGTTGGTCTTTGAAATCAACAAAATATATAGAATTCTCAAAAACCGTATATGCCCCTCCTCCGTATTCATGGACTCTTGTCCTTACATTATATCCGGGCGGTGTAATATCTTTGATTTTCCCTTTATTATCTTTCCTTACAATAACATATCTGCCTTTTTCATAGGGCCTTGCTTCAAGCCAATACACATTCTTGCCATCAAGCAGTATTTCACTTAAACCTACTACATCAGAAAAGACCTCTTCAGGTAAGATTGCCGGCTTCCACTTAATAAATGGCGTCTTTTTTTTCTTCATTTATTATTCAATGATTTTTTCTCCCGAGCCGCAATCACTCGTTGAATTGAAAATTTCTTCTACCTTTATTTTAAGTACTCCCTTAGCAGGATATTTTTCCCCTATTGATTTCATCCATTTTTTGGCTTCTTCATATATCGGTCCTGACTTTAAATAACTACATATACCCTTAATTTGATAAGATTCTTTCCCGCTTCTAACCAGAATAGCAACCGCAGGATTTTCAATAATATTCGATAAAGTTTTTTTCATATAGTTATCAACGACCATTATGGTTTCGTCATCAAGAAGATATTTAGCCCCAATATTAGAAATATTAGGAATTCCGGTATTAGACAATGTAGCAAGCTGATGAACGAGTTCATCATTAAAAATTTCTTTTACTTTTTTAGGTATTTTCATTTCAAAGTATCCTTTATTATTGTAAAATAAAAACAGACACGATAATTTAACATAAATACTTCTTGATAGATAAAACAGCCCCTTTGTCGGCGCTTTCTACAAAGCTCGTATATCTTGCAAGCCAACCGCCTGCTGTTTTAGGTTTAAAAGGTCTCATTTTCTTTTTTCTATTATTTAGTTCTTTTGCTGAAACTTTAGCGTTTATTTTGTTTTTATTGACATCTATTTCAATTATATCCCCGTTCTTAAGCAATCCTATCTCTCCGCCGCTTGCCGCCTCTGGCGAAATATGGCCAATACATAAACCTCTGGTACCACCCGAAAAACGGCCGTCAGTTATCAAAGCCGCCCTGATACCCGCTCCTTTTATCGCCGCAGTCGGAGAAAGCATCTCCTGCATACCGGGGCCGCCTTTCGGGCCTTCATAGCGGATCACAACCACATCCCCGTCTTTAACCCTATTCTTTAAAATGGCATCCAGGGCCTCTTCCTGAGAATCATAGATCAGAGCTTTTCCCTGAAATTTGAACATGTCTTTATCTATTCCGCTGGTCTTAAGTACAGCGCCGCGCTTCGCGATATTTCCAAAAAGCAAAACAAGCCCGCCGCCGGGAGAAAAAGCATTCTTTTTGGAGCGGATCACGTCTCCGTCAGGTTTAGGAGATCTTAAAACATATTTACCCAATTTCCCGTAAACAGTCTTGGCCCTAAGATCAAGCTTGGAATTTTTACCATCATAGACGGCCCGTAAAATTGCCCCCACTCCTCCGGCCTTATGGATATCTTCCATGTGAATCTCAGGCCGAGACGGCGAAACCTTTGCCAAGTTAGGGGTGCTTTTAGACAATGTATTGAGATATTTAAGGTCATATTTTATGCCCGCTTCATGCGCTAAAGCCAAAAGATGCAAAACGGTATTAGTTGAACCACCCATAGCCATATCTAAAATAAAGGCATTATCAATGGACGCTTTAGTTAAAATATCCAAAGGCCTGATTTTATTTTTCATAAGAAAAACAATTCTTCTGGCGGCTTCTTTAACAAGTTTTATTCTTTCCGGGTTTAATTGGTACTGCCTTGTTTTGCCCTTTAACCTGCTGGTGGCAGGGATCGTACCGTTTCCCGGCAAAGCAAAACCCAATGCCTCTCCTAGGCAATTCATTGAATTTGCGGTAAACATTCCCGCACAGCTTCCATAGCCAGGACAGGCGGATTCGGACAATATTTCCAATTCTTTTTTACTCATTTTCCCAGAGCTGTATTTACCTACCGCTTCAAAAACAGATATCAAGTCCGTATTATTTTTTCCGCTAAGCATCGGCCCCCCGCTAATATACAATGAGGGAATATTAATCCTTACCATTGCGTTATACATCGCGGGAACGATTTTATCGCAGTTGCCCAATCCTATCCACGCGTCGGCAGGATGAGCCCCGATGATGGTCTCTATCTGATCGGCAATAAGTTCCCTGGAAGGCAAAGAATATTTCATGCCGAAATGGCCCATCGCTATGCCGTCCCCGACCGCGCCTCCGATATTGACATACCATACATTTACACCATGGCTTTCAAGCTCTTTTCGTAAAATAGTACCCAAAACATCAAGATGAGCGTGCCCGGGTATCTGATTTGTGTAAGAATTTACTATGGTTATAAAAGGTTTCTTTAGATCATCTATTGATTTTATGACGCCTTCGGCGATCATCAATGAAACCGCCGGAAGCATATGCGCACCCTCCCTGAAAATTCCGCTGCCTTTCTCTCTAACATTCATAATGCCCTTATTAACTGCTTTCTCTTTCATTTTTTTTACCTCTATTAAGTAAAGTTTGCCAAAAAATAAAAATACAGTTCAATTTAAAGTTAATAATGTAAAATTAGGGTTTGAGGTATTTTTCAGCAGGCCCCAAATATTTGATGAATTCAGCTTTAATTCTTGGCTAATCCTTAAATACTTCGTCTAATATGTCAGTTATCTGCTTATTACTTTGAATACTGGTCGTGGCTTTGATAACTTTGCCATTTTTGAAATAAACGGTAAAAGGCAGTCCCATAAAAGCACTGCATTCCGGCAAATTTTTGATGAATGAAGCATGAGAGGTATCAAAATCCATATCTCTCATCCGGACATGCGGATATTTTTGTTCTAATATTTGCATGTTACCATAAACAGGAATACACATCGGGCCCATTCTTCCACAGCAAACCATAACATTCGCATTACTTTTTATTAACTTTTCAATTTCTTTCCGGCTCTCTAAATGCTTAAGTTGTGTATCTAACACTACAGCACCTCCTCTGTTTTTTTAATCAATAAAACTAAAATCTATTCTCTTCTAAATTCTTTTTTTGCTTATGCCGCGTAAACATTTTTCATCTCGCGCCGTAAATACAACCGCAATAATTTTGACAGTAAAGGTCGTGTTTCCTTGAAAATTCTATGGCTCTTTTAAATCCGTCCTTTTTCTTAAAATCCCGCTCCAGAAATCTTCTAATATCTACTTCTTTCCCTGTATTGTTTATAATACATGCGTTTTTATGAGGGCTTACAGTCAAAGTTGTAGTAAAAAATGGAATATTCATCTCTTTAGATATTTTACAGGTTTCTTCTAACCTTATTTTGAAACATACCTCACATCTTTTTCCGCCTTCAGGTTCATTTTCATAACCCCCGGTCAATTTAAACCATTGGCCGTCATCATAAGCAGCCTCTATTAGTTTAAATCCAAGAACCTTCGAAACATAACGCGTAACTTCAAGGCGCTTTTCGTATTCTTCAATAGGATGAATGTTGGGATTATAAAAAAAACCCATTACATCATAATTTTCTTCTTTTAGCCGGCCCATAACAGAACTTGCGCATATACCGCAGCATATATGAACTAAAACCAATGGCCCTTTACCCTGCTTCTTTTCCGTTTCAATTATTTCCATTATATAACTACCGCCGTTATTCTCTCTTTCTATGCGACTATATTTAATCAAATTTGTTCCACTTCAATTTGATATCAAGAACAGGCGTCCCGTTAACAGCATCCAGTCCTTCAACATAGAGAACAGTCCCTTCCACTTTTACAAGACGAACATCTTGTATGCCTATCCTTGACAACCTGTCCGGGGTACGAGACGCAAAAACGCCTACTCTTTTTCCGTCCAAACCTCTGTTAAAAACAGATATTATTGAAGAGGATTCGTGCAGGTAATAAATTACGGTGATAAACTTCTCATCTTCCAATTTATATAGAAACGGTTTTTGTGATTTTAATAATTCTATCCGCGATAGACCTTTTTTCCCAAGAGTGCCATAACCTTTTTCTGCGCGTTGAAGCTCATTTTTCACAATACCTATCGGATAAATCCTAACCGGCTTTGTCTTGCCGTAAATACATTTTACGCAAACATCTTTGCCATCAATATTAAAGATTTCTTCCTGGCCAACTCTATTATTGCATTTTACGCACTCATAGTTTCTTTCTGTTTTATTTTTTGCCATGCTTTTCTATTTTTTCTTTAACCTCACCGGCTTTTTTATCGGCTCCTATATTATTCTCGCATCTTTAATAAGTACCGACCTGATTTTCATTCATAGCTCCGATTTTCTTTTTGTTCAAATTATATCTTAATTTTTCCCACAGCGGTAAATAATCAATTATCAATTTCCCGTTCAAATGATCTATTTCATGCTGAAATACATGGCTCATAAGCCCGCCGACTTCAAATTTTAGAAGTTCCCCTTTTTCGCTTAAACCACTTACAATTATTTTTTCGGCCCTTTGCACGGTAACCGTAATTCCCGGGAAACTTAAGCAGCCTTCATTAAGGATACTTTCGCCCTCTTTTTTTTCAATCACGGGATTAATCATTTTGATTATTCCTTTAGGAGTTTCTGCGATAATCAACCTTAGGTTTACACCAACCTGAGGCGCGGCAAGTCCAATCCCGTTATTTTCTTTCATTGTAACCGCCATTTCTTTAAGCAGGTTTTTCTCCTTGTCAGTAATTTTTTCAACTTTCACGGATTTTTTTCTTAAAACTTTATCAGGATATTTTCTAATCGTATCCATCATAGCATTATACAGGTTTTCCCCTTCTTCTTATTGTATCTTTTGAACTTATTGATCTTACATTAGGTGCCTTTTTCGCTTCATAAACCGAAATAATCTTTATTCCGCTGCCGGACAAAATCTCTTTGAAAAGACTGCATATTTTGCTGATCTCAAACCGGGACAATGGCTTCACCGGACAAGGCCTGAGCGGGGTGTTTATTTCTACTTCATCGGGATTTATCCGCTTTACGAGTTTTGCCAGATCCCTTGCTGAATCCTTATTAATTTTAGAGAACATTATTTGTATTCCGTATCTGCCGTTAAATTCTTTTCTGAAAACCTTAAGCCCTTCTATAATATTACGGAATTTAAGCACTTTTGCAGGCCTGTTTATTTTTCGCAGTAGGGTATCGTTCGGGGCATCAAGCTTTGCCAGGACAAAATCGGCCATGAGCAATTCATTTCGCAAATTTTTATCGCTGAGAAGCGACGCGTTTGTTATAACCGCTATTTTTTCTTTCCTGCTTTTCCTGATCGCGCTTATCATTCTTCCGAGATTACTGGCAAGAGTCGGCTCGCCGTTTCCCGCGAATGTTATGTAGTCAATCTTTGCTTTGGGAAGCGATTGGATCTCATCCATCAATTCTTTTTCTCCCACAAAAACAGCTCTGGAGGTTGTGAGCTCCTTCGTTTTTCCTATCTGGCAATATAAACAGTCAAAGGAGCATACTTTTCCGTCCTTTACGATGGGGTCTATACCCAGGGATGCTCCTAAACGCCAGGAATTTACAGGCCCGTAAATATATTTGTATTTTTTCTTTATCATTTTTGCCCCTCGCTAAAAGCTTCAATTTTAGAAACTATCCCGTTAAATGCTTTTGCTGAAACAGAATTTTTCACATGCGCGCTGAAAGGAGTCCCGTTATCCCCGCAATAAACTATCTCGGGCTCAAAAGGTATTCGCCCTAAAAAAGGCGCGTTCAGGTCTTTTGCGGCTTTCTCACCGCCGCCCTTTTTAAAAGGTTCGGATTCTTTGCCGCAGTGCGGGCATATAAAACCGCTCATATTTTCTATTATCCCTATCACCGGTATATTAAGTTGGTAGGCAAACAAAACGCTTTTGCGCGAGTCAAGAATTGCAACATCTTGAGGAGTAGTAACTATTACCGCCCCCGTTAAACCGGGAATGCTTTGTATCGCGCTTAATGGTTCATCTCCCGTGCCCGGAGGAGCGTCAATAACAAGATAATCAAGTTCGCCCCAAAGAACTTCAGAAAGAAACTGCCTTATTACACCTGCTTTCATAGGCCCACGCCAAATTATCGGCTGGTCGGGGTTACTACCTGAAAGAGCTATACTAACCGCCGAAAGGTTATCGGTCACTTTTACCGGTTCAATATTATTATCCCTGCCTATGAGAAACTTCTTTTCTATGCCTAACATCTTTGCAATGTTGGGCCCGTGAAGGTCTATATCCATTATACCGACTTTTTTTCCATTTTCGGCAAGCAACCATGCAAGGTTTACGGCAACCGAAGTTTTTCCTACCCCTCCTTTGCCACTCATAACAATTATTGAATGCTTTATTTTTGACATTCTTTCTTTTATTGCAGAGGTTTGGTTTTCGTAAGTATTTTCTTTTGTTTTTTCCATAATATTTTCCAGTTTACTCCTTAATGAACGAATATGCTTTTTTACTTTTTTTTTGAAAAAAGAACCTCCTATCTTTTTTAAATATATCCAATATATCCTTTTCTTCAGTGTGGTGATCTATGAAAGAGAGCGTTCCTTTCTTTTTCAATACCCTGTACAATTCATCAAAGATTAAATCAGGTTTACTTAACCCGTGGTAAACATCATAAAGAAATACTTTGTCAATACTTTTATCAGGAAGCCCTGTATTACAATCAGATCGTATAACCGATACATTAGTGAGTTTGTTTCTTTTAATTATTCTTTGCGCCATGTTAACTGCTTCCGGCAAAACATCCAATGCATAAACTCTACCCGAAGCCCCTACAGCCTTAGAAGCAGGAATGATGTACCCGCCCGGTCCGCATCCAAAATCAAGGACTTTGTCCCCCGGTTTAATGCCGTCTTCATTAAGAATTTCAACTCTCGGGAGCAAAAAGTCCCTTATTTTGAAAAGAATGACCATCATATAAAAATGCGACTTATTATTTTTCATATTAAGCCTTTAATAAATAATCCGCTACTGCCCGGTAAAGCGTGCTTACCGCGAGAATTGTGCAATGCAAATGTTCTTGGGAAAGATCCGGTAACCTTTTCTTAACTTCAGCGGGAGAAACAGCCAACGCGTCTTCCACCTTTTTTCCATCAGCAAGCATCGCAGTCATCGCCCCACAAATTTTGGTTTCTTCACATCCTTCCGTGTAAAATTTAATTTCCATTATCTTATCCTTTTCAATTACCAAATAGAACTCCATCTCGTCTCCGCAAGGACCTTTTAAAAACGCAGAGCTTACTGGGTCATTCATCCTTCCCAAATATTTTTCAACTGCTTTTCCTAAATCCACGTTATTTTTAAAATTCATTTATTTAATTTTAATTTAAACCATTCATCTGGACATATTTTACTGCGATATTTGTGATTCTTCAAGCGTGTGTGTGGGTACCGTAATCTCTTCAAGTTTCGCAGTTTGGTATCTTTTTATTATTTCCCTAACCGTCATATCTTCCTGAATTTTATAAATATTAACAAAATTATCTTTTAGCATGTAAAAAGATATTTCTCCTATCTGAGAAGTAAACAACATGTCAAGTTTGTGTCCTATAACCGCTCTAATCACTTTAATTCCAATATGTTTTTTCTCATCAAGGTATTCGTTATAGTAAAAATCCTCTATTTTCGTTTCTTCTTCGTTAAAACGAACAATAATATAATAGGGAGCCCGACCGAAATGTCCGAAAACTTTTGAATCAAGCCCATTAATATCTTTTACTGGAATAAGCGCCGATACTTCTTTGCTTATTGTAGGTTCAACATGAATAAATACAGATTCTATGTCTTCATACGCGGTCATTATTAATGCTTCAGTTTTATCCGCCAGTTCATGAGCACGGTACAAAGGAAGCGTAGGCGAAGTGTAAATTTTGCATTCAACCATTTTAAACGGCCCTGACTCGCGGATATTAACCTCGCCTGTCCCCTTTACTCCATAGATTTCGTTTATTTTTTTTTCAATTTCATTTCTTAACTCCGGATCTAAATTTGCATCCATCAACACTAACAGCGATGCCCATGCATTTTCAATACCCAGTTTCAAAATCAACAATGCTATTAAAATTATTACAGTTCCTTCCACATAAAGTATTTTCAGAAAAGCGAATAGTATCCCGGCTAAAACAACCGTTGAAATAAAAATATCCAGAAAAGATTCTTGAGCATTTATAAGGAGCGATTGCGAATTAATCATTCTACCTACGGCTTTTTCTTTTTTAGCTATAAAAAAAGCCGCAACGATCGATATAAAGCTAACAGCCATAGGAACAAATGGAAAGCCTTTAACCTCTTCAACATGAAATATTTTATGGTATCCGTTTTTCACCATTTCAATCCCGACCCATATTATAAACAGCCCGATAATAAAGGTAACCAGTGTCTCCGCTTTAAAAAAACCGTATGGAAACCTGGTGGTCTTTTTCTTTGAAGCCAGCCAGAGACCGAACCCGGAGGCAAAAATCGCCATAATGTCAGCGCCGCTGTGAAAAGCATCGGTAATTAAAATTTCAGAGCCGTAAAAATATCCCGCAATACCTTTTGTGACAGCCAATATCAAGGTCGCGAATGCCGCCAAAAAAGCCATATCCTGCCCTTTCTTCAATTTTTCTATTCTTTCACTTATGATTATCACGCAGCCTCTTGTTTTTTAAGTTTGATCATTGAAAAATTGACGGGTCATAAATGAATCGCATTTAGGACATTTTGTTTGGAAGCATGGGACCCCTCGCCGATGAGGAATAACTGTCCCGCAATTAGGGCAAATGCAATTTCCCGTTTGCCCCGCCAGACCGCGGCGGCTGAACCAGCCCCATTGCCTGCCGAAAAAACCTCTCCCCCTTCCTCCACTGCCGCCACCTCTTCCAAAGCCAAATGGCATCTTTTTTATCTCCTTTTTTAAGAACTCTTTTCGCGATCAATCTTCTTAACAAATAATAGAGGAAAAACTATATCGCTGAAACAGCACGGTATCCATACCGCGAGGAACAAAAATATAAAAATAATTAAATATGAAACCAGATTTAAAGACCCTTCCTTAGCCATCAGAATATGAAATAAAGATGCCCATGTACTTATTAAAACATGCCCGGCGTGCGAAAATTTTGTCGTTGGCTTAAAATAAGCTACAGCAATACCCAAAAAGGCTAACGGATTTACCAGCCACCATTTTTCTATAAAACCTATGTGAATCCCTTTGTTCGGCATATTCAGCATAACCTCAGCAATATAAGGAATAATTGAATCGCTTATCGTAGCTATGCCTACGGACCCGGTGTACCCAATGACGATTAATAACCAAAAATTACATTTACCTTTTAAACACTTGCCGTTCACGCAATTACATTCATGCAAATTATATATGGCAGCGGTGACAAGTGCACTTAGAAAGACATGCATAGGATGCAAAACATAAAACAAATCATAAGATACTTTGTAAGGCAGGTTTTGAGAAAAAACCATGATCAAAATGCCTGAAAAAGTCCCCAAAATTGTGAACGGAGCATGATTTTTTAATTCTTTAAGAATTAGTCCGATCATTACAGGAATCCTCTCTTTATCAATTTGTTTTGGCTTATTTTTATGAAACTGCTTTATTATCATGCCTTTTCCGCGCTGATAACAACAAAACCGCCTTGGCCATACCCTTTAACCGGTTTTTCAACAGAATGAATTTCTCCCGGCTTTTTAAACATCGTTTGAACAAATTTAAATTTTTTGAAACCCGCTTCTTTTAACATCGCTGAAATTTCAGAAATATTAAAAAAGCGCGCCGATTTGTAGAAAACGCTTTTTTTCCGGAGGTAGTAGCAGCCTAAAAAACTATTTTTGTCTACCATTGCAATAATAATTTTTCCGTTTTTCTTCAAAACTCTTTTTGTTTCAAGAATTACTTTTTTTGGATCTTTGACAAAACAAATGGTTACAATTAATGCCGCGTAATCAAAATATGAATCTTTAAGAAGGAGTTTTTCCCCATATCCCGGAATTGCATATACACCTCTGCTTTGAGCAATTTTGCGCATTGCCGCTGATGGTTCTAAGGCACATTTTATGCCCAAGAGCCCGGCAAATCTTCCGGTACCAGAACCAATTTCAAGCCCTATGCCTTTTTTAGGTACAACTTTTTTTAACGCGGCAAGCTCGGAAAGGTATGCATAATGATATTTTTCATACCAGCTATCGTATTGTTTGGCACAGGAATCAAATATACTTTTCATTTCTTAAAATCCCCGAACCAAACGCTGTAAAACTGGTCATAGTATTCCCTTAAATCATTATCATTAATTTCTTCGCGTACCGCCGCTTCAGAAAAGGGAACAGGGTAATTTTCGCAGTATTCAAGCAAGAATATTTTCGCGTCAAGAATTTTCTTGAATTTTTCTTCACAGCCCTTTTTATGCTTTTCTTTACATTTGTCCGGATGATATTTCATCGCCAATTTGCGATAAGTATTTTTTATGTCCCTTATGCTTGCAAACTCGCCCAAACCCAGCAGACCACAAGCTTCTTTAATAGTTTCTATATTGCTCATTTTTTATACCGCTTAATCTTCTTCAACGCATATTTTCTTATTAAATATGTTCATTATCGTAAAAATACCAACTATAAATACAACCAGTAAATCAACACCAAGAATAAATATGGAAGCACTTTTAAAGAAAGCAGTATCAAGAGTTTGGTATGCAACCATGGAAGCTATTGCTGCCGCACTCAACGGAAATGCATATGCCCACCATGAAATATAAAACTTTATTTTAAGATAGCTTTTACCAATAAAAAATACCAGCACAACAAAGAAATACGTTAGCATTAGCAAAATTAATGAAATGAAATCAAAGCTGTTATATGTTTTCATGTATGAAATGAAAGCCACAGCTGGAGGTGCTATAAAAATAAACATTGTCGGAATAAATCTTTCCGCAAGTTGAGGATGAAATATTAACCTGTAAAGAATTATTGTAAATAATACTATCCAGAAAAATAACCCAACAGCAAGAAATATTCCATTGACAAAAGGACTAACCAGATCTGCCCCGAGAATTGGCACAAGGGTATTGCCAACTATAGGAATAAACCATGCCGGGTTGATATTATGAATTTCAAAATTATGCTTTATCCAAAATTCAAATGTAATTATTGTCATAATAACCTGCCAAATAACACCGATACACCATAAGGGAATAGCCAACATAGGATAAATTGAATATAAAGCAATTGAAACCAATAAAAACGAAATTGGGATAGCTGAAAAAAAATTTATTTTCACTCTATGAGTAAATTCCTTTTTTATTTCTTCAAAATAATAAATTAACTTTATTCCGTATATGACAATAACATAAACAAAAACCGCAGACATTAATATTAGAGATGCAACATACGGATATTTGCTCAGCCATTGAAGATAATAGGCCTTATACAATGCTATCGTGAGCCCTGCAAGACCCATAACTACTGAAAAAAAAGTAATAGGGAAATTTTTAATTCTGCTGTTTAGAACATTCATTGTTATTCCTTTTAAAAGAGACTAAACTTAAAGTTTATAAAACTTAGCATTCTTTCAACTTCAAGGGAAACTCTCTCAATTATACCAGCTGTTTCTTTGTCAAAAAGCTTTCCTATCAATGCCACATTAGATAAAGCTATATATACTTTACCATTTGATTTCTCATATACGGCAAAACTTTTAGGCATGAAAACCGCTATTCGTTTTCTTGAATCAACACGCAACATTTCTGAAGAATATTTCCCGCTGCAGTATTGAATGATTGACAGTTTTCCTATATCTGAGCCACCAGTTTTCTTTACAGCTGCATTTTGGTCGATTACAGCCACTATGCCCCAACCAGGGGTGTTATTTATTCTATTTACAAGCACTTCAATTGTTTTGTCATAATCGTACGGGCTAAGCACCTCTTTAATCATAAAATTAGACGAAGTAAAGTTAATTGATAGTCCCGTAAAAATAACTCCGAAAAAAACTCCTAAAACAAATGTTGCTAACAAAAATACATTTTTCACGTTGTCTCCTTATATGATTTTATAGGTAATTTTCTATTCTTTGCCAAAGCTCAACTATCTTTTTTTCAGTACCATCTTTACAGAAAGAAACCACAGGAACACCATTTACTATTGACTTACTGACTTCTTTTGAAAACGGTATCTTTTCTAATACTTCCACTTTTATTTCTCTGCAATAGTTTTCAATATCTTTTGTTACATCTTCATTAAGGTCATACTTATTAACAACTACCCCACATTTCACCTTAAAATGTCCTGCCACTTCTAATACTCTTTTCATATCGTGAATACCCGAAACTGTAGGCTCAGTAACTATTAAGGCAAAATCTACCCCTGTTAAAGACGCGATCACGGGGCATCCTATCCCCGGAGGGCCGTCTATTATCACAAAATCTTTATTTTCTTTTTCTGCCAGTTCTTTCGCGACTTTTCTGACCTGTGCTACGAGTTTCCCTGAGTTTTCTTCCGCAATACCGAGTTTTGCGTGAACCAATGGACCGTATTTTGTAGCAGAAATGAACCATTCACCGGAAAGGTTCTCTTTCATTTGTATTGCTCTTTCATGGCAAATTCTCGCGCAAAGACCACATCCTTCACAGGCAATAGAATCAATAACAAAATTATCCTTATGTGTAACAGCATCAAACCTACATACATCTTTGCATTTCCCGCATTTGTTACAAAGTTCCTGGTCAATGCGGGCGGTTTTACCGCTTCTGAATTCGTGCCGTTCTTTCACTTCGGGATGCAGTATAAGGTGCAGATCGGCCGCATCTACATCGCAATCAGCCATAACCTTGTTTTTGCAAAGAGCGGCAAAAGAAGCGGTTAATACCGTTTTTCCCGTACCTCCTTTTCCGCTGATTATTAGTATCTGTTTCATTTTCATTTCCTGAAGTATCCTTCCGCTTCCGCATAGACAAAGTCGTCAACGCTTATCAGCGCCCTGGCCTTATAAAAATGCCGCTCATCGTTCTCCGAGAAAGCTTTAATAGAGATCTTTGTTCCTACCGGGACGGGTTTTCTGAACTTGACCGTAAGTTTTGCGGTTTTTAGCTGTAGGCCGTCTTTTAAATAAAATAAATTTACCATACTTGAATCTAAAATAGTGCTTATTATGCCGCCGTGAGAAATATTATCATACCCCTGATAATCATCTTTTATTGAATACTCAGCTGAAACAGCGTTATCATTAACAAGCCTGAATTGAAGCCCAAGCCCATTCTGAAATTTTCTTCCGCAGGCAAAACAGTTCTCGTGATATTTTCCCGCCATAGATGATCCTCCTTGCTGAAGGAATTTCAACAGGGCACCCAGCTTATACTTAGAAAGATACCACCCTGTCGCACTTTGTTACTATCTCGTAAAGATCTTTCATCGTAGATAATGGACACACTTCAGAACCTTGTGAATTTCTTATCTTCAGACAAGTTCCGCAGGCAAATATTTTGCCACCGTTATCATAGAAGGATTGCATTTCTTTTTTTACGTCAAACTTCTCAGTCCCTATGGTCTCCGTTTCGCATTCAACACCTTTTGCAAGAAGAAATACTTTTACTTCATCCTTTTCATTTAAGGCAAAATTGCCAAGCCGAAAAGCATTCCAAACCGTTTCTGAATCATTTGAATAAATCACAATTCCGAGTTTCATTGTTAATTTTCCCCTTTGATATTAGCCTTAATATTTCCAAGCATATTATAAAATAATTCTTTGTATTGAGGTTTTACCATAACAAAAGGAATGCCTTTTGAATAAGAAACAGCAATATCACGGTCAAAAGGTATACGCATTAATATCGAAATATCATTTTCCATGCAATACTCTTCGGTTTTATTATCTCCTATATCAGAGCGGTTAATAACAATACCGAAAGGTATCTTTAATTTTCTGAGCACTTCCACGGCAAGAATTAAATCGTTAAGCCCGAAAGGGGTTGGCTCGGTTACAAGAACACAGTAATCACTGCCTTTTACGGCTGCGATAACCGGGCAGGATGTGCCAGGAGGAGCGTCAATTATGACTGTTTTTTTATTATCCGCTAGTTCTTTATCCGCTAGTTCTTTTACCTGTCTTATCAAAGGAGGTGCCATTACTTCGCCAATGTTCAGCTTCCCATGCACAAAATCAACTTTCCCCGAATTACCGGATTCAATGATCCCTATTTCCTTTTTAATTTCGCTTATGGCCCCCTGAGGGCATAATAACGCACAGGCTCCGCACCCATGACATAAATGAGGGAAAACCAGAACATTTCCTTTTTTCCCTTCGCTTTTAGGAGGGATTACAACAAGCGCATTGTACTCACAAACCTCGCGGCACAAACCGCAATAAGTACATTTATTGTCATCTATTTCCGGTATTAGAGTATATGCCGATTGTTTGTTCTTAATTTCCGGCTTAAGGAATAAGCCCACATTCGGTTCTTCAACATCGCAGTCTAAAATCTGTGCATTTTCTATTGAAAGTGCGAGATTTACCGCTACGGTTGTCTTCCCAGTACCGCCTTTACCACTTGCTATTGATATTATCATTAATTGTCCTTAATGCACCCTACGCAAAAAGATCGGGCATGCCAGTTTTATTTTTGGCAATAAGCACTTCCTGAAATTGGCTTTTGAACTTCTCTATCATATATCCTTTGCTTAATAAATGGGCTCCTATATCGCTTAATTTTACTTCTCCGACTTCATGAATTGTTCCTTCGCATGCGTGGATTTTATCCAGAGCATCAAATCCCTGTTTGGTAAAATCGCTTATTATCAACTTGCCGTCTAATGAAATTATCCGCATCAATTCACTTAAAACCTTGAATGGATCTTTTAGATGATGCAATGTATTTACCAGAAATGCCATATCAAAACTGGCGTCCTTAAAACCCATGTTTTCCGCATTTTCTGTTTTCAATTCTACGGAATCTTCAAAACCACAGTACGCAAGATTTAGCATCGCAATTTTTTGGTCTTCTGATGAAACATCAACACTGGTAAGTTTATAACCCCTTTTAACCAGTTCAATAGCAAAATGGCCTTTACCTGTTCCCACCTCAAGTATCCTGCCGTTAAGCGGAAAAGCTTTTTCTATAATAAAACCTCTCTCCTTTCCCGTATCGTAACCGTGTTTTTTAAACAGCTCTCTGCGCACCGCGTCTTTCTTATGATTACTTTCTATTTCGTCTTTTAAATTCGAATTCTCTAACATTGTTCTACCACATCCCTTTGTCAATCATTATGCAGGCATTATGAGTGACAGAAATCCCGTAACTTTTTGCCTTTTCAATAGCTGCCGGTGATTCCGAACCCGGCTGCATCCATATTTCTTTGATACCCAGAATTTTGCATTCTTCAATGATCCTTTCTGTCACTTCAAATGGAACTACTGTTATAACCATGTCAGGAACTATCCCGATATCCTTAATGGTTTTATGCATTTTCTGGCCCAAAACTTCTCCTCCGCGAACATATACGCCATGCACACGGTAGCCGGCATTATAAAGGTCCCTGAATATTTTATAGCCGTATTTTTCCGGCCTGTGTGAAACACCAACAACGGCAATAACTTTATCTCTAAGTTCTTTCATTGTTCTTTCATTCGTTATTCCCGTATCATTTTGACGCCACACTTTGGGCAGTTCAATGAATAGCACGGGATTCTCTGGGTATGGGCTACTTTTTCTCCGCAGGAAGGGCAAATACAGTATCCCGCAGGACCTGTTCCCGCGCGATTGCCGCCACCAAGCCCTCTGCCCATGCCTCTTCCGGCTCCTCCTCCCCTGCCTGAACCCCTGCCTCCGCCGCCTAACGGCCCTGTTCCGTCTCCAAATGGCATAACAACCTCCTCTGCTTACAAATTATGACATTGACAATGCGTCCACCGGACAAGCATTCAAACATACCCCGCAATCAACGCAGCTGTCGCTTACAACAGCTTTTTTTTCTTTAATTTCTATTGCCTGAACCGGGCAAACATCAACACATTGGCCGCAGCCCATACATTTTTCTTTATTAACTTTTGCAGACATTTTTGATCTCCTAAATATTATTAGCTGAAAATCTCTCGTATTCTTTGATGCTTTATTTATTCATACCGAAATGCGAATCAACACTTGGACCTTTTTCGGCTTTTAAATTTCCGCTTTTGAACTTTTCGACAGCTTCTCTTATTGTACCGCTTACACCCGTATAAATCTCAACTCCCGCCGCTAACAATGTTTGAAAAGCATTCGGGCCGACATTTCCGGTCAAGACGGCTTTAACGCCATTAGAAACCATAAACTGTCCTGATTGAATTCCCGCTCCGCCGCCGGCTACCGCAAAATCGTTTTTGAGCACTTCAAATTGGCCGGTTTCTGTATTTACTATCATAAAATAAGCGCATCTACCGAAACGCGGGTCAACTTTGGATTCTAGCGTATTTCCTTCAGATGTTATACAAATTTTCACTTTTCCTCCTAATATAAAATTCTTTATATTTGATTACATTAGTTTATAATACTGATTACAAAGATTTTCACTGACACATCTTTCTTTTTATCATTGTAATCTTTTTAAAATTACCGTAATCAAGGCATCCCATATTTATGGGATGCTTTATTTGTGTTTATGCGGTTCATCAGGATGATCGCATTCCTTTTTATCCAAACCATATCCCTTGCCAGCACCGGGACTGCATAGGCTTTGTCCGCCCTTTAGAGTTCCTTTCTCCAATTCTTTGATAACATCTTCTATTTTCCCGTCAATGCCAACAATTGTTTGAATATTGTATTCCTTAAAAAACATTTCTGCCCTTGCACCCATACCGCCCGCAATAATACATTCAACTCCCTTTTGATGCAGGAATTTAGGTATTGCTCCGGGTTCATGTCCCGGATTTTGAACGCTTTCAATTTGGATAACCTTATTGTTTTCTATGTTTAAAATACTAAATGTAGGGCATCTACCAAAATGTGCAGACACATCCTCCCCATCCGTAGAAACGGCAATTTTCATAAATGTCTCCTGTTTATCGGGACAGAGCAGGCGCCTGCCCCGTTCCTGATTTGTTATGTCTGATTACTTTGCTTCTTTTGCTTCCAGCTCTTTAATACGGTTTTGGATTTCTTCCGTCTGCTTCTTGAAAATATCCGCTTCTTCTTTCAAGATGGATATCTCTTCCTTGACAGAAATTTCTTGTTCTCCGTAATAGGGATCAGAATATCCTCCGTAACCTCTATCCCATCCCGGAAGCCCTGTCGCATAATACATGTTGCGAAAACCTCTGCCTCGGCTTCCAAAGCCCCTTCCCATTCCCCGAAAACCTCGGCCAAAGCCAAAAAATCTTCGGCCTCTTATTCTTCCGGTTACGGATCCTGGTACAGCGCAAAAGCCTCTGCCTCCTCCAGTCATCGGACCCGCTCCATTCGGTCCTGTTCCGTCAAATCCTGGCATATTAATCACCTCCTGTTCCTTTATTATTGGGAACCATTTTAATTTAAGGCTTAAAAAAATTTACCTCTTACTCCTGCATCTTTCGCAAAGCCCGTAAAACTGTATAAAATGATTTGTTATATTGAAGTTATATTTTTTTGACAACTCCTCTTCTGTTTCATTTAGCAATTTTACTTCCTTATCTATAAAATCTGTATAATCTACAACTTTGCTACATTTAGTACACACCAAATGGTGATGATGACCTTTACTACCTTTAAAATCCTTACTCTCGGCAAGTTCATAACGGGCAACACCATCTCCAAAATCAAACTTATACAAAATTTGCCTGCAAACAAGTATTTCTAATGTTCTATAAATAGTAGCAAGACCAACTCCGGGAAATGAGGACATAACTTTTAAATATATATCCTCTGCACTTAAATGATCGTTATTTTTAACAATTACATCTAATATTGCCTCTCTGGCAAGTGTCATTTTGTAACCACAACCCTTAAGTTTGCCTCTAAGCCAACCACCCATGCACCTATTGCCATTTCTCATACTAACTCCTAATTGATAATCATTCTCATTTGTATTTAACATAATTCTATTTACAATGTCAACAAGTAAAATTGACCCAACTCAAATGTAACCATGTGCAACACGGTTGCCCCATATAAAAAAATAAGTAAAAAACCCTAAGATAAAAAACCTTAAGGGTATTTGTATAAAAAACAAGAAGTTTAAACAGTTAGATTTATTATTGAAGCTTTGGAAAGTGAACAGCGCAATATTCATGCACAACTTGCAGATTTTACACAATGCCAAAAACCCGGCTTTACAATTGCTTCAAAATCCCGCCTTAAAGAAATTGAAGCAGAACTATCTAAAACATTTGCCCGCTGGGAAGAGTTGGAAACATTAAACAAGTACTGAGCAATACAGAATAAGTAAAGCCTGACACCGCAATATATAAAACATTTGCCCACTGGGAAGAGTTAGAAGTTTTAAATAAGAATTGATTTAAACCAATTGGAGCTTTATTTTAGGAGAGGTATACCGTATCGCTTTATTTCATCAGCGAGTGTACTGTAGGGGTCGTTTAAATCATCTGTGGAAAATGGAATTGGCTCAATTTGTGAATCAATTTTTAAAGCAAGTTTTCTTAGAAACATCATCTCTTTTAAATTGTCTCTACCAAATTTTGAAGACACAATCGCTATATCAACATCACTGTCTATATTTTCATTCCCTTTAGCATAAGAACCAAAAAGAATTGCATTAGACACAGGAATTCCACTCTCATTTATTAAAAGCAAAAATTTGTGAATAGAATCCATTAGAGGTTTTTTTAGCCATTTTATTATGCCTTTTGTCTTTTTTGGTGAATATCAAATTATCTAACTCCGTCCTGTATTCTTCAAGTATTGTCCCAATTTATTGTTCTTTTATTAGTGTCATTTTTGACAAATCATAACTTTCAACTTCACCATTTCTTAACTTTGAAAAAAATATTTCAGCATCTTTCTGACCAAGCTCAAAAAGTTCTTTGCTTTTATATTTACTAAAAATAAAAGCAGATATAAAAGATAAATTTTTACTCGGAGTAATTAAATATACAATTTGTTTTTTGTACCCTCCAAATGTACTAGTCTCCCATTTCTCTTGCTCTTTAAGTTTTACCTGTGTTTCAATCAATGTTCTGAGTACTTGTCTATGTATTTTCCATATATACTCAAAAAATGATCTTTTTACAGTAAAACCCTTTAAACGGTCAGGTGTTAGAACGAGGACTTTTTCGTAACCAATACCAACTGCGGATTCTAATGGGTTATTTTTTTCACCTCCGCCATCTCTATGTATCATAATATCTTGCTGAACGTAAGGGAAAACAAATCGTATCGCTGTACTTGCCAACAACGCCGCATGCAAACTTGAAAAACCATCATGCGCTGCCATTGTGCATTGTTTATACGGTCCAAACTTATATGGATAAGAACTGCCAGAAATAGATGTAAACACACTCAAATATCTATTTTCACTATAACAAATATTTTCTATATCATTTTTTTTAATATTTTCTTCAATAAGTCTTATTAACTTTTTTTGACCAACCAAACCTATCCGTGAAATATCTCCGAAATTAGGGAAGCAAATAAGATCGCTTACCCCAATTGAAATCCATTTTTTTAATACATTCTCATACCCCTGAACAAGCGATTGCAAATATAATGCACAATTTAACGCACCAACACTTGTTCCGAAACATGATTTAAAATCTGCATAATCTTTTTGGCGTGTTTCATATATAAAACCTGCTTGCCATGCTCCATGCCCTGCACCACCTTGACATACAAGCACCCATGGTTCTAATTTTGAATTCATTTACTATACCCTTAGATACATATTATATGCCAGCATTCAGATACCTTCACGCAACAATCTTTGCTAATCGTGGTATTACATATCCATATCACATTTTTCTAACTTCGCGAATGCAATATGGGCACATATTTAAATATCACTATAGACATTTAATAATTATATTCTTTTTAGTTGAAAATAAACTTTAGTAAAGTAAGTAAAGAATGACACCGTTTTTCTACTTTCTATTTTTAGAATTCATCTCTGTTATTGTTTTTATCGCTAACGCTCGAATTTCGCTATCCTCATCACTTAACAAATTATTCAATGAACTCATGGAAAAAGGGTCATTAATCTTTCCAAGAGCTATTATGGCCTCTTTTCTGTATTTTAAATACTTATAGTTGTCATAACCTCTGACTGTTATTTTACATAAATCAGGAACAGCACGGCTATCTCTTAACTCACCTAAGTAATTAATTGAATACGGTAGATTTTCTATAAGAACTGGAACTATTTCTGTACTTTTGTAATATCTATATACAGATGGATTTGATGTGTGTGGATCTTCATAGCAGAGATTTTCGATTATTACTCCTTTGATCTCATTATCCTCTTTCGAATTTATTGTTGCAACTGCCATATCAAGAAGCTTCCTATTTTGCTCTTGACTTAAACTTATTACATCATCTGGTATTATTTTTGGAACATCAAATGTATATCGTATATTTTGGCTTAACTCATCCCATACAAATTTTCGAACTTTAACATTATTGCGCTTAGTCTCCTCAAACAACAAATCGTATACTTTATTGCTTTTTTTACGACAAGCGCGCATAACATACCCGATTTCTCTCATAGAACATCTTTCCCAATTAGCATCATCAGAAGCGGTCATCCAATTATATGATTCACCAGGTGGAATATATTTTTGGATACCACTGTCTATGTAATCAATCAAATATTTACATAAATCAACAATTTCATTTTCATTTAATGAAGGAATTATGTCAAAAACAATTGCATTTTTACACGCTGCAGGAGTATCTAAACCATCAACTTCACATAAATGCTTAATTAATGTTGGAATTGCTTTTTTTGCTTTTAGCCTTCCTAAATTAACTGCAGCAATTCTCCTAGTTTTAGGATCAACAGAATCATCAAGAATTTTAAGCATAGGGTCTACAGCTCTAACATCACTAGATTTTCCTAAAGCATACATCGCCTCAATTTTTTTGTCTTCTTCACTATAGCTTTCCAATATATCAACCAATCTATCATTTATACTTTTATCTTTATCCTTAAATTCATCATACGCATAAATTTCATCAACTGCACCTAAAACAATGTCTCGGTTTGAAATACCAATTTTATTAATATTAAATTGATTTATAGAGTTTCCCTTTAAAATATTTACTAATTTTTTCAATGAACCAGTCTAATTTAGTATATCTTTTAATTGTTTAATATCTTTCGACCCAATTACGACAATTAAAATAGCAGCTTTGGAACGCAAAACCCATTTATCTGAGTCCAATAATGGAACTAGATTTATAATTAAAGATTTATCAATAACACCCATGTATGTAATAGCACTTATTGCATCCACGTTTAGGCCTTGAACATCTCTTTTCAAAATAAAATCAATAATACCAGGAACAGCGTCTTTCGCACTATCACCCATGTGTGATAATATTTCAAAAATGTTGTTATTGTACTCAAAAGCTGAAAAATCTAATTTATCACACAAAGCATTTACCAACAATGGAGCAATAGCTGGGCCAACACTTACAAGTGCTTTTTTTACCTCTTCCTTGTACATTCCTTTTGGATCGATATCTATAGGAAACTCGCAACTTAAAGATTGACCTGCATCATTTGAATATGGATATACTGCACTCAGAATATTTAATGATTCAATAGCATCTTTCATATTTCTACTTTCCTCAGACTTCCTATGTTTAAGTATTATTTTTTTTACTAGATCCTCTTTTGATTTTATATCCATTTGTTTCAATTCATTCAAAGCTATAGCCCTATCTTCCATTTTCTTTGAAATTAACTTGCTTTCAATAGATGCATTTACAGTCGTTTGAAAGAAGAAAATAAGACTCACTAAAAATAACAACAATATATATTTACTTAGTTTTATAAATCTACTTTTTTTCATTTTGACTCCTATTTGCATTTTAGATTTTGCACCTATCAAACTTAAAATATATTTCCGTAGTATAATTTATGATTCTAATATCTTCCATTACTTGAAACAATTTCTGCTTTGTTATTTATGTAATCTGTGAATGTAATACTTATTTAATACTATCCCGATGCTAATCAACATTTCGAATTTTGGTATACACAATCTTTATACATCCATAGTCTTATACTCCATCACATTTTATATCTTTACCTGAAATAAGTAAAACACACCACAGGTAATTAGTATTATTTGACGGAAATGGGGGTTTATGGTAAAATTTATCTACTATGTTTAAAAAACTAATTAAAACCAAGGTAGCAGAAGCGTTAAAAGGGTTTATTGAAAAGAACTCTATTGATAATTCGTTTGATTTTGCCGTTGAACAAACCCCTAAGAACATCCCAAGCGACTATGCCATTAATGCGGCAATGTTGCTTGCAAAAAAACTTAAAACTAATCCCCACAAATTAGCACAAGAGCTGTGCCCGCAAATTCAAGAGGCATTAAAAGGCATTGCATCCAAAGTTGAAGTTGCTGGTGCAGGTTTTATTAATGTTTACCTTTCAGACGAATTTACACACTCCTGCTTAAAAGATATTTTAGACGAGAAGGGTATGTTTGGCAAAAGCAGTTCTGGCCATAACGAGAGTGTGCTTATTGAGTTTGTTTCCGCAAACCCAACCGGGCCATTGCACATTGGGCATGGGCGTGGTGCTGCTATTGGCGATTCATTAGCAAGAATTTTTTCACACGCTGGGTACAATGTAACAAAAGAATATTATATTAATGATGCCGGTAACCAGATGGAAAACTTAGGTAAATCAGTGCAGGCACGCTACCTTGAGCTAAAGGGCGAAAAAACAGAGTTCCCGCAAGATGGCTACCATGGCCAATACATTAACGATATTGCAAAAAAACTTTTTGACGAAAACGCGCAAAACATAAACTTTACGCAAGTAGCCATAAAAGAAATAATGCAGATGATTAAAAATGACCTTTCGGCTTTTGATGTGGAGTTTGATACATGGTTCTCTGAGAAAACTCTTGCCTCAGTTACCGATAGCGAAGGAAAAACCGAGGTTGATAAGGCATGTGAGTATTTACAAAGAAAAGAGATGGCATACGAGAAAGATGGTGCACTTTGGTTTG
>Ga0247841_10002796_pt1 | contig 33796 bp, 20 predicted proteins | sample LaCruzMarch2015__2_FD_192410 | JGI IMG/M metagenome (GOLD analysis project Ga0247841, IMG submission 192410) | Freshwater microbial communities from meromictic Lake La Cruz, Castile-La Mancha, Spain - LaCruzMarch2015_18m | ecosystem: Environmental > Aquatic > Freshwater > Lake | place: Spain...
ATATAGAGATATCTTCAAAAATGAAGTAGAAAAATTTGCGCAATTTTGATTACGGCTGAAGGTTGTCGGCATTCAAAATAAAGCGGAACGTACTTCCTTTTCCCTCTTCACTATCCACATAAATTTCCCGCCGTTTTTTTCACCTGCTTAACACTTAACACCGCCTAAATGTTTTTTTATCATCGTAATTAATTCATCTTTTATAAGGGGTTTTGAAATATAATCATTGCACCCTGATTTTATCGAGTTTTCTCTTTCACCGGTTAGCACTAAAGCTGTTTGCGATATAATTACCACATCTTTATTAAATTTTCTGATTTGTCGCGTGGCTTCGTATCCGTCCATTCCGGGCATTTGAATATCCATAAGAACCACATCTATGTCCGGATTATTACGGCACATTTCAATGGCTTCAATTCCTGTTCTAACTTTTATAACCTCTTTGCTGATTGTTTTGATTGCCTTTCTAATGAACATTTCCGACGGCAGGTCGTCTTCGGCAATTAATATTTTCAGGTCTTTAATCTCATTTTTTTTAGCCTCAAATATTACTGCTTCCGAAACAACTTCAAAATGTTCTCCGGCATTACTCTGAACTTTTCCCGGTATCGTAAAACAAAACGTGCTCCCTTTTCTTTCTTCGCTCTCCACTCTCAATTTCCCTCCGTGTTTTTCTATGAAGTCCTTACAGATAATCAATCCCAGTCCCGTGCTCGATTCACCTTCCGTGCCTTTTCGGCTTGTATTTACATCAAGACGAAAAATATTATCTGTCATTTCTTTATTCATCCCGATACCCGTGTCCTTAACCGATATTTCAACTGAATTGTCCGGCATTGATTTTGCTGAGACATATACGCTTCCGCCTTTGGGAGTGAACTTCACCGCATTAGAGGATAAGTTACGTATGATGCCTTCAAACATATTTCCATCCGCAAAAACCGATAAGTATTCGGGAATATCATAGCTAATAGCTATCTCTTTTTTATAAGCCGCCTCTGTTACCAGCGCCATACTCTCTGTAATCTTCGGCATCAGTAAAATTAATCGAGGCTCAAAAGCAGTTAAACCCCTTTGCATGCGCGACCACTCTAAAAGATTTCCGAGTAAATTGTAAAGCTTTGCGGCTGAGTTTTTCAAGCTAACCGCAATTTCCTGAATCTCATCCAGTGTCATGCCGTGCAACCCTTCCGCCATTATTTCTGTCAGCCCTAAAAATCCATTAAACGGACTTCGCAGGTCGTGAGCAATGATTGAAAAGAATTTATCCTTCTCGGCATTTATCTTTCGTAAATTCTCTTCGCTCTTCCGTAATGTCTCCTCCCCCTTCTTACGTTCTGTGATATCAAGGAAAGACCATACTCTCGCAATCGGTTCCCACCCAAGATACATAGGCTTCGAGAGGCGTTCGAAAATACGTCCATCTTTGGAGCTTACTATATCTGAGCTCTCTTTTTCAGGTTGTTTGTATAATTCTTCTACCTTTGCAATAAATTCTTCAGGGTCAGATAGCTGGCTAATTACATTGTCTAATAGTTTTTTATCGTCTCCTAAAGCAAGGATATCTTCCGGAATACGCCACATCTCAGCAAATTTAGTGTTGGATTTGATGACTGAACCATTGGCACTGATAACAAGAATACCGTTATGAATAGAATCAAGTGCTGCCTCCGTTAAAGCAATAGCTTCATTCAATGCAACCTCCGCCTGCTTTCTCACTGTGATGTCAATCGCGGTAACAAGGCATTTTTCTCCGTGATCGGTAACGGTACCGGAAAGGTGTACATACATCGGCAAATTGCCATTGGCTGAAAATGTCACCTCGCTCGATTCGGTAATTTTGTTTTTAAAAACTTTCTCTAAAAAGTCATTGAAAACCTGCCGTGTATCTGCGGAAACATATAAACCAAATCTGCGGTTAACCAATCGCGTGCGTTCTTGCCCAAGCATTTTTGCCCCGCTGAGGTTTAGCTCAATGATTTTACCTTCTTTCGAAAGTGTAAAATATCCTGACGGAGCAAAGTCGAATAATTCAGTAAATTTTTCGCTTGAAGTTTCTGCCTGCTTTTTTGCCAGCCTAAGTTCTTCGTTTTCTAATTCCAGCTCTATCTGATGCACTTCAAGCTCATGAACGAGTCTCTGTGTATCTGCTTCTGAAAACTGTGTACCTGCTTTTAATGGCTTTTTTCTTTCAGTTTCCGAAAGTTTTGAAACTGTTTTTGACAATTTCTTTTTCAGCAACTCTTCTGCCTTTTCGCGAAGTCTTGCCGCGGCTTCTGTTTTGTTATTTTTTTTCATATCACCGAAATAATAATTTTCAAATTCCTTACACTTAACACTTAATCACTTAGCCTTGCGGTCGGTGATGTCCTGTATCTGCTCAATATACCCTACCACCAGGTTACCATTTATCAGCGGGGCGATAGACCAGTCCAGGGTTCTTTTTCCTGAACAGGTAGTTTTATAAAGCTTCAGTCTTTTTATTTCTTCAAAGTTAAATTCAGACTCAAATCTGACACTTTCATTATTCTTTAGTCTTATTTTTATATCATCGGGTATATTGGGGTCTTCAAACAGTTTGAAACCTGAAATTTCATTAACATTTACTACACCGAACAAATCAATACAAGCATTATTCACATGAACCAAACTGCCTTCAGAATCATAGAACTCAATTGCAATAGGAGATTGGTCAAAAATTGCAATTTGTTTCTGTTCGTTTACCTGCAACGCGTCTTGCGCCTTCTTTGCAACGGTAATATCGCTAAATGTAATAACCAATCCGTCTATATGGTCTTCAATTGTGCGGTAGGGCATAATCCTGACGGTAAACCACCTTCCGTCGTTCGTTCCGATTGTGGTTTCTATAGATGTCAGTGTTTTGATTACCTGCCGTGCATGGTTGTCTATTTCGGGATATTGCAAATCGGTTACAAGGTCGGTAAAAGGCCTGCCGATATCCGCGTTACGCAGTTTAAATATTTTGGTAATCGAATCCGTGAACCTGCGTATGATCAAATCCTTATCAAGGAAAAGCGTGGCAATCTCCGTACTGTTAAGCAGGTTTTTCATGTCGTCGTTTGCCCGTACATAATCACTTATCTTGTTCTGCAGTTCGATGTTAACCGTCTGAAGCTCTTCGTTCAGGCTCTGCATTTCTTCCTTTGAGGTCGTAAGTTCCTCGTTCGTGGATTGCAGTTCTTCGTTTGTGGATTGCAGTTCTTCGTTTGTGGATTTCAATTCCTCCTGCGATGTTTGCATCTCTTCGCGTGTGCTTTGCAGGTTTTCATAACTTCGCTGAAGGTCAATTTCCATTTCTTTCTGCTGTGCGGTTAAACTCCTTTTCCCTGTTTTCCTGCTCACTGCAGTACGTCCAAGCACTGCAGGCACATCGGTAAAAACCACCATTATCATTCCTCTTATAGAATCGGGGGTTTCCATACGCTGAACTGTAACATCCACAAACTGTGTGCCTCCGTTTATTCCTATTTTTATATTGCGCAATTTCACCGCGTCAAAACTTTGCATAGCTTTTCGGAAGGCAGCCGGCAGTTCGTGTCTCATGTTTTCCCGCGCCATCGCATAAATGTTCCAGTTCGCCTTGCCGGCAACAGGCTCAAGGTATTTACCCGTATGTCCCGTGATGTAAATGATGTCGCCCTGGCTGTTTACCAGCACACTCGCCGGAGAAAAGCGCTGAAGCAAAATCTGGTCTGCGAGTGTCTGTATGTTTTCAACCTCTTTCACGCGAATCTTTTTTTCTGTTCCAGCCGCTCTCTTTTGGTAAAAAGAGCTTGGAAAATCAATCAGTTCCGGCAACAGAGGTGATACAGTGCGTTTGAAAAGTTTCAGTTTACCGTCGAGCTCTTCAAACCCTTCTTTATGGTTCCCGAGCGTCTCGGCAGTGCCGAGTATCATAATCCCGCCCTGATTAAGGCTGTAATTAAAAAGTGACATGAGTTTTTTCTGAAGTTCGGGCTCCATGTATATCAGCATATTGCGGCATGTAAGGATATCGAGTTTTGTAAACGGCGGGTCTTTAATCACATTCTGAGGCGCAAACACAACCATTTCCCGTATGGCAGTATTCACGCGGTAGCCTTCGGCTTCAGCAGTAAAAAAACGGCTTAAGCGCTCGGGCGATACATCGGCGGTAATGTTTGAGGAGAAAACTCCTTTGCGGGCTATCTCAATCGCATCACGGTCGAGATCGGTGGCAAATATCTGAAGAGTCAGGGTTTTGTGCTTTGTAAATTTTTCAACAGCTTCTTTAAAAACGATTGCCAGTGAATATGCCTCTTCGCCTGTCGAGCATCCCGCCACCCAGGCGCGAAGCACATATCCGTTGGGCAATTCGTTTAACAATTCAGGAAGAACACTTTCTTTGAGCTTTTCCCACACCGCAGTGTCGCGGAAAAAACTCGTAACGCCAATCAACAGCTCTTTGAAAAGTATCTCTGTCTCTTTAGGGTTTTCCTGCAAAAAGCGGACGTAGTTGTTTATCTTGTCAATCTGGTGGACGCCCTTGCGCCGCTCTATGCGCCGAAACAGTGTGTTTTTCTTATACAAAGAGAAGTCGTGCCCCGATTGTTCGCGGAGCAGTATGATAATTTTTTCAAGGTTGCTTTTGTTTTTATTATCTATTTCCAAATCAGTTTTAACTGCCGGAATAAACTTCAGGTAAGCTATCAGTTTAGCGGGCAATTCTTCGGCAGGCGCCACGATGTCTGCAATCACTGCTTCTGCGGCACTGCGCGGCATGCTGTCAAATTTTGCGGATTCAGGAGACTGCACCAGTACAACACCGTTTTTCTCTTTAATGGCTTTCAGCCCAAGGCTTCCGTCCGAGCCCATACCCGAAAGTATAATGCCGATGCTCTTTTCCTGCATGTCGTCTGCAAGCGAGCGGAAGAAAATATCAATAGGCAGTCGCAAGCCGTGCGATTCAACCGGAACGAATAAATGCAGTGCGCCGTTCAGCAGAGACATGCTCTTATTAGGCGGTATAACATATAAGCAGTTTGGTTTCACTTTAAGGCGGTCGCTTGCCTGAAATACTTTCATGTGTGTAATCCGCTGTAACAGCTCGGGCATGATGCCAACGTGGTTTGGGTCGAGGTGCTGAATCACAACAAACGCTATTCCGCTGTCTTTGGGCATATTTCCGAAGAACTGCTCCAATGCTTCAAGTCCGCCTGCCGATGCTCCGATACCCACAATCGGGAAACTGTCTTGTTTATTTTCTTCATCCTTTATCCCTTTTGCCTTCTTTACTTCCGCCTTTTTCCCTTCATCTTTTATCCCTTTTGCCTTCTGTGATTTCACGGTATTTCTGACCACTGTCTTCGGTTCTGCGTCTTTCATAATTTCTCCTTTAAAAAAGTTCTTCTAAAACGTTTACAGAAAATTCTATTGACTATATCTTAACACTTAACACTGTTCTTAGCTCTTTTGCTCTTGCTCTTATTCTCAAAAAGCTCTTCTCTGTGCAACTCCGTCTTCTCTGTGACCTCTGTGTAACTTCTTTTGCTCTTATTCTTTAACACTTAACACTTAACACTTAACAATTCCTATCCATTTTTGTATCAACGCCATTAATTCATCTTTCTCGAAGGGTTTTGTTATATAACCGTCACATCCCGAAGACAGCGCCAAGTGCTCTGCGCCTGTTTCTGCGTGCGCTGTTACGGCAATTATCGGTAGATTCTGCCTGAAAGATTTTATCTCTTTAGCGGCTTCCAGTCCGTTCATTACAGGCATTTTCAAATCCATCAGCACCAATGAAATTTCCGGGTGTTCGAGGACAAGTTCAACTGCTGTTTTGCCTGTATAGGCGCGTAAAAGATTTACAGAAGTATTCTTCAAAATAGCTTTAATTAACCGGTAAGATATTTCATCATCCTCCGCTATAAGGATTAAATGTTTTGGAACCGCCTCCTCTGGAACCGCCTCCTTTGGAACCGTCTCCTCTGGCAATGCCTCCTCTGAAGGAAGAGCCGGGAGCGTAAAGGAAAAAGTTGACCCTTCGCCTTTGACAGATTCAACACTGATTTCTCCGCCTAACAATTCCACAATTCCTTTTGCTATGGAAAGTCCTAATCCGCTTCCTTCATGTCCTCTGCTCATTGACACATCTTCCTGCATGAAATTCTCGAAAATGCGTACATGAGCTTCACTGCTTATACCAACACCGGTATCCCTGACAAAAAATCCGTATGAATCATCAGTAACTTTACATCCGAAAGTAATTTCACCTTTATTGGTAAACTTCACCGCATTATCCAGAATAAGGGACAGCGTTTTCTTAAGAAGTATGAAATCGGAATAAATTTCCGGGTCATTCTGTTCTTCCTGAACGCACAAAGATAAAGACAAGTTTTTTTCAAAGCATTGCTTACTGAAACCCAAATAAATTTCTTCAAAAAGTTTTTTAAGTTTAAATGTCGTTTTATGAACTTCCATACTGCCGGAGACAATCAGCGAAATATCCATAATGTTCGTGATTGTGTTCAGTAAACGGTAACTGCTTTTATTAAGTATTTCAATATAAATTTCTCTTTCTTCCTGTGTAAGATCCGGGTCAGACATGTATTGTCCAAAGCCAAGAATACCGCTAAGCGGAGTGCGTACTTCGTGCGAAATGTTGTTCAAAAAAGCTGTTTTAAGCTTGTCGCTTGATTCTGCTTTCATTTTCTCTTTCAGGAGCAAGACTTCATATTGTGTTTTCACATTTAAATTAGTCAGCATTTCACCGAACAACTTTAATAAATCCTGTTCCGAAGGTTTCATTTGCCTTTCACCTCTGACAACATCAAATCCAACAAAGCCCAGACAGGTTTTTCCATAATTCAGCGGAATAGTAATAAGTGACTGAATTCCCTGAGCTGAGAGAATAGCACGCAGTTTGCTGTTTACAGGCAGTTTTGACACGCTGGGTATATGGACTGAATTACCATTTTTATGCGCTGACACCCACTCGGGAATCATGCTGTTAGGTATAGCTTTCAGGTTTTCAATTTCGGGTAAAATTCCTTCGGCACACCATTCATAAGTGTTGCACATAATATCTCTTTCAAAATCATAATCGAAAATATAGACCCTGTCAACATCTGTGAAATTACCTATTTCAGCAAGAGCTTTGTTTATCTCCCTGTCAAAATCGTTCACGGACAGATTAATAAATTGTGTGCCAAGTTTCATCAGCAAATGCTGTAGATTTGAGTGGTAATTAATTTCTTCGTGCATCTGTTTTGATTCAGTTATATCCTGAACCGTGCCGATCATTTTTACCGCATTACCGTTTTCGTCAAACTCAATTTCTCCTATACAATGCATCCAGCGTATGTCCGAACTGTTTTTTCCGGTGATACGGAAATCTTTATCAAAAAGGCTTCTCTTTTCCGAAATTACACTGCCGAAGTAATCCATTATCCTTTGCCGGTCATCGGGATGAATTGCGGATAATGATTCCTCAATAGTACGAATATCCGGATCCGTTAAACCGACCATTTCATCGAAGACAGCAGATCCTTTCCAGATACCAGAACGAATATCAAGAGTATAACTGCCGATTCTCGAGACATGCTGTGATTCATTTAGCAATCGTTCGCTGTCGCGCAAATTATTTTCCGCCTGTCTCTGGACTGTAACATCTCTTACTGTTGTTAAAATGCTTTCATTTTCAAAAGGGGTTAACCTTGCCTCGAAATAACTGAGTGAGCCGCCAAGTTCAATTGAATACTCGTAAGTGATAAGCTTTTGGGAGAGAATACATTCATTGATTTTTTGAAGATGCCGTTTGCTTTGCTCTTCGCCGAACAGATCTTTTAAATTCATACCGATAATTTTATCCGCCGGCAAGAGCAATTTTTGTGAATTTGCCGCATAGCAATCACGGTAAAAACCCTTTGAATCAATCACAAAAAGCAAGTCGGGTAATGTATTCAGTATAGCATTAAGACGACTGCTCTGCTGTCGGATTCTCTCTTCCCCTTTCTTACGCTCCAATATTTCTTTCTTCAGCGAATTATTTTTTGCTTTGATTCTCAGTGAAAACAGCACTACGACTAATAACAATATAATCATCAGGCTTGATTCGATTACCTCATATAAAATAATATTAGACCAGCGTTTTGCGTCAAAATCCATTCCAAATACGGCAATAACATTACCTGTTGCCTCGTCTTTTATCGGGATAAGCACACTTATCCACTTTCCCCACCTGTCTGTAAGCGGACTTGTGACTAACTCTTTTCCATCATAAAAAGGCTGTTTATCCTGTGGTTTCGCTTCCACATATTCCTGCCCGGGTGGCGAATAGTCTTTTGAATTCTCGGGCTCGGAATCTGCAATAAAAAATATTTTGCCGTTTTGCATGGTGTAAAGGTAGGCAAACCTTGAAGAATTATTGATGCGGATTATATCTTTTAAATCATTTTTAACGGTCTTATATTCATTTTTTTCTATATCATCTGCTTTTGCGGTAAGCTTTTTTATGTCGCCTTTTGGGAGTAATATTTCGACAGATTTTGCAATTTGTAAAATATTATCCTTTTCTTCATTATCAAATTTTATCCATGTAAACCGTATATATATTACACCTGTTACGACAACAACAAATATTAACACTGCGCGCACGAACGTTTTTTTGTCAAATTTATTTTTGCTCATAATGTAAATTTTTTATAATTGTTGCGTACCTGATAAGTTCTACAGGCACGCAGGTTCGTATTTAATATCTCTCGCAATAAATATTCCGTACATAAAACACGGTGTCAGTATTTCTGATTATTTTATGACTACGCCATATTTTTCGAGCTTTTTCAGCAATAAATCTTTTTGGAATGGTTTTGAAATATAATCATCACATCCTGCCGAAATTGCTCTTTGTTCATCCCCCCGTACTGCATGAGCCGTTACTGCTATTACAGGAAGATTTTTCCTGAAAGATTTAATCAGCTTAACAGCTTCCAATCCGTTCATGACGGGCATTTTCAGATCCATAAGAATCAGGGATATATCGGAACGTTCACGGCACAGCGTCACTGCTTCTTTGCCTGTTACGGCACTTAATAAAATAACAGGTGAATTCTTTAATACTGCGTTTATGTAATCATAGCATGTTTTATCATCTTCGGCTACAAGAATTACGGGCAGGATAGCGGTGACGCGCGGCTGGATTTCAGTCACACCGGACGGAATTTCGGTAACACCGGACGGAATTTCGGTAACACAGGACGGAATTTCGGTGACACAGGACGGAATTTCGGTGACACCGGAGGGAATCGTGAAAAAGAAAGTTGAGCCTTGTCCTTTAACAGACTCAAAATCAATTTCACCGCCTAACAATTCCACCAGCCCTTTGGCGATAGATAAACCCAGTCCACTGCCCTCGTGCCCTCTGGTATTTGATATATCTTCCTGCATAAAATTGCCGAAAATACGATTTCGGGCTGTGGGATTAATACCGGAGCCAGTATCCGTAACAAAGAATCTGAATGAATTACTGTCAAGGGTATAGCCAAAAGTAACGGAACCGGAAGCGGTAAATTTCACGGCATTATCCAGTAAATGAAACAGGATTTTCTGGAGTAAGCCGGCATCCGTATAGATATCACTGTTTTCTTCAGGTGTATTCGAAGATAAAGTTAAGTCTTTTTCGGAGCATTCTTTTCCCAAATTCAGAGTAATTTCATCTAAAAAATTTTTAACTTTAAATGTTTTTTTATGAACTTCAATACTCCCGGAAACAATAAGTGAAATATCCATAATATCAGTGATGGTATTTATTAACCTGTAACTGCTTTTATTTACCACCTCGAGATATTTTTCTTTCTCCCCGTTTGAAAGATCCGGTTCGGCCATTAGCTGTCCGAAGCCGAGAATGCCGTTAAGCGGAGTGCGTATTTCGTGTGAAATATTGTTCAGGAATGCAGTTTTAAGTTTATCGCTTGCTTCGGCTTTAATTTTGGATTGAACAAGTTTTTCTTCAATATGTTTTCTCTGTTCAATTTCAGATTTCAGGTCTTCCATTAAATTAAGCATTACAAGTTTATTCTTTTCCAGTTCTTTGTAAGATTCTTTCAGTTTAATTTCAGCTTTGACCTTTTCTTCCAGTTGATTTATCAGGTCACTGGTTCTTTTCTGCACAACTTCTTCCAGCTCGTCTTTTTCATGCCTTATTTTATCTTCAGATTTTTTAATCCTCAGCATAGAAGTAATCTGCGCCTTCAGTTCAGATTCATCTATGGGTTTAGTAAGAAATGTTTCTGCTCCCGAGTTCAGCGCTTTAATACGGCTTACTGAATCTGTTTTCAGCGCAGTTAAAACAATTACGGGAATACGCATAAGAGCCTGATCATCTTTGATAATTTTACACGTTTGGAAACCGTCCATTTCCGGCAAAATTAAATCGAGTAAAATTACATCCGGATTTTCGGCTTTTGCCAAAGCGACACCCTCGTTGCCCGATGATGCCGTATATATTTTCGCATCAGGAAACAAAACAGACAAGAGCGTTTTTATGAAGACAAGGTTTTCTCCGTTGTCATCTATTGCGAGTATTTTTACCATATTGTAATTATTTTATCCGTTTTCGTATTTTTCATATTTTTCTTTTTGTCCTGCTGTTTTTAACAGCGAATTAACTTCTTTTTTAAGCTCTATCATTTTCAACTCTCTGCCAATCATTAATTTATTATACCGTTCAAGTTCATTCGCTTTTTCACACAGTTCCGTTTCGGACTGCCTGCGTTCGGTAATATCGGAAATAATGCCATGCCAAAGCGTGCTGTTATCATCCATACGTTCCGGCAGAGCATCGCATAAGCGCCAGCGCAAGCCCTGCCGCGGAAGAACAACACGAAACTCACAACGGAAATGTTCGAGTGTACGGGCGGACTCGCTGATATCCGCAACAACGCGGTCATAGTCATCTGGGTGTAACCTACCGTACACCGGCTCAGCATCCTTCAGCACTTCTTCGGGGCTAACTTCATAAATTTCTTTTATACCCGGGCTTGCATAAGGAAAGCAGGATCGCCCGTCAGTGTACAACCGGTACTGATAAATCACACCGGGTACCTGCGCAGAAAGTTTAGCGAGTAAATTATGGCTTTTCTGCAGAGAGTCCTCTGCCAGCTCACGGTCTGTTATTTCGTTTTTCAGCGAATTGTTTTTTGATTTAATTTTTATGAAAAAGAAGAAGAAAAACAGCAACAGCAGAACCAACACGCTTGATTCTATGACTTCGTATATAATAAAATTATTCCACTCTTTCGCATCAAAATCCATTCCGAATACTGCGATAATTTTCCCGTTTGACGGATCCTTTACAGGGATAAGCGGGCTTATCCACGTTCCCCACCTGTCAGTATCCGCCCTGGTAACTATTTCTTTTCCATCTAAAAAAATCTCTTTATCTTCCGGAGTAGCTTCGGTGTATTCCTGTCCCGGGGGAGAATAATCTTTCGAGGCTTCCGGTTCAGAATCAGCAACAAAAAAGATTTTGCCGTTTATTTCGGTGTATAAATACGCAAATCTGGCTGTTTTATTTATGCTGATTATTCTCGTTAAAATATTTTTCAGATTACGGTAACGGGGGTTTTCGATATCGGAAGGTTTTACTTCAAGCGCTTTAATATCTTCAACCGGCAAAGAAAATGCAATTGACTGCGCAATTTGCAATGCTTTTCCGGACTTTTCTTCTTCAAACCGAATCCATGTATAGCGGATATACACAACGCTGATTACTGCGATTATTATCAATAACAACGTGTGTACAGATATTTTTTTTATACGTTTAGTATTTTTCAAGCAGAAAACCTCCTGTAATTTAAAAAAATCGCACTTGCTCATATTCTCTGGCAGTTCTTTTCTCCGTAGTTAAAGTTCTTACTATTCATCGCCTAATGAGAAATAAAAAATTGCTCCTTTATCCGGTTCCGATTCTGCCCATATTTGCCCTCCGTGTCTTTCAATAATTCTTTTTACGGTACTAAGACCGACGCCCGTACCCTGAAACTCCTGATTGGTATGGAATCTTATAAATGGACTAAAGAGTTTATCGGCTTTTGAATTATCGAAACCTGCTCCGTTATCTTTGACAAAAAATACGGACTTGCCAAATTCGGAAAAGCCCTCAGTTGTTTTTCCGAAGATTATCTCGGGTTTATCAACTTTACCGCTGTATTTCCATGCATTGCCGAGAAGATTATCGAGCGCCATACGCATAAGCGAAGGATCGGCAAAGGCAGTAAGCCCTTCCTGAATGTTTACATTAACTTTCCGCTTAGGATTTCTCTCCTGAATCTCAAACATAACTTCCTTCGCCATAAGGCTCAGGTCAATGGGTTTAGCCTCAATCTCAGCACTGCCCGACCGGGAATACCTTAGGAGATCCTCTATCAACTGCGCCATATTCCGGGCGGATCTCAGAATATATTGCAAGTGACTTTTCGCTGTTTCATTTAAAGGTTTTTCTTCAAAATCATCTATCATTAACTCTGAAAAACCGATAACGCCGACTAAGGGGGAACGAAGATCGTGTGAGACTGTATGCGCAAAAGCTTCAAGTTCCTGATTCGCGGCGAGGAGGTTTTCGTTTAAGACCTGCAACTGATGCTGTGCCTTTATCAAATCTTCATTCCGGAGAATGGCGGCTTCATAAACTGATAATAAGAGGTCGAGGATTTGTTTCTTATCGGAATTTATCTGGAATTTTTGACCATGGAAAACGATTTCGATAACCATATCACCGCCTCCGGATCTCCTCATATCACGGTTAGCAATCAGGTAATTTATTCTCGACAGGAGATATTGTTCGTCATAAGGTTTAGTGATAAAGTTATCGGCTCCCGCCTGCAATCCTTTTATTATATCCAGAGGGTCGCTGAGCGATGTGAGAAGTATTACAGGTATGTCTTTTAATTCATTATGAGTTTTAATTTTAGTACAAAACTCGTATCCGTCCATACCCGGCATCAGTATATCGCTGATAATCAGCAAAGGGGGCTTATCAAGCGCCGCTTTATAAGCATCAATACCGTTATTGTAGATTTCGCTCCTGATGTTATTTACATCAAAGAAATGTTTCAGACGCTTTGCCTGAACCTGCGAATCTTCGGCGGCTAAAAAGTAGCCCTCTCCAAAATTGAAATTATATGAAGTTTGCATATAAGAATATCCCCTCTTATTAATTTTTTTTAATTCTAAATTTTTTAACTGAGTAATTTATTAATTTCTAAAACGATATTAACGGGCGGCAGTATTTTAAGAGCCGCGCCCATACGGACAGCTTCGCCCGGCATACCGTAAACAAGACAGCTTTGTTCATCCTGAGCAATTGTGAAAGCGCCGAGATTTCGCAGTATTTTCAATTCAGCGGCGCCGTCCCTTCCCATTCCGGACAATAGAATTGCAAGTGTTTCACTGCCATAGACATCGGCGGCGCTCTGGAAAAGAACTCCGACGGAAGGTTTTAATCCCTTTACCGGAGGAGCATCTGATACCGAAATAACTCCTTTTGATTTTACCGCGATATGTTTATTACCGGGCGGAAGATATACATGACCGGGCATCATTATATCATTATTAACAGCTATATGCACCGGCAATTTTGATGTCGAATTCAGCCAGTTTGAATAGCCTTCGGCAAAATTCGCGTCAATATGCTGTACAATAAGAATTGGCAGCGGAAAATTTTCAGGCAGACCGCTGAGAATTGTTTGTATCCCCTCAGGACCCCCTGCGGAAGCACCGATTAATACAATTTTAACATTAAAAGTGTCAAGTTTTAATTGTCCCCCGGACTTGATATCTTGCTTTATAACTTCAGAAAAAACCGTCTGTAGGTTTTGATAATCAGCCTGCTTACGAATTCTTTTCACTACTTTCACTTCAGACATAGATTTAAGCATATTCAGATATTGACGCGCAGTCTGAGCATATTTGGGATGACCGGGTCCAAATGGTCTGGGGAGAATGCTGACAGCGCCGGCTGTAAGAACTTTCATTGCCATTTCCACTTCCGACGAATTATAGAAACTGCTGACAATAACTATGGGTACGGGATGTGTCTGCATAATTTCCCGTGTAGCCTCAACGCCGTCCATGACCGGCATGTTTATATCCATACTTACAACATCGGGCTTTTCACGTGCGATATATTCAACTGCCTGTCTGCCATTTTGCGCAATACCGATAAGTTCAAAACGACTGTCGCTGTATATTAAACCTTTAAGCAGATTCTGCCCGACGAGGCTGTCCTCAACGATTAACACTTTTATTTTTGGCATTATCAATTTTGTTCAGATTAATCTGCGTATTGTTTCTATCAAATTGCTTTTCTCAAAACTACTTTTAACAATATAAGCATTAGCACCGGCATCCATACCGCGTTTCAGGTCGTCTGCAGTTTCAAGTGCCGTGACTAAGATAACGGGCATATCCGATAAACTTTTATCTTCACGTATTTTTACCGTCAATTCAAAACCGTTCATACGCGGCATCTCGATGTCAGAAACAACAATATCGAAAATTTCATTCTGCAGAAAATTATACGCTTCCAATCCATCCACTGCCGTTTTAACCGTAAAGCCGGCAGTTTCGATGAAATTACGGAGCATAGAGCGCACAGTGATAGAATCTTCAACGACAAGCACATATTTTTGTTTTATATCTGCTGAGGCAGAACTCTTCCCTGCTTCCGTGAAAGTTTCCGCATCTAACTCAAAAGAACTTTTTACTGAGACCGTACTTCGAACTGCCGATTCCATTAATTCCGGTATATTCAGAATAGGCACAATTCTGCCGTTACCAAGTAAAGTAACACCTGCAATATTAGCAACATGCGATAACTGGGGTCCTAAGTTTTTTACAATACCTTCATGCTCGCCCAAAACCTCATCAACTGCCAGGGCAATTTTCTTCTGCAGCAGCGAAATTATAATTACAGGAATATGGATTTCTTTATTCCTTTTAGACCTGCGTACAGCAAGACGGAGTATATCAGTCAGACTGATTAAAGCTACTGTTTCGCCGTTGAATGTAATTGTTTTTCTGGATTCAACAGTCTTTATATCGGAGGGAAGTATGCGAACAGCCTTTTGAACAGCGATTGTCGGAATAATAAAAAGTTGTTCCGAAGCCATAGTCAGAATACCGCGGAAAGTAGAAAGAGTCTGCGGACATGTGATTATAAAAGCACTTCCTCCTTCTAATGATGACTCTACGTTTATATTTCCTCCTAATTTCTCTACTTTTTCCGCAACGATAGCCATACCGAGTCCCCTGCCGGAAATATCAGTAACAAAGGGACTTGTAGAAACTCCGGATCTGAAAATTAAAGCATAAATGTCTTCATCCGGCATCTCATGTGCCGTATCGGGATTAATAATCCCCGCTTTAACAGCAGAGCTGATAACCTTTTGCTTGTCAATTCCCGCGCCGTCATCGCTTACGCGCATTTCGATATTCCCGTCCGACTCCTGTGTGATATGAATTTTAAGTATGCCTTCCGGATTTTTCCCTTTCCTGATGCGGTCTGATTTTGTCTCAATACCATGGTCAATACAATTCCTTATGAGATGTATCAGAGGATCTTTGATTTCTTCCAGAATACGGCGGTCAATTTCAATTTCCCTTCCTTTTATTTCGAGAGCGATTTCCTTATCGTATTCCCTGCCTAAATCCCTTACAATTTTCGGTACTATTGCGAGTAAAGATGAAAACGGATAAAGCAACGTTGATTTCATATCGAGCAGAAGTTCATCAATCATTCTTGACGTTACATGCCGTAATTGATCTAAATTTTTACCGATATTGAAAATATCCTCTTCGTGCTTTTTTCTGAATTCCTTTTCGTGAATGATTATAGATTTTTGTGATTCCAAAAAAAGTTCTGCGTTGAAAGAACCCTCAGAAGTTCCTGCATCGCCGGTGACACCTGTAAAAAGTTCCGCTAAATGCAAAGAATATATTTTAGAATTCCCGTCGTGTAATTTCCGGTTCCATGATGAATATTGATTCGCAGTATCCTGAAGTTCTTTGACGTAATGAGCAAGAGTTGATTTCACGGATATCATTTCCTCGGCTTGTCTGAGCAAATTATAGAGTTTATTTGTGGCAATACGTACAGTTAAGCTTTCTTTTTCCGTATCGGAAAGAACTTTTTTTTGTTTCTCCGTAAAAAGCACAGAGCTTTTTTCTGTTCCGTCAAATTTCGCAGGCGGCAGATCATTAAAAGAAGTTCTATAATCTTCAGAATTTATTGAATCTTGATTCACCGGAACCGAAACAGGAGGTTGAATCCGGAAAGGCATTTTCTTGCCGGTACCATGCTGAAATGCATCAAGATTTATCAGGAGACGCGACAGCGCTGATGCATGTATTTTTTTCTCCTTATGGTCAACCTCACCTAGCATAACCTTGAGCGTATCCATTGCTTTATGGAGCAAATCATAAAGCTGAGGGAATAAAGTAATCTCCCCTTTTTTCAGCTTATGAAAAATTCCCTCCACGCTCATACAAAGCCGTTCGATATCGGCCAGATTAACAGCGCGCGCCGCGCCTTTCAGGCTGTGGACTTCGCGGAAAACCGTTTCGACTATTTGCTGATAACGGGAGCCTTCTCCGGCTAAAAGTTCTGCTGAAGGAGGATTTTTTTCCAGCTCCAGCAATCCGCTTACAACAGACTGATAGTGCTCCGCCGCTTCAATTTTAAAATCGTTAAGCAGTTCCCGTAAAAAGGCTTCCTGTTCTTTATCCATCTTTAATTAAAGATTAAATCTTTCAATAACTTCTTTCAGCTTTTGCCCGAGTTCATTGAGGTTATGAGCCGCAATTTGAGTTTGTTTTATTCCGGATACATTTTGCTCGCTCGCCTGTTTAATATTTTCCATTGCAGGCACAATTTGCTCCATTCCCGCCATCTGCTGTTGGCTGGAAGAAGATATTTGAATGAAAGACTGCGCCGCTTCATCCACATTTTCCGCAAGAATTTCAATAACCTCTCCGCTTTGCTTAACAAGCCTGATACCATCTTCAACAGTCCTTGAACCTTTTCCCGTAACATCAACAGCCAGACTTACAGACTTTTGGATCTCGTTGATTATTTCTTTTACCTGAGCAGTGGCTTTTTTGGATTGCTCGGCAAGGCTTCGGATTTCCTGCGCCACGACTGCAAAACCGCGCCCGTGTTCTCCGGCTTTTGCCGCTTCGATAGCGGCATTTACAGCGAGAAGATTAGACTGGTCGGCAATATCCGTAACGCTCGAGGTAATCTCACCGACGGAGCGGTTTTGATCGGCGAGTTTGATTACAGTATCGGCAATTATATTCATCTGACTGTCAATTTTTTTCATAGCTTCAATCACCTGTTGAACGGATTCCTGACCTTTTTCAACCGAATCTGTTGCCTTTTGAGAACTTTCGGCAAGCGCCACTGCTTTCTGATTCGATACTACTGCAGTCTGCCGAACCTCTTCAACTGTTGTAGTAGTTTCCGAAATCGCAGTAGAAGTTTCGGTTGCCCCCGTTGAAATTTCCGTTACCGAGCTAAGGATTTCCGCGGCTGACGTACCCAAAACAGTAACACCGTTTCTTATTTCCATAGAAATTTTACTGAGCATACGAAGCATCCACAGAATAAGTAAAATTGCAATGATTACCGTGCCGATTCCCATTATTATAATTGCAATAAGCACTATACGAGAGGTAGAATTATTGCGCTCCATAATTTTCTTTGTATAGATATCGAGTTCATTTTCAACTGTCAGGATTCGCTGACGTATGTCATCGTATAAAGGGCTCTGAACTTTTGTCGCATAAGCCATAGCCGAATCATTTTTTCCCAAGCGAATAAGTTCGAGCTGTTTGACGCGGTTTTCACGGAAAGTAATCATCAGTGTTTCTATTTCTTTGAATAGCAACTGTTCTTCCTGCCAACCGGCAAGACCCTGTTTTATCATTTTAACACGATTATCCACATCGGTTACCCTTTCCTTTATCTCTTTCTGCAGAGTGTCACGTTCTCTGCCGTCTTTGCTCAGTATCATTTCAAGCATTAATGCGCGAAGGCGGTTTTCATCAGACCGGAACTGAGTCAACTCCCGTTCAATCATCAGCGCGTTTGTCAGTTCTGACTGGGAATTATTTATAGCGCTTATACTGAGATAAGATACAATAACAGTAGCGAGAAATGCTAAAATTATAAAGCCGAATCCCAGAAAAAGCTTTGCTTTTGTGCTTAGTTTTGAAAAACGTTTTTGTGATGTGTCCATATTAAATCCTTTTATTAAATTTGAAATTATTTTTACTTTCCTTTTTGATTTACTCTTAGGAGATTACTTGTTAATAAACTTTCGGCATTGAGCAAAATCAGTCCGTCAGGACTCACTCCGCTGATAAACTCAGCGCCTGTTCCGCTGAGTGTCGGGGGCGGCGGACTTAAGTCATTCAGTTCCATTAGCTTATTCCCTGCAATGGCATCGGCAACAATGCCAAACTCCATATTCCCATGCTCAAGTAAAATCACTTTATTGAGTTCTGTTAAACCCTTTTCTTTAAGGTTAAAAAGTTTTTTGAGATTAACAATGGAAACAATTTTTCCGCGAAGGTTTATAACACCCATCACAAATAACGGCGCTCCGGGTATAGCAGTTATTTCCTTTAAAGACAAAACTTCGCTGACGAAACTGCTATTAATTGCATACCGTTCAGGCGCGAGTAAAAACTCGACAATCAGCAAAGTATTTTCCTTCCCGGGTGTAAGTGAATTACCAGGACCGGTATTCCGGCGTGCAGTTAACTTTGCCCGTTCAAGAAGAATTTTTTGTTCTATATCCATTTAAAATTTTTCTAAGTCTTAAACTCTCTTGCTCTAATTCTTATTCTCAAACTTGTCCTGAATTTATTTCAGGACAAGTTCTTTTTTTAATTCGTGTTTTCCGTGTTAATTCGTGTCAAAAATGCTCTTATCTTATATTCTAATTAAATTTCAGATTAACGATTCAACCATTTCCTTCAGTCTCCCTGCAGTAAGACCGTCAGAACCGGGAACAAGCTCATCATCCCGATACACTTCAAGCAAATCGCACACGATTTGAAAATGCTTACCCGCACGCTGATTCTTACCGCCGGTATTCATTAAATTACCCATAGTTAAATGCGCAAACAGATGATTCGGGTCAATATAAAGCGCTTTCTTTATTGCCTCTTCCGCCAGGTTTAATTCGTTTTGCTCAATCAAAATAGTTGCATAGAGGTAATAAGTTTCCGCCGAAGAAATTCCCTGCGCATCCTTGCGGGAAATGAGTATCTCTCCCCATTTGCGGGCTTCGGAAAGCTTCCCCATATTTGCATAAGATTTAACGATAAGCTTTAAGATATGCGAATTATTTGCATCAACTTCGACTAAACGCAGACACTCGTCAACACATGCCCGGTATTTCCCGCTTTCAAAAAGTATTTCAGGATTAATAAAAAGTTCTGTTGATTCATTATTGGGTACTGAATGTTTTTGTTTTGCCGACGATTCGTTATGAATCCCATGTTCAGGAACTTTGTCTTTTTTGAGTGGCGGCTTGATTCTTTTAAATTTAGAAACAGAAGAACTTTTTGAAGAAGCCGTAACAGAAATTGATTTAACGGAGGCTGATTTATGCTCACAGGACTTTTTTTTGCCGTAAAAAATTCCTTTATCGAAACGGACTCTCGAAAAGGGGGAAAAATATTCGTCGTTCAATTCAACCTGACTTGTTATCAGCCAGCCTTTTTCGTCAAGCGCCCGAAAAAATCTCCGACCGGTTTCACGAATCTTATCGGGAGTGAAGTACATTAAAACATTCCGGCAAAAAATTACATCCATATCCTGAGTGTTATTTGCGATTGACGGATATGAATCTCCGGCAAGATTGAGGTAAGCAAAAGTTACCATTTTTTTTATTTCAGGTTTAATCTCACGGTTATTACCCGAACGAATAAAATATTTTTCTGTTATTTCCTTATTTACTTCCCGAAACGACCATGGGGTATATATTCCTTCGGTCCCTTTTTGCAGAGATTGCAAACTGACGTCAGTTGCTAAGATTGTTATTCTCCAGTTAATTATATCGGGAATTATTTCTCTGAGAATTATGGCAATTGTATAAGGCTCTTCGCCCGAACTGCATCCGGCGCTCCAGACGCGTATATGCCTGTTACTTCCATGCCGTCTTTTAATAATATCCGGAATAACAATTTTTTGAAAAAAGTCTAAGGCGGGCTTTTCGCGAAAAAAATACGTTTCGCCGATTGTCAGATGCGAAGTTAAAACCTTCATATCATTTTCCGACGAACCGGACCCGGATAAAAGTTCTGTGAGCCAGTCGTTCATTTTATAGATGTTTTCATCGAGCCGAAGTTCCTTAGCTGTTGAAAGCACTCCGCGCTCAAGGTCTTTCAGGCGGTTATCAGGAAAATGGAGACCAATAAGGCGGGAAATTTTCAAGCTGATTTCAGTTAAACAGTCGTATGCTCTTTTATCACGCATCATAGACTATTTTTTGAATTGATATACATACCGAAAAAAGTTCTGTTAATTTCCTGTAATTTAATTTCTTCCTTTCCGCTTAAAAATTTTTCCATATCATAAATCAGTATAATTCCTTTATCTTCACGCAGAATATTGACTAATTTCAATCCGGTATCAATTTCCGGGAAAATCTGCTTAGCTTCATACAAATCTATTTCGTCGGGAATCAAAACACCTTCGACCTCATCCACTATTAATGCAAGTTTTCCGGATGGTGTTTTGGCAATAATAAACCTATCGTTCAGCTCTATTGGACGGGACTGAAGATTAAACCGTCTTCTGAGGTTGATAACTGCGATTACTTCTCCGTGATAATCAATGACGCCACAGATAAATTCAGGCGAATCAGGAACGGCAGTAACTGCCTGCGCCCTTAAAACACGCTCAACCGAATCCAGAGAAATTGCAAATCTCTGCTCATCCATACTGAAACAGAGGATTTCCGTGCCCTTATTTGACATAACCATCAATAATATATACTATTATGCTAATTTAACATAAGTTAGACAATAAAGCAATCCAAGCTAAGGTGATATTTTGCGGGTAACGACTCGGCTAATAGGCAATCACCTTGAAAGGAACGGGGGGGGGGAATATTCTGTGCTATAAATATCCTGAAATAAATTCAGGACAAGTTTTTGTCCCTAAAGGGACAGAAGAGCAAAGAAGAAAGTACTTACTTTTTCGCTCCAGTGCCTGTATCACGGACTCTGTTACCCTGCAAAGGATATGCGGATTTACTATTAATCATTTTATTAACTGCCTGCCTTAAACTGTCAGTTGTTTTCAGAGCATTTGTGTATGCAGAATCGTAAGACAAACCGCTCTTCGTTAATGACATTTCTTTCAGTTCGAGTTGAATGGAATATTCCGTTTCCTGACAAGAGACTGAAGCATCAATCCATATTTCCGATTCGGGAACAAAAGTATAACGCTCATCATTTCCCCCGTATATGAACTCATTGAATATTTCTCTTCTTATATAATTACCCTCAACCATCCACACATTGAATCCTTTATATTCTCCGTTATAGAAACAGTATATTTTTTTACATCGGGAAAGTTATCGTAATTTTTTTCAATGCCGTTTTTTTTTGCAGGCAAGTTGCAGTACTGCGATGAACAGAATTACCAATAATACTATTTTTTTTTATCATTTTATCAAAGCCATACGTTTTGTTTGTGTAAACTTTTCAGTCTGTAAAGAAAAGAAATACACTCCGCTTGCAAAGCTTGAGCCATCCCAGACTGCTTCATAAGTGCCGGCAGATTGTTTTTCGTTCACGAAAGTTTCTACTTCGCGACCGAGAGCGTCGAAGATGACGAGCTTTACGAGATTCCGGCCTTCGCCGGAATGACAAATATGAATATCGTATCTTATTTTCGTCACCGGGTTAAACGGGTTCGGGTAGTTCTGATGTAATGAAACGGTAACTTTTAAAATTCAGCATTTCTAATTCCCAGGGAAGAACTTTAAAAAGTTTTTACAAAGTTTAATCAAAAATCCGTTGAATTAGCGAAATGTATTTACTTATTTAGCGATAATCAATGCCGAATTATAGCTTGTTAGTGCCGAATTTGGAAGCATTTCATACCGAAGGCAGAAGAACTTTTTTATAAATGGAGTTATTACACGGGTCATCAAATAATTATCTCAAGAGCATTTTTTTTAATTTCATCCAGAAACGGATCGCCATCAATATAATCTTTTGTTGAATAAGTCTTAGGTTGAATAAGGATATAATTTCTCAAAACAGGCAGTAATATTTCTACGTCAATAAAACCAACACCAATAAAATCATCCGATACTAAAGCTACATCAATATCAGAATATTCTTTTTGTTCATTCCTTGCGTAAGAACCGAAAAGCAATATTTTGCTCGTATTAATACCAGCTTTACTTAAATCATTTGCAAAATTTTTAACGATATTTATTGCAGCTTCTTGTGTAAACAATCTTTGATTTCCTTTATTTTAATATATAAATTTCCTGTATATGCCTTTGTACAGATTTTAAAGATATTCTGTTTATAATCAGGGTAACGTCCTTCCAATTGAAAGTTATTCAATACCAGTAAAAAATCTTTTTGTTCATCTGTTAATTCATATTCTGCCTTTTCTATTATAAACAAAATATTATGAGTTTTGGGAGGATAGTTATCAAATCTTTTCTTAACACAAACAGCTTTAGATAACTTTTCTATAGTCAGATGAGCAAAAAAAAGCGAATAAAGATAATCTTTACTTTCGAACAGTTTTAAAGCTATTTGCCAATCATTTTCAGATGTATCAATCCAATATTTAATATGTTCGTCTTTAGTCACAATTCAAGATAGCTTTCACAAAATAATAATTCAATACAATGATTATTACTGATAATATTTTTATGGATTTGCGAACAGGGATTACGTTTGAGATGAAGTGTTTAAACGGATTTATGTGGTTATCCCTTCTGTACTTTTATTGTTAACAGTTTTAGTTAATTATTCCGGTAAGAATTATCAATTCTCTGTTAAAAATATCGAGTATTTGTAACTTAACGAATATAGCTGAAATGTCGAAAAGTAATTTTTTTATAGTGTACTATTTCACCTAATTAATAACATCTTTTTTGTTTCGCTGAAGCCCTCCGTCGTCAATCTGTAAAAATACACTCCGCTCGGATATAGCGAGCCGTTAAACGTTGCTTCATAAGTGCCGGCGGATTGTTTTTCGTTCACGAGGGTTTCAATTTCTTTGCCGAGTGCATCGAAGACGGAGAGTTTTACTTCGCCAGCACGCGGAATTTCATATCGTATCTTCGTTGACGGATTAAACGGATTCGGGTAGTTCTGATCTAAAGAATATCCGGACGGTATTTCAGATGATATATTTTGTATTCCGATTATTTCAGACAGGGTTCTCCGCCAGACAGACGAATAATAAGAGCCGCCATACATATAATTACCGGATATGATTAAATTACCGATATATGTTCCTCCGAGTCCCTGATTTTTTTGAATCCAGTTATCTCCGCTGTTGGTTGACAGATAAGCACTCCCGCAACTTGTAACAAACACATTAGTTCCGTAAGTTAGTATAAAAGTATTTTCGCATCCCAGAGAAACTCCTGCCTGAACAGATACCCAGTTTACACCGTTATTTGTTGATTTGAAAATATTGCTGCAGCATGCCGCGATAATATCAGTACCGGGGAAAGCGAATCCCATAATATGCTCACCGATAACTCCAATATAAGACCAGTCAGCCCCGTTATTCGTCGAGCGGAAAGCGCCGTAGCCGTAAGTACCGGCATAAATAACTCCGTTCGAGCTACCTAATCCTGTGATATCATGATTGGTTAGACCATTATTTACGGTCGTCCAGTTCGTACCGTAATTCGTTGATAAATATACACCGCTGTCACAGGTGCCGACGAATATATTATTGCCTGAAATTGTGACAGAATGTATCGTAATATTCTGAAATCCTGCTAAAATCCAGTTAACACCGTTATTTGTTGATTTGTATAATCCGCCGGAAGAAGCGCCGTAAGAAGCCGCAAAAATATAATTATTAACAGACGCAAGAGGTCCATAAATATTGTAATTTGATAAACCTGCCCGCGTCCATGTGCCGCCGTTATTCGCAGACATGAAAACACCTCTCTGAGTGCCAGCAAAAATATTCGTCCCCGAAAATGTAAGACCAAAGATAATCTGAGAGAGTATTCCGCTGTTGATTTCAGTCCATGTATCGCCGTTATTGCCGGAAATAAAAACGCCGGCATTTGTACCTGCAAAAATATTTGAACCGGATGCGGCTAAAGCTCCGGTATAAGATGAAATCAGCCCGTTATTTACCGCAGTCCAAGAACCGCCGTAATTCGTCGAGCGGTAAACTTCTCCTGTTGCACCGGCAAAAACATTTGCACCCGACGTCAATAAACTCCGCACAGAAAGATTCGTTATTCCGTTATTGACAGCCGTCCAGTTTGCACCATTGTTTGATGTCAAAAAGACACCTGCATTTGTTCCCGCAAACAGATTTATCCCTGATGATGCAAAAGCATAAATATACAGATTTGAAAGACCGTTGTTTACAGCCGTCCAGTTTGCACCGCTGTTAGCAGACATATACACTCCGCCGCCGAAGGAACCCGCGAAAATATTGGTACCCGATAACCCAAGCGCCCAGACACTTACGCCGCCGAGAGCTGTGCTCCAGTTAGCGCCGTTATTCGTTGAGACAAATACACCTCCGCCAGTGCCCGATATTCCTGCGTAAATATTACTTCCGGAAACGAGAAGTGCTCTGACGCTGGGATTTATCAGTCCTGTATTAACAGCGCTCCATGTATTTCCATTATCTGCAGAAAGAAAAATACCGCTTGCTGTTCCGGCGAAGATATTGTTTCCTGATGATGCGTAAGAAGTAACGCCTTTATTCACCAGCCCGGCGATTTTTATCCAGTTACTTCCGTTATTGGCGGAATAGTATGCATCATTGCCTGTGAATATTTTATTGCCAATGATACTTAAACAGGTTATACTTCCGCCCATAGGTCCGTTTGTCTGAATCCATTGCGCGGAGCAATTATCATTGTTAAATGATAAATTGTAAATTAATAATCCAAGTAATAGAACTAAAAATTTTTTCATAATGATAGTTTTAGATTATGCCATAACTGAACTTTCGGATTTCCCGATATACACACAAAACCGACTGACAGCAGAATAACCGTGAGCCGATATTTGTATGAAATCAGCATTTTAAATTCCTCAAAAAGTTCTTATGAAGTTTAATTAAAAATCCGTTGAATTAGCGGAAAATATTTACTTATTTAGTAATAATCAATGCCGAATATAGATTGTTAGAACCGATTTTGAAAATATCCGTATAAGTGTTTTATACAACATTATTTGCAATGTTTATCCAATAATTCCTTTCAACCGGGAACATGAACCCCATACCGGGTTTTACTTATTATTTAATTAATAAAAGTTTTTTTGTTTCGATAAAATTTTCCGAACTCAATCTATAGAAATAAACTCCGCTTGCATATTGCGATGCATTCCAAACGACCTCATAACTCCCAGCATTTAATTTCTCGTTCACGAGTGTCGTTACTTCACACCCACGTATATCATAGACTTTCAGTTTTACCATTCCCTGAACTGGACATTGAAAACTGATAATTGAAGATTGATTGAACGGATTCGGATAATTCTGACCGAGCGAATAACCGTACGGAATATCACCGCTTAGTTTCCTTAAGTTATCAAGAAGTATCACAAAATACTTCGCGTATAACTTTGAATATCCGAGTGAATCTTTATTATATACCATATATATAGTCGAATATCCCCTGCCTGAATTTACACCTATTCCGTTGTTAATAGTTAATGACGGTTTACAGTTTGTATCGCCGATTGTGATTGAGTCTCTTAACATAAAAATTCCATAACCCTGACCCGATAAAATTTTTATACTGTCATTGCCCTGCCTGACGAAGGATGCAGCGTAAGCCGTGAAATCCGTTATCACAGGATAAAAAAACGACGAGAAACTCCGGCAATTGTATGAAGTATTCTGATAGATACTTTCTATTGAACTTACCGCGGTATTGATATTTGCAATGTAGATGTTCCATTTTCCGTTTCTGTCGGATTCGAACGATAGATAATTGGAACTGTATCCGCATGTGAACTTAGGATTTCGGTTATTACCGATGAGGGAAACAGTATCAGCGGGATTCCATACATTCGCATAATTACCATACCTCGAATAAATTGCATATTGTCCGTTAGATTTCTTTCTCTCGTATGCAACAAATTTATTATACATACCCACTCTGTTATTAACCGAAAGATTCGGTTTCCGGCATTCGGATGTATCGGACAAAGTAAGATTCAGTTCGAAAATCTGAGCGCCGGTGTAAATATTGAATTCCCTGTAGATAATGTCATTATTTCTGACATAAGCCACGCCGTAAAGAGAATCAGCGAACAGGCGCGCAACAGAGGGATTTGACTTATCAGATGAAGTCGTATCAACCGCGAATATACTTCCCCATCCGGTTGTTGAGAGGTTGTTACGGGCATACAGATTCCATCTGCCGGCAACATACTGCTCCCATACAACGAGCGCTGTTATTAACCCTCCTGAATAATATGAATAATAATCCACAGACGGATTGCGGCATAAGTTAACTCCGCTTGTAACGTAGAACACAGAATCGTAATTTCCGTTAGACCGCATCTTTATCGCGCAAATATTTGCAGTGTTTATCATAGTTGACCGTTCAAAGACAAGGTATTCGTACGGGTTATACGGATTTACAACTCTGCTCTTCATACCGAATGAGGGGTTCCGGTCAACAGCGCCCTGTGTGAGTAATTTTGCACCTTGCCAGAAAATCTGACTGTAAGATGTGTTATACAGGAAAACCAGAGCAAGTACAAATAAAAACAGAAAATAATTCTTTTTCATAATTCCTCCTTCCGGATAATATATATGAGAAATCTATTTTTTAAAAAGTCTGTTCAATATTACTTTATTAATGCCATACGTTTTGTCTGTGTAAATTTTTCAGTCTGTATTGTATAGAAATAAATTCCGCTCGGGTATTGCGACATATTGAATGAAGCCTGATGCGTTCCCGCATCAAGCCGCTTATTGTCTATCAGCACTTTTATAAGCTGTCCGAGAACATTATATACTTTCATTGTTACGAACGATTTTTCGGGCAATGCGAATCTGATATTCGTTTCAGGATTAAACGGATTCGGGTAGTTCTGCATTAAATCAAATTTATCGGGTACCTCGCTCGATATTTCAATCACGGGAACTGTCGGTGAAGTCGTCGTAAACTCGTAAATTATTCCCGGTCTTGTGACCGTATATGGATAAAATATCAATGAATCACCTTCGCTGAAATTTGCAGTGGGGCTTAAAAGCCTCGGCGACCAGGCATACATAATATCAAACTGAGTCTGATGTAAAAACAGATTTCTGTTCTTGTATGGCGTCACAATTGATGTATCGTAATTCGAACTGAAAATATACAGAATAAGCTTCCTGCCGAGCGAATCGGCTCCCGGCGTCCACTGACCCGTTGCAGGCAGTACGTCGTTCGATTCAAGGAATGCGCAGTTCAGTTGCCTCGGCGCAGAACTTGAATCAAGATAATCCGCATCGTAAATTTTAAACGGCACTTGTGTCAACCCCTGATAAATATAAAAGTTGTCGCTTGCCAGTGATGTATCCCTGAACCTGTATGCATATTGCTTATTCGTATTCGAGAAAACAATTTTCACTTTTCTTAAAACGTCCGTTGTAATTGCCGAGCGCAAAGCCGTAAAAGTTGTAGTTGTGGGATATGACACAGACATTGATTTTGACTGCCACGCTCTTAAAGCGTCTCTTTGGTACTTACTTCCGGTTACGTAATTATTGTTGGGTAAATATTCCCATCCCGGAAGACGTGTCTGTATGCTGTCAGCCGGTAAAGACGGATCTTTGATTACACCAGCATTTCCTGAATAGACACCGGGTCCGCCTAACGTAAACCTTATTTTATTTACTTTGAAAAGTATGCCATCGAAAATGCGCGATGAATCGTGCGCATTGCCGTAATACCCCGATGTTACTTTAAGTCCCGTCTTTAAGGCTGAATAATTAACACCGTTATTTGTTGACTTTAAAATACTGTACAAAGTATCAGGTGCATTAAACACGATTCTGTACTTTGCGCTCTGCACAAATTGCTGTCCTACTACCACGGGAATAACTCCGAAATCTATACGGTTATTCTTTATAGTATCTCCGTTATACAACGTAAAAGTAATATTGTTTGAATACGGCTGAGGCAAAACATTAAAAATCGCCGAGCCAAGAGTCGTCCTGACGACTTTAAAACCCCGCATTATGTGTGTTGATTTACTTACGGCATAAGCGCCGACAATATATTTATACGTCTGTCCGTATTGTATTGTGGAAATTCCGCCGTAGTTTTCCGGAAATAATGTCTGGTTAATTTTTATTAGACGGCTGAGCCCGTTATTAGGAAATTCCGAAGGCATTCCAAGCCCGTAAGGCGGTACAATCGGCATAGGCGAATATAATTCGGTACCGTTTATAATCACGCCTGTCGGCAGTGTATCCACAACAACTCCGATATTATTTCTCTTATCAAATATTTTCACAAGCCTGATTTGATTCGGGTCAATCGTTGTAGGTTTACTGAAATCCGGCAAGCTTATTACCGGCAGATTTTTATTCACTTCGTAAATTTCATATCCCTCGAATTCGTATATATTAGAATCGTTCGGTAAATAAAAAATTGAATCCCAGTACCTGTAAGATTCTGCCGCATCATTCCAGTATATATTCAAAGCGCAGGTCGCAGGATTTACCGGTGTAACGCTCTGATAGATATATGGAACCGGCGGGGTAGGAATTACATCAAAATTCAAATCATAGATCGTTTGCGCATTTTTGCTTAATCTTTTTAAACGAGTGATTGAGTTTTTATTGCTGGAACCTCTTTGTACCATTTGACCGACAATAATAGTTTGTGTGTCATTCGGCAGTACTTTGAAATCAAGCCGTCCTGAACTTAATATAAATCTTCTGTCTCCCGGCGGATTTGGCGAAATTATTGTTCCCGTAGTATCGCCGTTGCAGTTTTGCATTGAACCGGTGTATTCCGTCCATCCCAGACTTGTTTCCGGTTCTCCGTAATAACAGAACTTTGTTCTCTTAGGAGGTGTTTTAGTAATGTCCATATACGGTGTACGGTCTTTCTTCAAACCCTGAAGCATGTGATAAGCAGGAACCGGTTCTCCGTTCGGGTCGGTCTCACAAGGCGGACCGCCTGAAGCTGTGCCTGTGAAGAAAGTAAATGACGTCAAGCCTAATGTATCATTCGGAAATCCTGCACGTTTTATTACCGGACTTCTGAAATAATCCATTCCGAATACGGGGGGATTGGCACCGTAAATCATGTCATTGTTATCTGCATTATAGCAGTATCCCAGATTCAGATTCGTGTCACAGCCGATATAATCATCATTCGCATCTCCAAGGTCAGGGTCAACAACTATACCCGTAAACGTCGAATCCCAATTCTTGTTGCCTTTGTTTATTACAACCCAGCGAATAAACTGTAAGTCTTCAAATCCGGCAGTATTATATGCCCAGGCAGTGAAATGAACTTCAACTTTCATCAGCGGATTAGTTATTCCTCCTCCAAAACCTTCACCTACGGAATGCTGTGCTAAATCTCCGTCTGTCATTGAATAGAAAATTGTTTCACCAGAGTTAGGTTGTCCGGGGATGTCAATACCGTTATCGTACTGACCGTTCAGGTTAACATCTTTATACGGCGCGCCGTAGGGAATCATCTTGAACCAGTTTGCGTAGTCAGGATTATTATTCGCGTTGTCGCCCATTCTCACAAGGTACATTTTGAAATCGGAATTTGTCGTGTAGATGCCGTTTATGTATGTACCGGGTGAATACTCACCTTTGAATGAAGCCATTGTTTGAGCGTACTGACCTTCAATCCCGCATCCGATTGAGAGTCCTGCTGTGAAACAGGCGAATTTATTCGAGCCTTTAGGCCATTCAAGCCCCGGAGAATTTGTAGCCGCTGTATTCTGGTTGAATATTCCCGTATTCTGGAAATATGCGGAAATATTATTATTGTTCAGCAGTACACGCTGAATTATTATTTGCGGGAACAAATTACCGTAAATCAGCAATATAGCCGCAAGTGCAAATGTAATAATTTTTGTTTTCATTTCAGTAATAATAATTTTTTTGTTTCAGAAGTTTTCTGGAATACGGGATTGGTGTATGAATAAACCGGGGATGATGCAAGGACGCGCACTGTGTCAAAGAAATTGAACTGAACTTTCAGGCTGTCCGAAATAAACAAAAAAACGACTGACAGCAGAATAACCGTGAGCCGATATTTGTATAAATTTAGCATTTATAATTCCTCCGGGAGTATGATTAATAATCCGCTGAATTAATGAAATGTATTTACTTATTTAGTGATAATCAATGCCGAATTTATTATGCCGATTTTCATTTAAAGTTGATTTTAGAAACAGCATATTGTCCATTATAAATCAGCCTTATTACGGGGAATAATACTTAATAATTCAATTCATATTATATGAGAAAATACGCATTAACCAATCCGTTGTCTTTGCTATTAGACAAGCCAAAAGAAGATTTCACGAGAGATGATTTGCTTCAGGTAATTGACGAAAAAGAGATTGAAACCATCACTTTCCATTATACTGCTCTTGACGGAAAGCTGAAAGAACTGAGGATACCTCTGCCCGACAGAAAAAATGCAGAGATAGTCCTGACCGAAGGCGAAAGGGTTGACGGCTCATCGCTTTTCAAAGGATTGGTTGACGCGGGACTTTCGGATTTATACGTTGTGCCGGTTTATAAATCGGCGTTTCTGAATCCTTTTAATCCGACGAGACTCGATTTAGTATGCCGTTACTTAACAGCGGACGGAGAGTTAGCGCCGTTTACACCGGATAATATTCTGCATAAAGCGGGCAGTTTATTCAAGAAGAATACGGGAATTGAACTGCATGCACTGGGTGAGCTTGAATTTTATTTGTTATACAATCCCGAACATCACATGTACTTCCCGCCGAAACAGCAGGGATATCACGCATCGGCACCGTATCTGAAATCGGGGAATATTTTAGCGGAAATGCTGAGAATGATTACTCAAATTGCCGGCGCTGTGAAGTACGCTCACAGCGAAGTGGGTTTTATTGAAAAAATGGTGAGCGCGAATCCGGAACTCGACGGTAAAATGGGCGAGCAGTTAGAGCTCGAGTTTTTATCCACGCCGATTGAAGAAGCGGCTGATAATATCGTAATAGCAAAATGGCTCGTGAGAAATATTGCATACCGACACGGAATTTTAGCAACATTCACACCGAAACTTGAAGAAGGATACGCCGGCAACGGAATGCACTTCCACCTGAAACTGAAAAAAGACGGTAAGAGCGTGATGGTGGATGAAAAGGGCGACCTTACCGTACACTCAAAGAAACTTATCGGAGGTCTGATGCAATATGCTGATTCGCTGACGGCTTTCGGGAATACAGTTCCTTCTTCATACCTCAGATTAGTGCCGAACCAGGAAGCGCCTACGCAGTTCTTCTGGAGCGATTCTAACAGAAAGGCAATGATTCGCGTACCGCTGGGATGGTCGAAGACGAGTAACCTCGCTGACAGGGTTAATCCGGGCAAAAAAAGCGAGCCGATGAAGATTGATTCAATGCAGACGATTGAACTGAGAGTACCGGACGGAAGCGCGAACGTACACCAGATTGTGGCGGGTATAGCAATGGCGGGAGAATGGGGTTTTACGCATGCGGATGAATCGCTGAAACTGACCGAAAAATATTATTTCAAAGGAAAATCGTTAGATGAAAACAAGGATGTTGATTTTCCCGCGATGCCGGCTACTTGCGCCGAATCAGCGGACAGACTTGAGGCGAAACGCGGATTGTATGAGCGTGACGGGATTTTCCCGAAGAGCATTATTGATTTCGTACTGGGACAACTGAGGAATGAGAATGACAGGGATATGCATAAACGGATTTCTGAATTATACGGCAAGGGAAAGATTACGGAGAAGAAACGGATTTTGCATAAGGATATACATAAGCATTAAGTGTTAAGTGTTAAGTGTTAAGTGTTAAGTGTTAAGTGTTAAGTGTTAAGTGTTAAGTGTTAAGTGTTAAGTGTTAAGTGTTAAGTGTTAAGTGTTACCTTAACACTTTAGCCACAGATTATCACTTATTAAAAGCGAAGAACTTTTTTATTTAGAGTAAAAACGAAAATATAAGAGCGGCAGGCACAAATCAAAAAATTGCAACACATTTGAGTAAATGAAGTTCAGTTTAACGGCGGGATATGAGCCTGCGGGCGACCAGCCGAAGGCAATTAAAGAATTAACCGAAGCAGTCGAAAGGAATGAGAAGTATCAGGTATTCCTCGGAGTGACAGGTTCGGGCAAAACATTTTCCATCTCAAATGTTATACAGAATATCGGCAGACCTGTCCTGGTTATGTCGCACAATAAAACGCTTGCCGCACAGTTATACGGCGAATTCAAAAGATTTTTTCCCGAAAATAAGGTGGAGTTTTTCATATCATATTACGATTATTATCAGCCGGAAGCATATATTCCCTCGACCGATACATACATCGCAAAAGACCTTTCCATAAACGAAGAGATTGACAGATTAAGACTGCGGGCAACAGCGGCACTTTTAGAAGGACGTAAAGATATTATCATCGTTTCTTCCGTAAGCTGTATATACGGCATAGGCGCGCCCGAGGAATATGCGAAGCAGGTGATGGTGCTGAAGAAAGGCATGAAAATTTCGAGGAAGAAACTTCTGACACAGTTAGTTGACATTCATTACGTCAGGAACGATTCGGAATTCAAACGCGGTAACTTCAGAGTGCGGGGTGATACCATAGAGCTTGTTCCCGCATACGAGGACGAGACAGGCATAAGGATTGAATTGACTGACGATGTGATTGAAAGAATAACGTACATTGAGAGAATAAACGGCAGGACTATAAAGGCTGACGACAGCGTTTCGATTTATCCCGCGAAATATTTTGTTACGACTCAGGAAAAGATTGACGAAGCAATAGTGAATATACAGAGAGAACTTCACGGGCAGATTGGATATTTTCAGGGACAGGAGAAACTGATTGAGGCGCAGAGGATTGAGCAGAGGACTAACTTCGACATTGAAATGATAAAAGAAGTGGGGTACTGCTCCGGTATAGAGAATTACTCGCGGCATCTCGACGGACGCGAGCCGGGCTCGAGACCATCGTGTTTATTCGATTATTTTCCGAAGGATTATCTGCTGGTGGTTGATGAGTCGCATGTGACGGTGCCGCAGATACGCGGTATGTACAACGGCGACAGGATGAGAAAGAAAACTCTTGTGGAACACGGATTCAGACTGCCTTCGGCGCTTGACAACAGACCAATGACGTTTGAAGAATGGGAAGGAATGGTGAATCAGGTAATTTTCGTGGGCGCAACGCCGGGGAATTACGAGCTTGAGAAGAGCGGCGGCTCGGTAGTTGAACAGGTGATACGCCCGACGGGACTGCTTGACCCCGAGATACAGGTGAGACCGGTTAAGAATCAGATTGACGACCTTATTAAAA